>Ga0105048_10000269_pt1 | contig 77292 bp, 64 predicted proteins | sample MAT05_FD_78382 | JGI IMG/M metagenome (GOLD analysis project Ga0105048, IMG submission 78382) | Freshwater microbial communities from Lake Fryxell liftoff mats and glacier meltwater in Antarctica - MAT-05 | ecosystem: Environmental > Aquatic > Freshwater > Ice > Liftoff microbial mat | place...
ACTCATAACTCATAACTCATAACTCATAACTCATAACTCATAACTCATAACTCATAACTCATTTTCGGGCGGCAAATATAGTTAATAAACATTGCCAAATGGTGGCCGTTAACAGGCCAGTAGTTGGTTCCTGTTAGTGGTGGGCTGCCTATGTAAATTGCCCTATGTTTATTAATAGATAACTGTATACATTTGGTCCTGTTGATGGTAGGTCAATTTCTCTAATAAATAATTATTATGGCATTAAGCAAAATATGGTCGGCCTTTATTATCATCGCCATTTTAATTGCCTCGGGTAAGGCAGTTTTTATGGGCGACCGGCAAATATTTAGCCGTATGGTTACCGGCAAGGCCGACGATGCTTATGAAGAGGTGCGATATAAACTTATTGGCTCGCCAACAGCGGCAGGTTATGCAAGCACAGAAAGTTTTGAGCAATACGTGCAAGGTTTTGGTTACCTGCCCGCAACACAGGAGGTTCCGCCCACAGTACTTATAGGCAACAGCGTACCTGCCGACTCAGTAAAAAAATATCAAAGCATACAGCCCAATGTAGTAGTATATAACTACCGCCAGTTATCAAACAAACTAGTAAAAAAAGCCGATGGTATTATTGAAACAGTAAAGGCAGCGGTTAATATAAGCCTTGGGTTAATTGGTATCATGGCGCTGTTTATGGGCTTTATGGCCATTGCCGAAAGGGCGGGAGGCATTAGGTTGCTAAGTAATATTATTGGCCCTTTTTTTAGCAAACTTTTTCCGGAAGTGCCAAAGGGCCACCCGGCCATGGGGCATATGCTTATGAATTTTTCGGCCAACCTGCTGGGGCTTGACAATGCCGCCACCCCCTTTGGGTTAAAAGCCATGGAAAGCCTGCAGGAACTTAACCTTAGCAAACAAACGGCCAGCAATGCCCAAATAATGTTTTTGTGTTTGCATGCAGCAGGTTTTACACTTATACCAGTAAGCATTATTGCTGTACGGGCATCTTTAAAGTCGGCCAACCCCACCGATATTTTTGTGCCCTGCATGATTACCACTTTTGTGGCCACCATGGCAGCCATGCTAATTGTTTCGTTTAAACAAAAAATTAATTTATTGCAACCAGTGGTCATTGCATGGGTTGGTGGCCTTGCCATTGCGGTGGTTTTATTGGTATTGTATTTATCCAGCCTGCCGACCGATGGCGTACAGTTGTTTAGCAGTGTGCTTAGTAATGGGCTCATCCTCCTTATCTTCTTTTTAATAATTATTGGCGCTTTATACAAAAAAATTGATGTATTTGATGCTTTTATTTCGGGTGCAAAAGATGGGTTTGAAGTGGCCGTTCGCATTATACCTTACCTGGTTGGTATGCTTGCCGCCATTAGCCTGTTGCGCACCAGTGGCACCTTTGATGTTATTATTAATGGCATGAAATGGTTTTTTGGACTTATTACTACCGACACCCGTTTTGTAGACGGCTTGCCTACCGCACTTATACGGCCGCTTAGCGGTGGCGGCGCCCGTGGTATGATGATAGACACCATTAAAAATTTTGGGCCCGACTCATTTCCGGCCCGGCTGGCCTCTATTTTACAGGGCTCGTCCGATACCACGTTTTATGTGATAGCAGTGTACTTTGGTTCCGTTTCAATTAAAAATACGCGGTATGCTGTAGGCGCCATGTTGCTGGCCGACCTGGTAGGTATTATTACCGCCATAACCCTATGTTATATGTTTTTTGGGGCTACGTAACAAATGCCAGGGCAAGCCCTCAGCCTACAAACTTTTACGTAACACTTGTGTAATGTTTATAGGTGCAATAACACGCTATACACTAACGCATGTTAGTTAATGCAGCTTTTGGCATAAATTGCGGCAAATATGTATGGTATGGAATTTCAGTTAAGTGAAGAGCAGCAAATGATACAACAGGCAGCCCGTGATTTTGCAAAAAGCGAATGTTTACCTGGTGTAATTGAACGCGATGAGCATCAAAAATTTCCCCGCGAGCAAATTATGAAACTGGCCGAATTAGGCTTTATGGGTATGATGGTAAGCCCCCAATATGGCGGGGCAGGCATGGATACTACAAGCTATGTGCTGGCAATGGAAGAAATAAGTAAGATAGACGCCAGTGTAAGTGTTTGTATGAGTGTAAATAACAGCCTGGTTTGCTGGGGTTTGGAAACATATGGAAACGAGGCGCAAAAACAACAATATTTAATGCCGCTGGCTATGGGCCGTAAAAATGAAGAATTGTATATAGGTGCCTTTTTGCTGAGTGAGCCCGAGGCTGGCAGCGATGCCACATCGCAAAGAACTACGGCCGACGATATGGGCGACCACTACCTGCTGAATGGTACTAAAAACTGGATCACTAATGGCAACAGTGCATCGGTTTACCTGGTAATTGCCCAAACACATCCAGCAAAACAAAGCAACGGCATTAACGCTTTTATAGTTGAAAAAAACTGGCCCGGCGTAACTGTCGGTGCTAAAGAAAACAAGCTGGGCATTCGTGGTAGCGATACGCATAGTATTATGTTTACCGACGTAAAGGTGCCCAGGGAAAACCGTATTGGCGACGATGGATTTGGATTTAAGTTTGCCATGAAAACCCTGGCTGGTGGCCGCATTGGTATTGCTGCGCAAGCCCTTGGTATTGCAAGCGGTGCCTACGAAGTATCGCTGGCCTACACTAAACAACGCAAGGCTTTTGGTAAAGAAATTATGCACCACCAGGCCATACAATTTAAACTGGCCGACATGGCTACCAGGGTAAGTGCTGCAAGGCTACTTTGCCTTAAGGCTGCATGGGAAAAAGACAATGGAAAGGACTATACCGTTAGCTCGTCCATGGCTAAAGTGTTTGCCAGCGAAACTGCCATGTGGACTGCCACAGAAGCGGTGCAAATACATGGAGGTTACGGCTTTGTAAAGGAATATCATGTAGAACGCATGATGCGCGATGCCAAAATAACACAGATATACGAAGGTACCAGCGAGGTGCAGCGTATAGTTATTGGAAGGGCAATTTTAAAATAGTAAGTAGGGGCAACAATATCCATTAAATCATAATAAAAATTGTTGCTTTGTTTCATTTTAGTTTTTAGAAAAAATATGGCAGTTAGTATAGAAAAATATGCAACCCTGCTACAGGAGTGTAACAGTAGCCAGGCTACTTTGATAGCAGTAAGTAAAACCAAACCTGCGCAGGACCTTATGGAACTGTATAACCTTGGCCAACGCGATTTTGGTGAAAATTATGTTCAGGAACTGGTAGAAAAAGAGGCTGCATTGCCAAATGATATTCGCTGGCATTTTATTGGGCATTTACAAAGCAATAAGGCAAAATTTATTGCTCCGTTTGTTCACATGGTGCATGGGGTAGATAGTTTAAAATTATTAAAGGAGATAAATAAGCAGGCAGCAAAAGCGGGCAGGATTGTGCATTGCTTATTGCAAATACATATTGCCCAGGAAGAAACCAAGTTTGGCATGGACCAAACTGAGTTGGGTGAAGCAATAAATGAAATAACCACCAGCAATTTATTTAATAATATAAAGGTGGATGGATTAATGGGTATGGCCTCGTTTAGCGACGACGGGCAAAAGGTAACGGGCGAAATGCAGCAGTTGAAAAAGTTGTACGATAAATATGCCGATGTAGTAAACGATCACTGCCAATTTACTATCCTTAGTATGGGTATGAGTGGCGATTATACGTTGGCCATGAAGTTGGGAAGTAATATGGTAAGAATTGGTAGCCTTTTATTTGGTGCCCGAAAGTAAACTCTCCACCCGGTCGGCAATTTACCGCACATCTTTCCTCGGATTTTTTTTAATGGCGAAGTATATTAGTAGCCCAACACCAATCGCTAATAAAACGCCTACCAGCCACCAGCCCCAAAAAAACGAAGGCTCCTTTTTACTAATGGCCTCCGGAATAGGCACTGTTTGGGCAAAAGTTCTAATGGATGCAATGTTGAGCAATAGTAAACCTGGTATTTTTTTCGTACAAAAGGTTTACTGGCTTAGCAAAAATATCGGACCACTATTAAAAATAGACATGCAGTTATAGATGCCAGCTTAATGGACGTTTCCGTTATTGAGGAAGTATTTATTGCTTTATAAAATTGTAGGAATCGTACTCCAAAAAGTCGTTCACTTTTACTTCGAGGCTTACTTTACCGCCATCAGCTATAAAGGTTACGGGGTAAATGCCGTAGCCAATATTACTGTAAGTAATTAACCATTCATTATTATCCATAAACTTTAGGGTAGCCGACAGGTTATCGTGTTGCGTAAAGTTGATGGTTAAGGTATTGCCCATAGCCGAAATAATGATATTTCCATAAAGCTGGTTTGTGTAGGTGCCGGTGTAAGTGGTAAGGGGCGCTGGTGGTTTAGCACCTTTAACCCTCGCCTGCATGGCTTTGGTGTTGTAAGCCGTTTTTTGCATTTGGTCGGTAAACCTGGTAAAAAAAAACTTGCTTCGGTTTTGGTAGGGTACACCAAGGTAGGCATCTAAAATTTGGTAGCGAAGGGCTTCATAAAAGTTTTGATTATCGTTGTTGGTAAGTATTACAATGCCAAGGTTTTCCTCTGGCACAAAACAAGTGTTGGTTACAAAGCCAAAGGCACCGCCAGTATGAAAATACACTTGCTTTCCATTATAGTCGCTCATAAATACACCCAATCCATAACCGATAAAATGCGTTGGCAGTACAATATTTTTGCCCGAAGAAATGATGGTATTCATTTCCCTGGTTTTTTGTATTACCGGCCATTCAATTACCTGCCTTCCGTTTAGTTTGCCACTATCTAATTGCATCAGCAGCCATTTGCTTATATCGTTTACACAACTTACCATGCTGCCGGCGGGGGCAATATTGTCAACATTATCGTACGGTAGTTGTTGCAGCCTGCCTGTAAACTGCGTGGTGTATGGTTTGGCAATGTTGGGTAGTTGTTCAATGTTGCGGGTAAGCATGTGCGTATTGGTCATGCCCAATGGCGCAACAATATTATCGTACACATAAACCTCCCACGGTTGTTTTGTTACAGCGGGAATTATTTGGCCGGCGGTTAAAAAGCAACTGTTGCAATATCCAAAAGCCTCTCTAAAACCACTGACAGGCTTTAGCAATTTCATTTTATTAATAATTTGCTGGCGCGATGGTTTGCCGTTCCAGAACAAGAAGTCGCCCTGAAAGGTTTTGGTGCCAATACGATGGCTGAGCATATCGCGAATGGTAACCAGGTCGGTTGCATTTGAGTCGTATAATCTGTAGCCGGGCAGGTATTTGCTTACTTTATCGTTCAACTTAAGTTTGTCATTATATTCCAGTTGGGCAAGTGCGGTGCCGGTAAACAGCTTGCTGTTACTGGCTATCATAAAAAGGGTGTTTTCGTTTACGGGCTCGTTGGTTTGTATATCGATAACGCCAAAGCCTTTTGTTACTACCACTTTTCCGTTTTTAACAATGGCAATAGCCAGCCCGGGAATTTTCCAGTCGGTTAAGCCCTGGCTAATATAGCTTTCTAAACTGTCGGTTATAAACCCAGGTTGTGTTTGTGCCGTGGTATTGGTTATTGCAATTAAAAACAGCGACAGGATAACCAGTAATTTTTTCATATTTGATGGGGTATTACAACAAACCGGTAAGGTAAAGGGCTAACTGCAAATGGTATTATATTTTTTTAAAAGAAGTAAATTTAATAACTGTTATTGAAGGTTGATTTGCCCAATAGAATTACCAACAGTAAAAGAGTGTGACACAACGGTGTTAAATAATAGCACCACTGCCTGCTACATAAAAAAAATATCAGAAAAACATACTAGTCAGTTTATATAAGCAGCTATTATTATGCCATTTAACGGTTTAATTTGCCATTTTGCGCTGCACACATCTATTACCAGTAAATTGAACCATGAACAAAACCGGCAAGACCAAAACACCAATTAAGGCGGCCGACGGCATAGAACCAAAGCGGGTGAAGGCCATTGTAAGCGGCAGTATTGGCAACCTTGTGGAGTGGTACGATTGGTACGCATATGCGGCCTTTGCTATTTATTTTGCGCCGGTATTTTTTCCGGCCGGTAACCAAACTGCACAGTTGCTTAATACGGCTGCCATTTTTGCGGTTGGTTTTTTAATGCGCCCGGTGGGCGGTTGGTTGTTTGGAACCATTGCCGACCGTAAAGGGCGAAAGCTGGCCATGACCTGGTCGGTATTATTAATGTCGCTTGGGTCGTTGATGATTGCCATAACCCCATCGTTTGCTTCTATTGGTTTAATGGCGCCTGTTATGTTGCTGCTGGCGCGATTGATACAAGGGTTGAGTGTGGGTGGAGAGTATGGTACTTCGGCAACTTACCTAAGCGAGGTTGCTACCAGTAATAACCGCGGATTTTACTCAAGCTTTCAATATGTAACCTTAATTGGCGGGCAATTATCAGCCCTGGGCATACAGGTGTTACTGCAACAATATTTTTTAACCGACCAGCAACTGCATGCATGGGGTTGGCGGATACCGTTTTTTATTGGAGCTATACTATCGGTAGTGGCTTTTTACCTACGCCGCAATATGACCGAAACGCTGGTAACAATACAACCTGACCAACAGGTTAATTTGTTGCAAAGCCCGTTAGTACGGCTGTTAAAGCACCACCCGAGGGCAGCATTAACCGTGGTGGGGTTAACCCTTGGCGGCACACTGGCATTTTACACCTACACTACTTACATGCAAAAATTTTTGGTAAATACGGTACACTTAAGCAAGCAGCGCGCTACCATAATTGTTTTTTGGTTGATGCTTATTTATGCGTTGTTGCAACCAGCATTTGGCTGGCTATCGGACAAAATTGGGCGGCGCCCGTTGTTAATTTGGTTTGGCGTAATGGGTACGCTTTGCACCGTTCCTATATTAACAGGCATTAGCAATACAACCGGCGAGTGGGCCGCATTTTGGTTAATATTATTTGCGTTATTTATTGTTAGCGGATACACAGCCATATCGGCCATAGTAAAGGCCGAAATGTTTCCGGCACATGTAAGGGCCCTCGGCGTGGGTTTTCCCTATGCTATAACGGTGGCAATATTTGGTGGCTCGGCCGAGTATGTGGCGCTATGGCTAAAAAATAATGGCATGGAAGCCGCCTTTTACTGGTACGTAACCGCTTGTATATTTATTTCGCTGGTGGTGTACCTTTTAAACCCCGACACTAAAAAATCGTCGTTTATTGATAAGGAACTTTTACAAAAAACCGGATAAGTTAGTGTTATTATGTATAGTGATGCCGTTAACAGTATCATCAAAGCCTCTCTTTTCCTTCAATTGTATGGTAGATGGTTGTTATTTATTTTTGCTAATGACGCAATTTTTTTTGAATAGTTAATTAAAATTTTTGAACAAAGGAAGTTTAAATGAGATCATTTTAAAAAAAATTTAATTAGTTTTTAAATTTTTTTATAAGGCGTTTTTAGTAAAATAAAATTTTGCTGCTTGTATATCTTCTAATTTTTTTAGGGTATTGTAAAATGAATTCAAAATAATTTGCATATAATTTATAATATCATCAGTGTTTAACAAAACAGCCTGGTTGACGGAATAATGTTTTATTAAAGTTTTTACCCATATTTTTTTAGGAGATGCAATTTTTCCGTTCTCCAATGTTAACAATTAGTTACAATAGGCTAACAATTGGTATTTTTACTGCTTCAAATTTTTTTTTCAATTTTTCTTAACAAAAAAAAATACATTATGAAAAACTTCAAACTAATCATGATGTTCGGCCTTATGTTTTTCGGGTTCCAGCTTTTTGCCCAAACCAGTACGGTAAAGGGTAAGGTAACAGACGAAACCGGGGCAGGACTTCCAGGTGTTTCCGTAGTATTGAAAGGAACCTCGGTAGGAACAAGTACCGGACCGGATGGATCCTTTAGCTTAATGGCGCCGGCCACAGCTACCCTGGTTTTTACCAGTGTAGGTTTAAGCAGGGTAGAAGAACCGGTGAGAGGCAGAACAACGCTGTCAATTCAATTGGTAAAATCGTCCAACAGTCTTGACGAAGTAGTAGTAACGGCGCTTGGTATTCGCCGCTCTAAAAACTCGTTGTCGTATGCAGCACAAACGGTTGCAGGCGATGAGGTAAGTAAAACCCGTACCAACAATTTTATGAACAATTTGTCGGGTAAAGTATCGGGGGTAGAAATAAGGCAGACCAATAGCCTTGGTGGATCGAGCAACGTGGTACTACGCGGTGCTAAATCAATTACCGGTAACAACCAGGCATTATTTGTAATTGATGGTGTGCCTTTTGACAACAGCAACAATAATAGCGGAAACCAGGTTACCGGCCGTGGTGGTTACGACTATGGTAATGCTGCTGCCGACATTAACCCCGATGACATTGATGCCATTACTGTACTAAAAGGCGCTGCCGCCAGTGCCTTGTATGGATCGAGGGGAAGCAATGGCGTAATATTAATTACCACTAAAAAAGGAAGAAAAGGATTAGGCGTTACCATTAACAGTGGAATTACTGCCGGGTCTATTTTAAAGAACACATTTGCAAGCTATCAGAAAGAATACGGCGGAGGTTATGGTCCGTACTACGAAGATGGTACGGGTTACTTTCTTTTCAGAGATCCAAATAGCGGATTTAGCCCGGTTTCGTCCAGCAGTCCAAATGGACGGTTGGTAGTACCAACGAGCGAAGATGCCAGTTACGGTGGAAAGTTTGACCCTAATTTGTTGGTATACCAATGGAATGCTTTTGATCCATCATCGCCCAATTTTGGCAAAGCTACCCCATGGGTTGGTGCAGCAAATGACCCCACTACCTTTTTTACCAAGCCTACCTCTTACAACAATAGTGTATTTATAGATGGCGGTTCCGACAAAGGAACTTTTAAGCTGGGGTATACACGTACCGACGACAATGGTATTGTACCCAACAGTAAGGTTACCAAAAACCTGATGAACTTTAGCAGCACTTACAACATTACCGATAAGTTAACCGCAGGTGCCAGCATTAACTACAGCAATATTGTTGGTAAAGGAAGATATGGTACCGGCTACGACGATAAAAATTTGGCAACCAACTTTAGGCAGTGGTGGCAAACCAATGTAGATGTTGCCGAGCTGAAGTCGGCCTATTTTCGCACAGGTAGAAACGTTACCTGGAACCCGGCCGATCCTACCGACTTAACCCCTATTTATTGGGATAACCCCTATTTTACCCGGTACGAAAATTTCCAGAACGATACGCGTAACCGCTACTTTGGTTATGCCACCCTCAATTATAAAATAACCGATTGGTTAAATGTATTGGGAAGAGTATCGATAGATCAGTACAGCGAAATACAGGAAGAACGCCAGGCGATGGGTAGTGTTACCGTTTCTAACTACAGCAGGTTTAACCGCACCTATAACGAAACCAACTTTGACTTGTTAATTAACTTTGATAAAGATGTGGCCAAAAATCTTAACGTAAAAGGTTTGCTGGGTGCCAACATCCGGAAACAAACCATCGAAAGCATTTCGGCCAGCACCAATGGCGGCTTAATTGTTCCCAAAATTTATGCATTGTCTAATTCGGCCAACCCGGTAAACGCACCGTTGGAAAGCGACCTGCGAAAAGAAGTAGATGGCGTTTTTGCTGGTGGTACCATAAGCTATAAAGATATGCTTACCCTGGATGTTACTGTTCGTAGAGATGCTTCTTCTACCTTACCTAAGGGCAATAATAGTTACTATTATCCATCGGTATCGTTGGGTTATGTGTTTTCCAAACTGTTTGAAAAAGCCACCTGGTTAACCTACGGTAAAATAAGGGCTAACTACGCCGAGGTAGGCGCCGATGCCCCTTTCTACAGCACGTTGGATGTATATAATATTGTAAACCCTTTCGGTTCCAGTCCACAGGCTTCGGTAGCAAGCACCAAAAATAATCCCAGCCTGCTGCCCGAAAAAACCAAAAGCACAGAAATAGGATTAGAAATGTCGTTTCTGCGTTCACGTATAGGCTTCGATATGTCGTACTACAACGCCGAAAGCTTTAACCAGATTTTACCCACAACAGTATCTACTGCTACAGGGTACAGTTCAAAGTTTTTGAATGCAGGCACTATTATTAATAAGGGTCTTGAGGTGTCGTTGTATGGTACGCCCATTAAGACAAAGGATTTTAGCTGGAATGTTAATATAAACTGGACAAGAAACCGTAACAATGTAAAGGCCTTGTTCGAAGGATCGAGCAACCTGTTGCTGGCATCGTTTCAGGGTGGCGTGTCAATTAATGCAACACTGGGGCAACCTTTTGGAACCCTGAGGGGAGCGAATTTTGTATATACCAACGGTCAAAAAACCATTGGCTCCAACGGTCGCTACTTACAGTCGGCTACCTCTAACGAGGTGATAGGTAATCCTAACCCCGATTGGATAGGTGGTATCAACAACAGTATAAAGTATAAAAATGTATCCCTTAGCTGGTTGGTAGATGTGCGCCAGGGCGGCGACCTGTTCTCCCTTGATTTATATTATGGTTTAGCTACCGGTTTATATCCTGAAACTACAGGATTAAACGAATTGGGCAACCAATCGCGAAATGAAATTTCAGATGGTGGTGGTATCATTAACCCTGGTGTTACGGCCGATGGTAAACAAAATACTACCCGTGTAACCAACGCACAATTTGGTAGCTATGGTTACCGTCGGGTACCTGCTGCCGGTTTTGTATACGATGCCAGCTATGTTAAATTAAGAGAGGCTGTATTAACCTACTCATTACCAGGTTCGATAATGAAAATGGTGCCGGCATTTAAAGGAATCGACCTTAGCCTTATTGGAAGAAACCTTTGGATCATACACAAAAATTTACCTTATGCCGATCCTGAGGAGGCTATCAGTTCGGGTAATTTGCAGGGATACCAGGTGGGCGCTTACCCAACTACCCGGGCCTTTACTTTCAACGTTAAATTAAGATTCTAAAAAATAATTATCATGAAAAAAATAATCATACTGCTTCTTTTACCCCTGTTATTTATGGCAGGGTGTACCAAAGATCTAACCTCGCTAAACGAGGATCCTAAAAATCCGTCTGTTGTGCCGTCGTATGCTTTGTTTACCAATGCGCAACGCACCCTAAGTAATACCCTTACGTCATCTAGTGTAAACCTAAACATATTCAGGCTCATTGTTCAGTATTGGACAGAGACGACCTATACCGACGAAAGCAACTACGACCTGCAAACCCGCCAAATACCGCGTGGTGTATGGAATAGTTTGTACCGCGATGTGCTGCGCGATTTTCAGGAAGCTAAAAACCTGATACCAACCGACGTGTTAGATGGTACTGGAAAACCCGATGTAGCAAAACAAAAAAATGAAATGGCTATTGTAGACATAATGCAGGTGTACACCTGGTATTATTTGGTAACTACTTTTGGCAACCTGCCCTACAGCGAGGCTTTAAATATTGATAAGCCATTTCCAAAATACGACGATCAAAAGGCTATTTATACCGACTTGCTCTTTCGTTTAAATGCTGACATTGCCGCCCTTGGTGGTACTGCCAGTTTTGGAAGTGCCGATGTTTTATACAAAGGTGACCCCGCAAAGTGGAAGAAGTTTGCTGCAAGCCTGCAGTTGAAAATGGGAATGACCATTGCCGACTCAGACCCTGCACTTGCAAAAACAGCTGTTGAAGCAGCAATAGCTACCGGTGTGTTGGCCGGTAACAACGACAATGCTTTGTTTAGTTACCTTTCTGGTCCTCCCAATACCAACCCTATTTGGGTTGACCTTGTGCAAAGCGGAAGGAAAGATTTTGTGGCCACTTCAACTATCATTAATAAAATGAAGACCCTGGGCGATCCACGGTTACCTTTTTATTTTACATTAGATGGTGGTGGTACCGATTATATTGGTGGAATAGCAGGAGCATCTAACAACTACACTACTTACAGCAAGCCATCTGCCAAAATAACTGCTGCTGACTTCCCGGCTTTATTAATGGGTTATTCAGAAGTTAGGTTTTTGCTTTCCGAGGCAAAAGAAAGAGGATACAACGTACCTGGTACTGCAGCCGAACATTACAGTGCGGCAATTACCGCTAGTATCCAATATTGGGGTGGTACCGCCACGCAGGCCGCCACTTATTTATTGCAGCCTGAGGTAGCCTACTCAACCGCCACTGGCGATTGGAAGCAAAAAATAGGTACGCAAAAATACTTTTCCCTTTACAACCGCGGGTGGGATGAGTGGATAGAGCAGAGAAGGTTAGACCAACCAGTGATTGTAGCACCTTCAACTGCCGTAAGTGAATACCCTGTTAGGTTTACCTACAATGTTGATGAGCAAAATATAAATACCGCCAACTACAATGCAGCTTCAACTGCTATTGGTGGCGATGAGGTTACTACTAAATTATTTTGGGATAAGTTTTAAAACTCCTTTCGTTATAATAATAAAACAACGGGCGCTATTCGGCGCCCTTTGTTGTATTATAGTATTGGGTTGTAGGTTACTTTTTAATATTCCCCATTTACCTTAAAACTAAGGCTTACTACAGGGGGGTAAAATAGCTTGTTGGTAAAATTGGTCCTATGGTATATGCCAATATCATATTAAAACAGTGTAACAGTCATTTATTGGTTTGCCAAAGCTTAAACAATAACCGGCTAAAAATGGAATGGAAATAAAACGGGAAAAATCATGCCCCTGCCTATTAAATTTAAAAATAAACGAAAGTGTAATTGTCATTGGCGTACCCGTATAAAAAAAGTATATAACTATTTAGAATTATATACATTTAGGTTATGTACCTTACTACCTTGCTGGTAGCGCAAACTAAGCTGCTATTGGCCAAATAAACACTTAACTTAAAACCACAAACATTATGGCAAAAGCAGCAAAGAAAGCTGTAAAACAGGCGGCACCAACACCCCCGGTAAAGGCGGCGACTAAAAAAGCAGCACCGGCAAAAAAAGTAGCAGCCGTTAAAAAAACAGCACCAATAAAAAAAGTAGCGTCCGCTAAAAAATCTGTTCCGGAAACCATGGCAGTACCTGCAAAAAAAGCGCCTGCAAAAGCAGCTGCAAAAAAAGCAGCAAAAAAATCGGCCCGTAAACCAAATGCAGCTTTCATGGCGCCCTTAAATGTAAGCCCGGTATTGGCCGATGTGGTAGGTAAAAAGCCTTTACCACGTACAGAAATTATTAAAAAGATATGGGATTATATCAAAAAGAATAACCTTCAGGATAAGGTAAACAGGCGTATGATTAACGCCGACGAAAAGCTTGGAAAAGTATTTGGTGGAGTTAAACAGGTATCCATGTTTGAACTGGCAAAAATTGTAAACAATCATATACAGAAGTAAGGAACCCGAACCACCCTTCCTTTTTTAAGTGTTTTAATTATAAAGCGACCAGGCCTTACTGTCCGGTCGCTTTTTTATTTTCACTATATGCATCAGCGCAATGTTACCCTCATTTTATTGTTTTGTTGGCTTTGAGGGTCAACCTTGCTATTGCTATTTCATGCAAAAAAATAATGCCGGCAATAATATTTTTTCTGCACATTTGATTTGTGATGTAGAAGTGAAAAAAAATTGTGTAATTTTAAACCAATGAGTACAAAGTTAAAACCCGCAATGTTATTATTGGCAGCATTAATATATGTTGCCGTTGGTTTTGCACAACCAACAGAGGTAAGTTACCCTGTAAGTGTAGCAAGTTTACAGGCAGGTGTAAAAAACCAAACAGCAGTGCTTGAATGGAAAACAGTGTGCTACCTATCGTATGCTAACTTTAAAATTGAGCGATCGACTGACGGCATTAATTTTACCGAAATTCACGGTTTTAGCGCTAACCGGTTGCGCTGCCAGCAGCCATTTCAATTTGAAGACAATGACCTTCCTGCACAATCAAAAATATTTTACAGGGTAAATGCAGGCGATCTTGATGGCAATTTTTTTCATAGTAAAATTGCCGCCATATTTAATAGTTCAACAGCCAACAGTATCAAATTATTTCCAACTATAACCTCTTCGGTATTTAATTTGGTTTACAATGCTACCGCCAGCGAAAAACTGACCATACTATTGATTGGTAATAATGGCAGAATTATGCAATCGGCCAGGGTAAATGCGGTTGCTGGTAATAACCAGTTTTCGTTTAATGTATCATTACTTGGCAGCGGGGTATATTTTGTTTCGGTGGCTGGCGGACGTAAGCCATTTACCGGTACTTTAATTAAACAATAGTTGAATTATCAATGTTTTTTTACTATTTTCCACACTCAGGGTTAAACAAATAATTTGGAAATTTCCACAGCCGTAAATCTCATTTCGTAATAATTTTAAAACGATACTATGCCCAATTACACACTTCAAATAAATGGTAAAGAGCATGTGGTTGAGGTGGCCGCCGATACGCCATTGCTGTGGGTATTACGCGACCATACCGGATTAGTTGGCACAAAGTACGGCTGCGGTATAGCCCAATGTGGTGCCTGTACCGTTCATTTTAATGGGGCGGCTATCCGGTCGTGCATGTTGCCGGTATCGGCTGTTAAAAATGCCGACATAACTACTATCGAAGGTTTGTCAGAAAACGGCGATCACCCTTTACAGTTAGCCTGGGACGAGGTGGATGTGCCGCAATGTGGGTATTGCCAGGCTGGTCAAATTATGACGGCCGCCTCGCTGTTAAAACAAAATCCCAAACCCACGCTGGCCGAAATTGAAAATACCATGCAGGGTCACATATGCAGGTGTGGTGCCTACCACCGCATTCGCGAAGCCATTCAATTAGCCAGTACAAAAATGTAATTATGCAAACTACTCATAATAAAAGCCGTAGAGACTTTCTCAAATTGTCAACGTTAACCGGCGGTGGACTAATGTTGGGCCTCAATTGGTTGAATGCAGAAGCTGCACCAACTGTTATACACCAGCCTATGTTTGAAGGGGCTGTGGGGTTTAACAGTTACCTCTCAATTGGTACCGACGATGTTATAACCATCATGTCGCCTAACCCTGAGTTGGGGCAAAATATTCTTACTTCCTTCCCCATGATAGTGGCGGAGGAGTTGGATGCCGACTGGAAGAAAGTAAAGGTGCTGCAGGCAAATCTTGACAATGCCTTTGACCGGCAGCTCACCGGTGGAAGTGGCGCCGTTCCTCACTCATGGAAACTATTGCGCAATGCAGGGGCAACTGCCCGCCAAATGCTGGTACAGGCTGCTGCTAACCAATGGGGTGTGGATGCCACCACCTGCACCACCGCCAATGGCATGGTAATGCACGCCGCTACCGGCCGCCAACTAACTTACGGGCAGGTTGCCAGCGATGCCGGCAAACTTCCGGTGCCAACTACTATTACCTGGAAGGATAGGAAAGATTTTAAACTAATTGGCACAGCGGTAAAAAATGTGGCCAACCACGACATAGTCACTGGTAAACCTTTGTTTGGACTTGATTTTTACAGGGAAGGAATGATGTATGCCGTGTTACAGCGACCGCCGGCCTTTGGAAGCAAAATAAAATCGGTAAATGATGGAGCGGCAAAGGCAATGCCCGGAATAACCGATGTGGTAAGGTTTGGAAATAATGTAGCAGTGGTAGGTAAGAGCACGTGGGAAGTAATGAAGGCAAAAAAGGCATTGAAAATTGAATACGAAAAAGATGGGGAGCTTGAAAGTACTGCCGACCACGACCTGTTATTTAAAAAAATGTTAGATAGCCAAACTGCCACCGTGCGAAGAAAAGACGGCGATGTGGACAGTGCTTTTAAAAATGCCAGTAAATTAATAAAGAGTGACTACCAATGTCCCTTTTTACCCCATAGCCCAATGGAGCCGATGAACTTTTTTGCGCATGTCCGGCCCGACGGGGTAGAGTTAGTGGGGCCCTCTCAAACACCAGGAAGTGCCCGGACGGCCACGTCAAAGTTATTGGGAATACCAGAAGATAAAATTACCCTTCAATTAACGCGTTTGGGCGGTGGTTTTGGTAGAAGGTTAAAGACCGATTACGTTACAGAAGCTGCACAATTGTCGTCTATTATAAAAGCGCCGGTAAAATTAATATGGAGCAGGGAAGATGATATGATGGGTGGAAGCTACCGCCCGGCAGTTCGCTACCGGTTTGAGGCTGCATTGGATGCACAGGGAAATATGATCGCTTACAAACTACGCGGGGCAGGTATTAATGTAGGCAACAGCACCCGCGAAGATAATTTTCCGGCAGGTGCGGTTGATAACTTATTGATAGATTCTGTTGACCATAGCTCGCCCATCACCACTGGAGCATGGCGAGCACCCATTACCAACTTTTTAGCTTTTGCCGAACAGTCTTTTTTAGATGAGGTGGCTGCCGCTGCAGGCAAAGACCCTGTAGCGTTCAGGCTTGAATTGTTAGCAAAAGCCAAACAAAAACCCACCGGGGAAGTTAAATACGATATTGACAGGATGGAAGGGGTTATAAAACTAGCTGCAGAAAAATCGGGTTGGGGCAAACGCAAAGAAGTATCCCAGGGTTTTAGTGTGTATTTTTCGCACAGGTCGTATGTAGCGCAGGTGTGCGATGTGGTAATGAGTAAAGGTAAACCTGTAATAAAGAAAATATACGCCGCCAGCGATTGTGGCGAGGTGGTAAACCTGAGTGGTGCCCGCCAACAAGTAATGGGTGGTGTAGTTGATGGAATGGGCCATGCCATGTACAGCGCATTGACGTTTAAAGACGGAGTTCCCCAACAAAAAAACTTTGATGCATATCGCCTCATACGCATGAAAGAAATACCAGAGATAGAAACCTACTTTGTTGATAACGGCATTAGTCCAACTGGCCTGGGCGAACCTGCCTTGCCGCCTACAGGTGGCGCTATAGCCAACGCTATTTTTAAAGCTACTGGTCAGCGGGTAAAAAATCAGCCCTTTATGGAGGAAGATGTGTTTAAGAATCCTTCAAAATCAAAATTGCCCTCAAGTAGTTTTGAGCGGTCTAAGCCGGCTTAGCGTTATATAAATTTTATTGATAAAAATGCGCCATACCGGCGCATTTTTTTATGTTGTCCGTATTGATTTAATAAAACTTCCAAACTATTAACGACCCTCATGCATAATGGCGGTTTTATATGTTCAGCAACAGAGGAGGTTCCAGGTACTGGAACCGGTAATAATCAATCATAAGCAGTTTATGCGTTGGCAAACAAGTTGAATAGTTTTTCGATACTTTGTTTTAACTTTTCGCATTATTGATGGTCTGAGTAGTCCGTAGATTAAACCGTTATAAAACTTGTCCTAAGAAGTAATGCAGGCGGTGTTTTTTGCAGGGCTCAAAAATTACAGACAAGGGAATTTAGTTTATTTGTTTTGCTGTACTTCTGGCTTCAATACTAAGCAGTATAACCTGGGCAGCCGTCATGATTAATTTGTAAAACAGCGATTTAAATTCTGTCTAAGATCGTAGTGCAAATGGTTTTACTTAGGTAGTTATTTTTGGTTACCGGCATTTGATATTTTAAAAAAACGATCAATAAACACGAAATATTTTTGTTTGAGTTATAATAGGAGCATCTTTTACATCGATGTCATTTATATTGCCAAAGTAAAATTGTTAACGACTCCGCTTTACAATTGGATAAAGCGAACTCATTGTGGGTGAACTTAAACGGTTGGCGAATGTTTGCTGCCAACCGTTTTTGTAATTTCTGCATCTATTATTTTTTACCAATGATTTTGTTAGTGAAACCAGTTTGGCTGTATTTTGCCAACCTTTAACCCCCCAGAATGACCCATCGCTATTTAATTATTTTTATTGCTTGTTTCACTTCATTATGTATACAGGCCCAGGATTTTTCTAATAAGGGAAAAGATTTTTGGATAGCTTACCCAGCCCATATTGACGGTACGGCATCGGTAATGGGCATTTATATTACCAGCGATGTAAATGCCACTGGCACAATACAGGTTGGACCCACGGCTTCGGTAGCCTTTACTGTAACTGCCAACCAGGTTACCCGTAAATTTATAGGTTCTTCAGCCACTGCCGATGCCAGTAATAATTATGTGTTGATAACCGAACAGGATGGAGTAAAAACGAATGCCGGTATTCACCTTGTCAGCGATAAGCCAGTGGTGGTTTACACCCACATCATTCGGTCGGCCCGGTCGGGCGCCTGTTTAACCTTACCTACTACAGTGTTGGGTATTGATTATGTGGCCCCCAGCAACAGCAGTACGGGCAGTGGGGGTGGAAATACGGCACTTACAGGCATTGGCGAAATAACCGTGGTAGCGACACAACCTAATACGGTAATAGAGGTAAACCCAACCGTGCCGGGTATTGGGGGCAAGGCAGCCAATGTACCATTTCAGATAACATTGCCCGCCGTGGGCGATGTTTACCAGTTTCAGGGAATGCAAAACGCTGATATTAGCGGTACAACCATAAAATCAATTGCTACCGCCGGGGTGGGAGGGTGTAAACCTATTGCTGTATTTTCGGCTTCAACCTGGTCGGCTTTTGGTTGTACTGGCTCATCGGGTGGCGATAACCTTTTACAGCAGTTATTTCCTACCCGCACGTGGGGTAAGCGTTTTGTAACCGCCCCGTTTATTAACCGTCCTTTTGATATATATCGCATTTTTGTGATTGACCCTACTACCAAAATTACTGTCATCAACAATGGTGTATCATCGGTATTGAACGCATCAAGCTACAATGCCAATGGAAGGTTTTATTCAATCACTACCTCTAACCCGTTATATATTGAAGCCGATAAACAGATATCGGTGGTGCAGTACATCGTTTCTCAAAATTGTAAAACCGGTTGCCCTGCCAATGGAACTGCCAGTAACACTTGTTTTGCCGATCCTGAAATGGTCATTCTCAACCCCGAAGAACAAACGTTAAACGATATCACGTTTTTTTCGGCACACCAAAACTATGTGCCTGCCGGGCAAACACAGGTTACGTTACATTATGTAAACGTGATTATCAACAAAAAATTTAAAGCATCTGTCCGTATCGATAATGCATTGCCCTCGGGTACATTTGTTGATATTGCCGGAACTGAATACTCGTTTTTACAGGAAAACATCAGCGTTTCAAGTGGTATAAACCCTGTTCATAATATTAAGGCCGACACCGGTTTTAGTGCTATAGTGTATGGTTATGGGCAGGTAGAGTCCTACGGATACAATGGCGGAACCAATGTGAAAGACCTTTACCAGTTCATATCGCTTAAAAATGAATTTGCCACTGTAAATTTTCCGGCAACGTGTAAAAATGCACCTTTCAACTATTCAATTACGTTGCCCTATAAAGCCACCAGCCTTTCGTGGGATTTTAATAACAATGTAAACCTTAGGCCAAATACGCTGGTGGTTAATAATGCACCGGTACCTGATAGCTCTTTTGTGTTGGACAATCGCACACTATATCTCTATAAGTTACCAGGCACCTATACCTTTATAAATGTTGGTACATACCCGGTAAAAGTATTGGCCAACAACCCCAGCAGCGATGGTTGTACAGGTATACAGGAAATAAATTATGATGTAGAAGTGTACGATGCACCACGGGCTGACTGGAGTACAAATTATACCGGATGTTTTGCCGATACTACGTTTTTTCTCGACAAATCTATAGGTAATGGCCGCCCGTTTGTACAATGGTACTGGAATTTTGGCGATGGCACTGCGGACACTACTAAAAATGCTGTCAAAAAATTTTTACTGGCCGATACATTCAATATATCGCTTAGAGCTATTACCGATATCGGCTGCGTATCCGATACCATCATGCCATTAATTGTTGCGCCATTGCCTGTAGCCAAATTTTCAACTAATGGTATTTATTGTCCCGGCAGTAACATCAATTTTTCCGATTCGTCGGTGGTTGCCGCAGGCACTATTGTAAAATGGAATTGGAATTTTGGCAATGGAACTACATTGGTAACCACCAGTGGCACGGTACCCGCACCGGTGTACAACGTGCCTGGCAACTATATAATAACATTGCAGGTAGAAAGCGCGGCGGGATGTAAAAGCAATGTATATAGCCAATCAATTATTATAAGAAATATACCTGTAATAAGCTTTAATCTACCGGGAGTTTGTTTGCCATCGGGGGTTGCACAATTTACCAATGCAACATCGGTGGTTGGCGCAGGCGTTCTTAAATACAACTGGAGTTTTGGAGATGGAGGTATTGACAGTGTTCGTGCCCCTGTACATGTGTACACTAATCCGGGCCCTTATAATGTACGCCTGCAGTCAACATCGGTGTACGGTTGCCAAAAAGATACCACTATTATTTTCAATAATATTTTTGCCAGGCCCAAGGCAAACTTTGGCGTATCGGCTAATCGTTTATGTGTTAGCGATAGCCTTTTGTTTAGCGACAGTAGCGTTGCACCAAATAGCACCATAAAGGAATGGTTTTGGAATTTTGGGGATGGTAGTACCAGTGCGTTAAAAAATCCGGTTAAAAAGTTTTCGGTGGGAGGCACTTACCGGGTTTTGCTGTATATAAATAGCAATGCAGGTTGTGTATCCGATACGCTTGAAAAAGTTATAAAGGTTGACTCGTTGCCGACAGCAGCATTTACCATTGCCAGCATTGCCTGCGAGGGCAAGGCCCTTGCGTTTACCAGTCAGTCGGTACCAAACTCGGGTTTTCTAACATCGTGGAACTGGCAGTTTGGCGACGGAACGGTGGCTTCATATTCCACCGGTGCTACATTTAATAAGATTTACTCTGCCGCCGGCAGCTACAGGGCCAAATTGGTGGCAATAAGCGATGGGGGCTGTATAAGCGACACACTTACTAAAACATTTATTGTGCACCCAAAGCCCACAGCCAATTTCATAACACCCGAAATATGCCTGAACGATGCGTTTGCGCTTTTTAAAGACAGTAGTTTTATAGCCGGGCAGCCTTCTACGTTAACCTATCAGTGGGGGTTTGGCAATAACGTTGCAACAGCTGGCAATCCTAATAGCTCAACGCAAAAAAATCCATCGCATAAATACAGCGCTGTGGGCAACTATCCCGTGTTGTTGGTAGTAACCAGCGTTGCAGGTTGTATGGACAGTACCAGTAAACTTTTTACAGTGAACGGTTCTATACCTAAATCGCAATTTATTGTCAATAATGTAGACTCGCTTTGCAGCAATACTTTGGTAAGTATACAAAACAAATCGACTGTTGATTTTGGAGGTATCACCAAAATTGAAATTATTTGGGACAAACAGTTTTCTCCTCAACAAGTAGACACAGACGATAGGCCATTTTTTAATAAAATATATACCCACAAGTTTGCCACGCTACTGGTAGACAAAGTGTACCAGGTAAGCGTAAAAGCCTATTCGGGCAGCAGTTGTGTAAACGAAAATGTGTTGCCGGTAACTGTACATGCCGCGCCAATGGTTAATTTGCCTGCTTTAAACAGCATTTGTTTAGATGCTACCGCGCGGCAATTTACAATGCCTTCAAATGGAAATGTAGCTGGTAGTGGCATTTGGTCGGGTGTGGGTGTTGGCCAGTCGGGGCTTTTTACCCCTGCAGTTACAGGTGCCGGGGTGTACACTATATTTTATAACTACACCTCGGTATTTGGTTGCGGCGACTCCGCAAAACAACCTATAACTGTTTGGCCTTCGCCTGTGGCGGCGTTTGGTATTTCGCCTATAACCTGCGAAAAAAGTAACCTGCGTTTATTCGATTCCTCTAAAGCCAACGCAGGAAAAATTGTAAATTGGGTTTGGAATACCGGGGTAGGCACAGACAGTGTTGTCAATAACGGTAATCCAGTCAATTACACGATTGCCTTGGCAGGTATTTATACTGTAAAGTTAAAGGTGGTAACCGATAGTGGTTGCCAAAGTGCTATTAGCCAAAAATTGTTGACAGTGTATCCTAAACCAAAGGTCAACTTTTCCGTACCATCGGTTTGTTTACCCGGTGGTTTGGGGCAGTTTTTTGATAGTACGTCTATTGCTGACAATACCCAGGCGTTATTTACCTACCGCTGGCAGTTTGGCGATGGACCGCTATCAGGAAGTAGCCTAAAAAATCCTACCCATTACTACTCAGCTACGGGGCCGTTTACAGTAAAACTGTTGGTAGTTTCGTCGGCTGCGTGCATCGATTCGTTGTCTAAACCAATCAATACCATTTACCGGCAGCCAAAAGCCGATTTTAGATTTACACCTGCTGATACCTGTGCAGGCGGAACTATTTATTTTACCGATGTAAGCGGCAGCCAGTCAAATACAGCCAACAGGTATTGGGCTTTTGGAGATGGGTCAGTATCGAACATTGTAGCGCCGGTAAAAAAAATGAACAATGTAGGCAGTTTCGTTACAAGCTTTTATTTTAAAAACCAGCAGAACTGTTTTTCTGATACCGTAACTAAAATAGTTGTTATTCATGCTTATCCGGTGGTAAATGCAGGACCCGATAAGTTTATTTTGGAAGGCGATACTTCAACTATAAAAGCTGTAGTTACAGGTAGTAACCTGCGCTATGTTTGGTTGCCAGGGTTGTATTTAAACAATGCAACGGTAGTAAACCCGGTTACCTTACCGCTGGCAGACATTACCTACAGGCTTACGGCTACAGGTATTGGCGGTTGTAAATCGTTTGACGAAGTATTGATAAAAATATTAAAATCATTAGGTATACCTAATGCCTTTTCGCCTAATGGGGATGGCATAAACGATACATGGAACATACAATATATTGAATCCTACCCTGGCGCCACGGTGGAGGTTTTTAACAGGTATGGACAGTCAGTATTTTCAACAACGGGTTACTCAAAACCATGGGATGGTACCAACATGGGTAAGCCGTTACCGGTGGGGGTTTACTACTACCTCATTAATCCAAAAAGTGGTAGGAAACCTTATGCAGGATCAATTACCATTTTAAAATAATAATTTTTGACCGCCGAAAAACCTAACGGGTTGGCTTGTTTGATAGGTGATAAATAAGACACAGGAAATAAAAATCAAGAAGGAAGAAAAATTATTTTTTTTGGTATTTAGACTGGGAGAAAAAGCTTCCGATTGTTACCCAAAATGTTTTGGCACCACCATCCTCGCCATTTGGGTCGAAGGAATTTTGTTCCATGTCTCTAAATTCTCTGTAAGTTCCAATACCAAATAAAATAAAAAAGCCTACAAGTATTGATGTAAATATGATTAAATCAAAATTTTCCATTTACTTTTTTATTTTAATGTTTACATAAATCAATATTAATAGTATGGTGGGGGGCCACAAACCAATAAATATAGCCCGCTGCGAATCTTTCAATCCAACATAATAATATTCTGAAACAAATATTAATAGTATGGCCAGAGCAAAAATGAATGGTTCAGATAGTTTGAGCAAACTCTTCATATAATTATATTTTAATGACAAATATTATTTCGTTTACCTGATCAACCTTTTTAAACAACCATTAGTTTAAATATGTTGGGTGGCCTTTAAATTAGTTGGCGGTACAGGTTATAATCAGCTAAAATATTATGCCACAACTTATTAGTAAGTAACGGACAAGTGCGTTGGTTGTTAACAGCAAATATTATTTAGTAATATTTGGGAGCAGAATTATAATTCAATATTGTGGCATTAAGTAAACCCATAACATTTTTATAAATGTTTTTCGATTTACTTATTAAAATAAGTAGGGATCATGATTAATGTTTTGCACTTTGGTTACGCAACATTCCATACATATCGTGCATAATGTGCATGTGGGGGGTGGTTAACACTGCAAGGCCTAGAAATATATCCATCATTAAAACATTATAATTGGTAAGCATGTAGCCACTAAGGCCAAACAATGCAATGCCAGCAAGTGCTAAAAAACTAAACAGTGCAATTTGGCTTACAATGGTTTTTGTGGAATGGGTTTTATCTTGTTTTAAGAATGTAACAATATTGCTTAATGAAATGGTAGAGTGCCAGATTATAAAATAGAATGCAAAGGATAAAATAAGTGGAAGAGAGAATAATATGGCGACTATTGCCAAAAGGCGAATAATAAATGAAGCCGGGGGATACTGGCCCTTTTCCTGTTTGCTAAAATAAAGGCTTACGCAAACACAAAACAATAAAAACGTAGCGCCTAATATGGGCCACTTAGCCGACTGTAAAAAGTTAAAAATAAAGGTCAATTCATTTTCGGGAAGCATAAATTGTAACAGGGATCGGACATCGGTAAGATTATTAAGCAAAATAATATTCAGGATAAGTAGTCCGTACGATACTACAAATATTTTTCCTGCCGTAGTTTCAGTTTTATATTGATGAAAGTCGGTTTCGCCAAAATGATAAGCGGCTATTAAAACAAAAATAAAAATACCAACAGAAGGCAGTAACCAAAGCAAAAGACCAAAGGCAATGATCTTTCCAAAATACTGTGCAAAAAACAACACCTTCGAAAATCGTTTGCCGTTTGCATCCGCATTTTTTTTTGCTACTAAAAGATCAGCGGCCCCATGTGGAATACCTAAGGTAATAATTCCCAGAAAGAAAAATGCCAGCTGTATATTTTGCGGTATTGGGTAAACCAACCGATGAAATACGGCAACTAAAATACCAGCGGCAATCAAAATATTCCTCGTCATAAACTTATTTATAAAACAACAGGTTAACTTTTCACGGAATTATGAAAAGTTAACCTGTAAATTAAGAAACTAAGAAGTAAGTTGAAAGCTTTCCTAAAAAATTAGGCAGTGGCAATTGCAGGTTTGTCAGCTTGAGACAACGCATATATAGTAAGGCCAAAACCGATTTTATTAACGGCATCACCAATATTATAAACGATATCTAAAGACAGACCTTCCCATATGCGCATTCCAAATAAACCACCCTCGGTTCCGGCAATGTACCCAATAGGATAAATAGCCCAGCCAACTAATACAAACCAGGCAAGTGTTTTGTTAGCTTTCGCTACTGCTGGTCCGGCATTGCTAGCCAATTTGGCAACTTCGCCAAACCATACAAGATAAACGATGTAGAAATAAGCTACACCACTAACAAAACCCCAAACCCAACTTTGTTTTTCGGTAGGATAAATTGCTTCTCCAATGTAACCTGTTACCAACATAAATAGTGATGCAAAGATTAATTTCCAAAGCAAGCTTAATTTTGCACCTGACTTTTTGGTGATCAGGTAAAACTCAACACACATTAGAGGCACAGTAAGTGTCCAGTCAACATAACGGAAAAAGGTTGGAGAGTCACCTGTAGCCAGGTTATAATCTCTCATGTAATAATAATGGACCGCTGCAATAAATGTAATCAATCCTGAAATTAATAACGACGTCTTCCACTTTTTTTCGGCGTTACCCATTTCAAAAAAGAAAAATACTGATGCGCCCAGCATAGCCATAGTACCTATAAAAAAGGTAAATGCTACGTAATTGTCGGTAGCGATTGGCAAGATCTCTAAGAAATTTAAATTCATACTTTTGTTTTTTAGGTTTTTAAATGAAAGTTTTAAGGGCTTTTCCGGAAAGCTTTTCAACTCGAAGATAGATGGTAAACGTATACTTTGTTTAAATAGTTCAATAAGGGATTAAACATTTTTATCAAGGGGCTAATTGTTAAATATAATTATCGATAAAAGTGGGTAGGGTGAAACAGAATAGCCGGGTTTTGAGGCTTAATAGTTGCCAATAGTGGCGTTATTGGCCTTTTACATTGTTTCATAGGGGTATTTTGGAAATATATTAATTGCACTTAAACAGTAAAATTTGCTTTTGCCAATTGCGCAGGCAACTGTTTAAGAGTTGCTGATAAACAATATTCGGTGTTAATTTCTAGGCAATTGCAAATGCAAACGCTTTAAAGTTAGCTTTTAACTTCACAATCTGTTTTTAGTAGAGGTACACTAAAGTGTTGCGGTACATATTATTTACCATGGCAATGGCTTCATAAATATTTTTATAGAAGAGTAGAATTTAATTGAATTAAATTATAAAACATTTCTGTACTATTTGAGCACCAAAATGGATACTTATTTTCCTGCCTCAAAGGGCAGTTTCCGTTATATAGGTAACTTTTTATTTTAACTAAACAGGTGCTACCAGCGGGTTGCAAATTTGCTGCGCCGCCCGTAACTTATGAGGTAATATAATATCCAACATCTGAAATGTAAAAGGGTGTCCTATATTAATATGTCGTTACTAATGCGCTGCGCCAAGGTCTACCGGTGGTCCCTTTTGTATTTTGGCTAAAAACACAATGGGTAATATACAGGCACAAATGATACCTATTAACATAAACCCTTCGCCATAGCTAAGTATGGCCGCTTGTTTTGACAAAGCGCCTTCCAGGGCTCCCGTTGCCATTTGTTGAGCTTCGCCAAGGCTGTATCCTTTTACTGTAAAACTTTGTACTAAATCATAATATCGTTCGTTGGCATTGGGGTTATATTGCGAAATATTGTCCATTAAGTCGGTTCTATGAATAGCCGTTCTGCGTATCACAAAAGTGTTTACAACGGCAATGCCTATGGATCCGCCCAGCAACCGTAGCATGTTGGAGAAGCCTGATGCCTGGGCAATCTGATTGCCCTTTAATCCCGATAAGGTAAGCCCTGCTACTGGTACGAAGATGAAGCCAAACCCCAGCCCACGAATCATTTGCGGCCAAAACCAATCCCACTCGCCGGAGGTAGGTGTAGCCATATAGAAAGTGATCCATTCGTAGGCTATTACAAAAGCAAACCCAAATATGACCAACACTTTTGGATTAACCCCTTTTTTAATTAGTGTTCCGTTAAGGCCCATTAGCATACCGGTTAAAAAAGAGCTGGGTAATATTAACAGGCCGGTTCGGGTAGCATTCCAACCTAAAAAACCCTGTACAAAAACAGGATATAAAAATACAGAGCAGTATATGGCTAACCCAAAGGCAACATTTAATGCCGAACCTACTATTACGTTTCGGTATCGCAAAATTCTAAGATCTACCACCGGATTTTTTGCCTTTAGCTCCCTTATTATAAAAAACACAATTCCCAAAACCGATAAAATAAAAAAGATGATAATGAAATTGCTGGTAAACCAATCTTTTTTCTCACCTTCTTCTAAAACCAGTTGTAAACCACCTATGCCAACAATAAGTAAAATGATACCGAGAAAATCTACTTTTCCCTTCAGTTTTTCTTTAGTTCCCTTTATAAATTTCCACGATAAAATAGCCGCAACAATACCAATAGGTATGTTTACATAAAATATCCAACCCCACGAATAATTATCGGTAAGGTAACCGCCCAGCACCGGCCCCAGCGTTGGCCCCATTACTATACCTGCCCCAAATATGCCGTTGGCTTTGTCAATCTCTTCGGGCGGAAAGGTCTCTACCAACACGGTTTGTGCAGTGGCCAATAACGCACCACCGCCTATACCTTGTATAAACCGCCAAAACACCAGCATCCATATGGACGATGATAGCCCACACATAAGGCTTGCTGCGGTAAATAGAATTACTGAGGCTGTGAAATAAACTTTTCTACCAAAAATATTGGAAAGAAAACCAGTGAGTGGTATGATAATAATATTGGATACAGCATAGGCCGTTATAACCCATGCAGTTTCTTCAATGGTGGCACCCAAAGTGCCTGCTATTTGCCTGGTAGCTACGTTAACAATAGACGTGTCAATTAATTCCATAATGGCGCAGGTGATAACCGTAATGGTGATCAGCCATTTTTTTGCACCTGTTTCGTAAGTAGGCTGTTGTGCTAAGGCGCTATCCATATTATTTGGTTTGAACTTTTACCAATACACTCATGCCGGCACGCAAAGGGTACCTGGTGTCAGTATTATCAATGGTTATTTTAACAGGAATTCGTTGGGTAACTTTTACAAAATTGCCTGTTGCATTGTCTGCAGGCAACAGCGAAAATTTTGCACCTGTAGCCTGCGAAAAACTTTCCACCTTGCCTTTAAAAACCTTGTCGCTATAGGCGTCTACTTTAATTTCGGCCTCCTGGTTCACCTTCATATTTTCAATTTGGGTTTCTTTAAAGTTGGCTACTACCCAAACTTTTTTATTGTCAGCTATTGCCATAAGTGGCTGGCCAATAGATACCACCTGCCCGTTTTGTACATTTTTTTTGGAAACTATGCCATTGGCGGGCGCCGTTATGACGCAATACGACAATTGCAGTTTGGCCATATCAAGGTTGTTTTCGGCTTGCTTTATTAACAGCTCTGCAATGGTTACCCCATTGGCAGACACCGTAACAGAACTTTTGGTGGTGGCCACCTCGTATATGGCAGCATCAATTTGTTTATTAAGCGCCAACACCTGAGCTTCGGCTATTGTTAGTTTTAATTGAGCATCGTCGCGGTCGGCTTTAATGGCGTCAAACTGTTGTTGCGTGGCCGATTTTAATCCGAGTAGATTTTTAAACCGTTCAAAGTTTTTTGACACCAGGGTAAGCTTTGTTTTGGCAACATCTACCCCCGCCTGCGCCGAGGCAAGCGTGGCCTGCACCGCGGCCGAATTTGCTGCTACCGACGATACACTGGAAGCTGCGGTTTGCTGGCTGCTTTTAGAAAGAGTTACATTTTGTTTAGCCAGTGCTAAAGCCACTTCTGCCTGCATTACAGCTATGGCAAAATTAGCATTGTCAAGTACCAGCAAAGTATCGCCTTTTTGCACTAATTGATTATCATCTACTAAAACGCGAAGCACCGTACTGTTTACTTTGGGTATTATGGGGCTTATTTCGGCATCCAATTGGGCGTTATCGGTTTCCTCGCCCGAGCAGCCAATGAAAGAGGTGCTTAATAGTATTAATAATAGATAGCTTATCTGTTTCATGTAAATAGGTTAAATAATTTGATCAATGGTTAATATCAGGGGCATTTACCAGCATCAGGTGCCAGGCAACAGCCAGTTTAATTGGTTGATTTTAGTAATTTTCGATAAGCCAGTTCGGCGTTGGCCTCAGCAGTGGTAACATTTATTTTTGACTGGGTTAGCTGATTGTTAGCGGTTAAAAATTCGGTGGGTGTAGTCGTGTTTTCCGAAAACCGGTTCTTTTCTACCCTGAAATTTTCAGTAGCTTCTTCAAGTGATTTTTTGGCTATGGCAATTTGTTGCACCGCCTTTAGGTAATTACTGTAGTCGGCGTTCACTTCAATTTGTACGGCCTCGCCAAGTTGTTCGGTTGCTACCTGCGCACTCCTGATATTTATCTTTTTTTCCGTAACGTTTTCTTTGTTTGTAAAAAGATCGCTGATGTTCCAGTTAAAAAATACGCCCAAATCCCATGTGCCTGTTAATACAGCCCTGTTGGGAAACAATCGTTGGTTGGGTTGATCGTAGTTTACTTTACCACCCACACTAACTGTTGGTGCATAGTTGCCCTGTGCCAGCCGTAGCCCAATGTCGGCCTGTTTTTGCCGTATGGAAATGGCCTTTAATTCGGGCCTGTTGGCCAATGCGCGGGTTACATAATAATCAAGGCCAGCTTTTTCTTTTTCGTTATTGGGAAGCAAAAGCGGTAAGTCAATACCGGTGGTGGTTGGTAAACCGGTTAACAGGCACAGGTTGTAATTGAGTTGCGAAATACTGTTATCAATATCAATTAGGTTGGATTGGTAGCTAGTAATGGCAAGGTCAAGCTTTAAACCATCGTTTGCTAAAACAATACCCTGGTCAATAAAATTTTGAACATCTTTTTTTTGATTGGTCAACACATCAATATTAGCCTCAATAACCTCCTTCGATCTTTTTAATACAAATAGGTTGTACCAAATATTAGCGATGGTATACTGTAAATCGGTGCTATTTTTTTGAAGATTAGTTAGGGCAACCTGCTTATCGTACTGCAAGGCTTGTAAACCAAACTTTAATTTATTACCACCAACCACCAGTTGCCGCACCTGTAGCGAGTTGTACGACTGGTTTAAGATTTGAGGGTTAAGCACTACATCGCCGCCGGCAAAATTTACTTTAAAGGGTGTAATATTATCGCTTATGCGCACATAACTTAGGTTAAGGCTAACCTGCGGCACATTTGCATTGCGCCCCTGCACCACTTTTGTTTCTTTTGAAAGCAAGTCTAAACTGTCCAACTTTAATTGCTTGCTGTGTGCCTGCGCCAATGTTATCGCTTCATTTAACGGTAATAGCATGGTATTTTGCGCCATTACATTATATTCAAAAAATAATGAAAGAACAATTGCTGGCAGGTAAGGGTTACTTATGCTAAGTAATAATTTCATGTTGATAGCAGTATGTGGTTGGTGTTTTTAAAATTTGCCGGCAAGCGAAAACGATAAACGCGAAGAAGTAAACATTGTTTACTATTTTTTTATTTTTTTTGCTATTTAATATTAAAAAAATATGAACAGTGGAAGGCAGATAGATGAGCAACTGGCGGCTTTTAAGGCAGGCGATGAAAAAAACTGGGCGAGAATATTATCGGCAGCAAAACGACATTTTGATTTGTGGGCTCATAAGCGACTTGAACCCCTGTGCAATCCTTTTAAACTTTCGTATGTTCATTTTATAGCTAATGTTAATATAAACGGAAGTACCAATAGTGAGGTAGCCCAACAGGCGATGATAGCTAAACAGGCGATGGGCAAAACCATAAAGGAATTGGAGGAACGGAAGTTAATAGTATTGGAAAAAAGTACGGACGATGCCCGATGCAACACGGTAAAAATGTCAGAAAGTGGCAAAGAATTAATGCTGGGGGCTTATAAAGAATGCTTTGACCTGACCGAAGAATATAAGCTACTGGTGGGTGAAGAAAGGTTTGAAACCGCTGTTGAGGTTTTGTTAGAGATAATAAAGTACCATGAAGGTTTGGCAAAAAAAGATTGACTTAACTTGCAATTTTTTTGATAACCCGCTATTTATTACCCTCAAAGCTGCCTATAAAATCATGATAAAAAAGGCTGAGTAAAATTACCAACGGTACAATAGTGCGACCTCTATAATTATAGAGGCAGGCTGTAACGACTGATGAAAACAGCTATAAAGCCCGGTTCCAAAATAATAGAACCTGATTGCGGATTGTCATTTAATTTTTTTTAAAGATGCTTTTCTGGTAATTTTTTGAAGATGATTTATCAATTATTAATGTCTTTTAACCCAGGTATATATCATAAAAAGTGGCAGTTAATTATTATACCGGCAATTAGCCTTGTAGTTGTAGTATTAATTATGTTTAAGGCACTAGCCAATGGTACATTTTCTTCAGCAACAGACTTGTTTTTTACTATTTGTGTTTTCACTTTTTGCATACGGGAGGCAAACAATATTGTTTACAGGTTGCAGTATAAAAGTCAGTCGTTTTTTAAAGCGCCTGGCAAAAGGCTTGTGTGGCAACTTTTTTTATCGCTAATAGGCACCTGGCTTACGTTTGGGGTTCTTTTTATTGGTAAAACGTTACTTGTTGCCGGAAACCTGAGGGCATTGTCAGCATCTGGTTTTATTTTTTTTCTTGTGGTGGCCACCATCATATCACTTTTTATAAATGGTGCATATATAATCACGTATCTACAACAAACATGTTGTACAAAGAGGCCCTTTCTACCAAACAACTTAACGAAAATTTACTTCAAAATGAGCTAGCCATATCAAAATTAAAACAGGGTGTAGAGGCTATTTTGCCTGTAATGGTTATAACATCGGGTAATAAAACACTGTCGGTTCCGTTTAATGAAATGGCTTATTGGTTTCTGTCGGATGGGCTGGTGACGGTAGTATTTATACATCGTTTACGCCGGTATTGGCTTAGTTACCCACAGCGTTGTTTTTTTCAATTGAGCCGGCAATTTATTGCCCACATACAAAGCATTGTATCCATAACCGACGATGTTAACCGAACGTTATAGGTGGAAATTTCGCAATCTTCCGCCAGCGCGACCACTGAAAAAGTTATCGTAAGCCGCTACCGAAGCATAGAATTGAAGCAATGGTTTTTCAAAAAAATGAATGGTAACGGCGGTTAAGCGAATGGTTATCGGTACCATTGGTTGGCGATTATGTACCAGTAGCTAAATTATAGAAGCCTTTAGTTCATTATTACTTTTACACAGTTTTGATTTACAATATTATTTATTAAAAAAAATTGCAACATGAAAACGATCATTTTTATTGTTTTGATGATAGCAGGTGTACACAACTCATTGTCGTTAACATTGGTAGAAAGGCAAAAGGCCATGGATCAGCTTGTAATGAGCAAAACTACATTTTTAGCGTCCATCGATGGTTTATCAAAGGCACAGCCTGATTTTAAGCCGGGGCCCGGCAAATGGAGTATTGCCGGGGTGGCCGAACATATTTGCCTGGCAGAGGCTGGCCTTGGTGGAATTGTTCAGCAAACCCTTTAAACACCCCCCGACACCGCCTGACGCGCAAAAATTTAAGTGACCGACGCCCAGGTAACAAAAATTGTAACCCACCGCTCCGGCAAAGCGCCCCCGCCCAAAATGTTACAGCCGGTTGGCAGATTTGCCAACATTCAACAGGCAAAAGATTTTTTCAATAATGCAAGGCAAAAAAATATCGATTTTGTGCAATTGACTAATGAAAACCTGCGCAATAGGTATTGGCAACATCCGGCAACCGGTACCATCGATTTATACCAGACTATTTTATTGCTATCGGCCCATTGCGAAAGGCATGCTGCCCAAATAGAGGAAGTTAAAAAAGGGGAAGGATATCCCAAATGATTTAATCGCATCAACCAAAATGTCCGCCAACATAGTTTTTGGTAAGCTCCTGCTGTGGATTATTGAAAATGTTTTTACTGGTGTCAAATTCTATTACTTCACCCAGGTACATAAAGCCTACACAATCTGAAATGCGCTGGGCCTGTTGCATGTTGTGGGTAACAATAACAATTGTAAAATCTTTTTTTAACTCTAAAATCAGGTCTTCAATTTTTCGGGTGCTAATGGGGTCAAGGGCCGAGCAGGGTTCATCCATCAAAATCACTTCGGGGCGAAGTACCACTGCACGGGCAATACATAGCCGTTGTTGCTGTCCGCCCGATAATTTTACCGCTGGCTTTTTCAACTCATCTTTTACCTCATCCCATAAAAAACTTTCCTTAAGGGCTTTTTCTACCAAATTAGCGATTTCATTTTTTGGAAATTCATGAAGCCGCAATCCATAGGCAAGGTTGTCGAAAATACTTTTTGGCAAGGGGTTAGGTTTTTGAAAAACCATACCAATTCTTTTTCTGATAGCTGTTACCGAATTTTTTTTGTCGTAAAGGTCAATATCGTCAAGGTGTAACGTACCGCTGATTTTTGCTTCAGGCACCAGGTCGTGCATCCTGTTAAACGACCTTAAAAGGGTGCTTTTTCCACAGCCGGAGGGACCGATAAGTGAGGTGACTTTTTTATCTTCAAAATCTATATTTATATTTTTAAGCACATGCTTTTTGCCGAAATACAGGTTGAGGTTGTGGGCGGAAAGTTTGATTACAGGCATGATTAATCTTGTGATCTATATTTAAATCTAATTACAAAAGCAAATACGTTTAACACAAAAACCAACATAATCAACACCAGGGCTGTAGCATAGGCCAATGGCCTTACCTGCTCAACCGCGTTGTGTTGTGTAGAAAGCATATAAAGGTGATAGGGAAGCGCCATAAATTCCTGGTTTACAGATGTGGTAATGCCATTAATATAAAAGGCGACACCGGTAAATAAAATAGGGGCTGTTTCGCCCGCGGCCCTCGATATTGTTAATATTACACCGGTTAAAATGCCCGGCAATGCTTTGGGTAACACCACATCAGTAATTGTTTCAAATTGGGTGGCACCCAGCGCAAGTGTTGCCTCCCGCATGCTGTTGGGAATGCGTTTCAGCGCTTCTTCGGCAGTGGTAATTATGTAAGGCAACGATAAAAGGCCCAGTGTAAGGCCCGCCGATAAAACCGATGTACCCAGCCTAAGCGATTGTACAAAAAGGGCCAGTCCAAACAGTCCGTAAATAATGGAAGGTATGCCAGCCAAATTGCGGATGGATGCCCTGATAAGATTGGTAAGTGCAGACGGCCGTGCATACTCATGTAAATAAACCGCACAGGCAACCCCTAACGGAACGGCAAAAAGGGTGGTAATAAAGGTTAACATAACAGTACCTACCACGGCGGGTAAAATGCCGCCTTCGGTCATGCCATTAGTAGGGTAGTTGGTTATAAAACCAATGGACAATGCACCCCAGCCTTTTGAAAATATATCCCACAAAATAATGGCCAGAAACAAACAAACGATAAACGTACTGCCTGCCAACAAAATCCAGTTGAGGATATGAGATAGTCTTTTTTTCACTATTGAAATTTTCTTAAGCGGTTGGCAAAATATTCGCCTGTTAAATTTATTACCAGCGATATAATGAAAAGTAAGGCTGCAATAGCGAACAGTGCAAAATAGTGGGTGGTTTCGTAAGGTACTTCGCCCATTTCAATAGCAATGGTAGCCGTAATTGTCCGCACCGACGATAAAAAACCTTTGGGAATGGCAGCGGCATTACCTGTTGCCATCAATACGGTCATTGTTTCGCCCAGCGCCCTGCCCAGCCCCAACATAACTGCTGCAATAAGCCCCGGAACCGCCGACGGAATGGTTACTTTAAACAAGGTTTGCCACCGGTTGGCCCCAAGTGCCAGCGACGCCTCTCTATGGCTTTTAGGCACTGCGTTAATGGCGTCTTCGCTAATAGTTACTATTGTGGGTAATGCCATTACAGCAAGTAAAATGGAGCCATTTAACGCATTTAAGCCATTTTGCGTACCAAATAAGGCGGATATGGCCGGGCCAACCAATACAATACCCAAAAACCCAATTGCTACAGACGGAATGGCAGCAAGCATTTCAATAATTGGTTTTAGAATGGCCTGCAATTTTTTGGGGGCCACCTCCGAAAGGAAGGCTGCTGATAATATCCCCAGCGGAACAGCGATAATCATAGAGCCAAATGCTACCAGCCCTGTACTTACAACCAGCGGTAAAATACTATACTGCTTGTCCGGGTTCCATTGCTGGCCCGTAAAAAAATCGACCGGGCTTATTTTGGCAAAAAAGGAAATGCTGTTGGCTATTAACATTAGTAAAATGCCGGCCAATAAAGCAATCGTAATAAAACCAGCCACTTTAAATAACTGCTTAAAAAGTTTATCCAAAAATTCGCGTTTGCCAGTTGTCATTTTATTTGCTTAAAGGATAGTACCCCGATGCTTTAATAAGTGCCACACCTGCGGCTGTTTTTTCAAAATCGATAAAAGGTTTAACTTTTAAACTATCAGCCGCCTTAAAATATTGAAAAAGAGGACGCTGAAAAAAGTACGCTCCCGACGCTATCTTGTCGGCTTCAAGTGGCGAAACAGCAGGCGTTTTATCGGTATAAATGGTAAGAATTTTAATTTGGTCATTTTGAATATTGGTTACATAACCAGCGCCAACATAACCAATACCGCTGTCATCGGCGTTGATCGCTTCAAGTATCTGGGCATTTCCATTCATCTGTTTGGCATTGGGCGAAAACTCAATGTTAAGTATGTTTCTTACAAAATCGTGCGTGCCCGAATTGCTTTGCCTTCCGTAAATATTAACCGCAAGTTTTTTACTGGTTAACGCCGACCAGTTTTTATATTCGCCGCTTAATAGTTTTCCAAGGTCGTTAGTATTTATGCTATCAAGTGGCAACTTGTTAGAAACCACGAAGGCAATGGCGTCCTGTGCAAAAACGAAAGAATCAATAACAATCGATTTTTTATGAAACAGTTTTAGTTCTTGCTCATTTATCCTTCGGCTTGCATTGGCAATATCGGCAGTGCCATTTATCAGGGATGCAATGCCAAGTCCAGACCCGCCTCCAGAAATGGAAACCAATAAAGTATCGTTTACGGCATGAAAGCTTTCGGCCAGCATAACTGCAAGGTTAACTTCGGTGTCAGAGCCTTTTACCTTAATTGTTGTATTGTTACGATTGCAACCGGCAAAACCAATACAACACATCAACAGGCAAAATATACTGGTGCGCATGTTATTTTAGGGTACAATGAGGTTTTGTGTATTTATTTCAATCAAATTAGGATTTAATATTTAAACCATAATTTCTTCGGCTAAAAAATAATGATAGGTTGACATTGGTTGTCGTGTGTGTATTATTTTATGGGCATTATTTAAACAGTCATCTAATTTCCCTCATCAATATTCCTTTTACTTTCTATATTTATTGCTTACTGAGTGCCGCCTGCAAATAGGCATCCCTCACTTAAACCCGCCATTATGAATACTCTTTTGCGCTACCTGGCTGTTAGCACCTTTATTTTTTACAGCCATTGCGTGGTGCTTAATGCACAGCCTCCCAAAACCGACTGGGAAAATCCTGCATTGTATGAATTGAATAAGGAAAAGCCTCACGCCTCGTTTATGTTGTATTCGATGGCCAGCGATGTTGCAGCCGATAATTATGCTGCATCGCCCTTTTACCAGTCGCTAAATGGCACATGGAAGTTTGATTACGTTGATAAGTTTGCCAGCCGCAACACCAGTTTTTTTAAAACCGACGTAGATGATAGCAAATGGAACGACATACCTGTTCCATCTAACTGGGAATTAAAAGGCTTCGGTATTCCTATTTATACAAACATTATATATCCCTTTCCTAAAAATCCGCCGTTTGTAGGTAATGACAACCCTGTGGGCACCTATAGAAAAACCTTTACCGTGCCCAATGCATGGGATAGCCATGAGGTTATGCTATCGTTTGCTTCCATTGCGGGCTGCGCCTTTGTTTATGTAAATGGCCAAAAGGTTGGCATGAGCAAAGTGGCCAAATGCCCCGCCGAATTTAATATTACCCCATATCTTAAAAAGGGTACCAACCTGCTGGCTGTTCAGGTATTTCGCTGGCACGATGGCAGCTATCTTGAAGACCAGGATTTTTGGCGGTTAAGTGGTATAGAAAGAGATGTGGCCATTTATGCATTACCCAAATTATCGGTATGGGATTTTTTTATAAAAAGCGACCTGGATGCTACTTATACAAATGGAGTAGTTAGTGCCGATGTTAACCTTAGACAGTTTGCAGGCAATCAAAATAAAGCCGGAACAGTAAGCATGTCCGTTACTGACGATAAAGGGGCAGTGGTGTTTACCCAGCAAAAAAAACTTACTGTTGGTACCGAACCTATGGCTACGGTTTCATTTACGGGATCGGTTAAAACCCCGGCTAAATGGAGCGCCGAATACCCAAACCTGTACAACTGCACGATTACTTTTGACGATGGTACCAATAAATATTACACCGGCGCTAAAACTGGTTTTAGAAAAATTGAAATAAAAAATGCACAATTAATGGTAAATGGTGTGGCTACCAATGTGCATGGCGTAAACCGCCACGAGCACGACCCGGTAAATGGCCACGTACCTGGCCGCGAATTAATGATACGCGATATACAGTTAATGAAGCAATACAACATTAATGCCGTCCGTACCAGCCATTACCCCAACGATCCTTTATGGTATAAACTATGCGATCAATACGGCCTGTATTTGGTTGACGAAGCCAATATTGAAACCCACGGCATGGGTGCTACTTTGCAGGGTCCGGTGGATACTACCGTGCACCCTGCCTACCTGCCACTTTGGGAACCCGCCTATTTTGACCGTATTGTGCGCTTGCTGGAACGCGATAAAAACCATCCCTCGGTCATTATTTGGTCAATGGGTAACGAAACAGGTAATGGCAAGGTATTTCGCGATGGTTACCTGTGGCTAAAACAACGCGACAATACCCGGCCGGTGCAATTTGAACAGGCCGGCGAGGATTGGAATACCGATATTGTTTGCCCAATGTATCCCAACATGGGTGCTATGAAAAGGTATGCGGATAACAATGCCAACAAACGCCCTTACATTATGTGCGAGTATTCGCACGCTATGGGTAACAGCAATGGCAACTTTCAGGAGTATTACGATGTTATCCGAAACAGTAAACACATGCAGGGTGGCTTTATTTGGGATTGGATGGACCAGGGCATTAAAACCGCCACGCCCGATGGAAGAGCCTTTTATGCCTACGGTGGCGACCTTGGTGGAAGCCATTTGCAAAACGACGAAAACTTTTGCGCAAATGGCCTTATTGCAGCCGACCAAACGCCGCACCCCGGTTTGTTTGAAGTAAAAAAGGTGTACGCTCAAATTCAGTTTACTGAAAAAGATGCTGCCAAAGGAGTAATTACCGTGCAAAACCTCTACGACTTTACCAACCTTGATCAATTTAATTTTGCGTGGCAATTATTTGAGAACGGAACAATGGTTGAAGAGGGAAAATTTGACGTTTCACTTTTGCCTAAACAACAAAAAGATATAACGTTGCCGGTACCCATGTTTAAGGCAGAAGAAGGGAGCGAATTTTATTTTACCGTTCGCGCCTTTACTAAAAACGAAGCGCCATTGGTACCTGCTGGTCACGAAGTATCGTGGGCTCAGTTTAAACATGCTGGTGATTATTTTGCCAAAGCCACCACCGTCGGTAAAAACCTGCAGGTTACCAAAAATCGCAGCCTCATTAATTTTACTTCGGGTAATGTAACTGGTACTTTCAATAGCACTTCGGGTAGTTTTTTAAAATATACCATAGCAGGCAGCAACATTAATATGCCTATGCCTGAGCCTTATTTTTGGCGGGCCCCGTTAGACAATGACTTTGGTAACTATATGCCCTACCTGCTGGGTGTTTGGCGTAGTGCACAAATAAATAAAAAGGTAAAAGAAGTAGTAATAGGAGAGCAGACGAGTGCAGGCCTGCCTGTAAGCGTTAAGTATTTATTAAGCGACATTGATGTGCCATACACGATAGATTACCTGGTGCAGGATGATGGCGCCATACAAGTAACCGCATCTATTGATATTACGGGTAAAACACTGCCCGAACTACCAAGGTTTGGCATGCGCATGATGTTGCCCGCACAAATGGATAAGGTGTCGTATTATGGTCGGGGTCCCTGGGAAAATTATAATGATAGAAATACTGCTGCTTTAATAGGAGCGTACAATAACACCGTTGGCGACAATTATACCATGAACTACATAAGGCCGCAAGAGGCGGGTTACAGAACCGATGTAAGATGGGTATCGCTAACCGACGCCAATGGCAGGGGTGTAATGGTTGAAGGCAAACAGCCCATTTGCTTTAGTGCCACTAATATGACCGACGAAGAACTTGACCCGGGGCTGACTAAAAAGCAACGGCACCCAACCGATATTGTACCATCAAAAGGTGTTGTTTTTCACATAGACCTTAGGCAACGTGGCGTTGGTGGCGATAATAGCTGGGGCGCTTTGCCGCACGATAAATATCGCCTGCTGGATAAGAAATATACCTATTCGTATGTACTTAAACTGGTTGACAACAACAATGTGGCCAAACAATAAGTTAGCGGCAGTTTTGAGGCGATTGCGCCATTACTCCATCGCTGCCTTGGTGGTGCCGTGTGTATTTGTGCACATATCCACTATTGCGCATCAACGTGGTGCAAGTAAGGCAAACAACCAAAATACAGGGTATATAATGGTATGGACCGATGTGTTTACTGTAGACGGACCACCTGATAGTACTAACTGGTTGTTTGAGCAAGGCTTTGTACGCAACAACTAAGACCAAAGGAACCAACCACAAAATGCTTTTTGCAAAGGTGGTTTGTTGGTGATTGAAGCAAGAAAGGAAACAAGGCACAACCCCATGTACGAGCCTGGTAGCACCAACTGGAAAAAGCAACGGGAGGCCATCAGCTACACATCGTCAAGTTTAAAAACAGAAGGCAAACATAGCTGGCAATATGGCCGGTTTGTTATGCGTGGAAAAATTGACATCAATACAGGGTTATGGCCCGCATGGTGGACCTTAAGCGTAGCCTGTGGGTGGCCTGCAGGTGGCGAAATAGACATCATGGAATTTTACCGCGGCAAACTATTGGCCAAACTTGCCTGCATGAGAGCCGATGGCAAACCGCAATGGTTTAGCAATACTTTTTATACCGACTCCCTTGGTAAAAATAAATGGGCTAACCAGTTTCATGTATGGCAAATGGACTGGAACGAAAATTTTATCATTTTATTGCCAGATGGGAAGGTGCTCAATAAGGTGCCACTCGATGCACTGGTTAATAGGAACGGTTAGGGTATCAATCCTTTTAAACAGCCACACTTTATGTTGTTAAACCTGGCTTAGGCGGGCAAAATGGAGGCTCACTTTAGCAAGCGGTTTTTCCTAATCGGTTTGAGGTAGATTATGTAAGGGTTTATCAAAAACACTAATTAATTATTAAAAAGGCCACGCATTGTAAAAGATAGTATTACAATCGCGTTGCAAATTTGGCTAAACTGATGTTGTGGTTTGGAATAACGAGTAGGGAGCTTGTAATCTGTTTGTGCCAAAAATTATGCGCTCTGTTTTATTAACGCTATTTAAGAATCATGGACAATTGATAAATCTCTAACAACTTTGCTACGTTTTATTCAAATCTTTCTAACAAAAATTTTTTATTGTGTTTAAGCAATGTCCTTGAAAAGCGTATTATGGTCAATATTATTTTTATAGTATATAGCCAAACGTCAGCCCCTGAGGTAAAAGCGAAGAGTTATAATTACTAATGTTTGCCTATTTATTAGCCGATGTTAGGCGACACTTACTGTTAATGGTAGGTAAACATTATTTTTCGGTCTTTAGCCTATTGTTATGCAGGTACTCTTTTAATTAAGAAAATGTCATTGGTTCTGTTTCTTTTTCAATTTTTTCTTTTGTTTCTCTAAACACTTTAATTGTGTCAAAAGATTTTTTTTGTCGTCATCTTCATTATTTACAATTTCTTTTGGTGAACCGGCTGTTTAATTGTGAATAGCCATGCCGATAGCTAATGGAATTATACCCGCAATTTCTAAAACATGTTAACAATATGCTTGAAATTGCAACTTACCAAATCGCCCACTTTGTTAAGCGTTGCAGTAGCAATATGCCTGCAATCGTCAGCAGTGGCAGGCCCAGATATTTTTTCATCTATCTACTTCTTTGCAAGTTCATTTGCTTCCGCTGTAACTTCTTCTCTTAAAATATGTTCTTTTAATAAGTTAGCAAAAAAGCCTTTTACTTTTTGGGGTGCATTTTGCGGTTCAATTTTAAATCGGTCATAATAAATGAAAATAACTGACCCAACTTTACCTTTTTAAAAAGTAAAGGTCGAGATTTCTTCAAAGTCCTGGTCAAACACAACTCCAAAAACTGGCAAATCAAAATACAACCCTGGTTACATAACATAAATGTATAATTTGATCTCAAAGCAAACATCACTTTTATTAAAATTGTATAGCCAATTGTACTTGCCTGACACTTTTACCGGTGCCAGCAATATAAAAATGGTAAATCGGGAATTAATTAGTACCATCCATCAGGTCATTTATTCTTTCGTTAACAGTATAATTTTCGCCGTGTGTGGGTTTTCTATATTTTCGCGGCGCTTAACTTTCTTTGAATATTTCAGGGGTTTTAAATTAACAGCAACCAAAACAAGGTAGAAGCTTTATGGCAAATAGTACTGATAAACCAGGCGGGTTATCGCTTTTTAGAACCATTGAGATCATAAGGCTCAAGCGTAAGGAAATTTCGGCAATTTACTTTTTTGCCATATTAAATGGTTTATTGCAACTGAGTATTCCCCTCGGTATTCAATCCATCATCAATTTTTTACAGGCATTTACCTTCAGTACCAGTATTTGGGTATTAATTTTGCTGGTATTGGTAGGCGTATTGCTTAGTGGTGCATTGCAGGTGTCGCAGCTTAAAGTTATAGAACGCATCAACCAAAAACTTTTTTCACGCTACGGCCTTGAGTTTGCTTATCGTATACCAAGGTTCGATGTAAAAAAGGTGGACGATTATTACCTGCCCGAGCAGGTAAACCGGTTTTTCGACTCGGTCTCTATCCAAAAAGGCCTCGGAAAGTTGTTGTTAGATATTCCTACGGCATCAATTCAAATATTATTTGGCCTTATTCTACTTTCTTTTTATAGTTCAGTGTTCATCTTGTTTGGTATTTTGCTGCTCATCATTCTGGTGTTAATTATTTCGCTTACCAGCAAAAGGGGCCTGGCTACCAGCCTTAAAGAAAGCGATTACAAATACAGTGTGGCCGGTTGGCTTGAGGAAATGGCACGGTCGTTTAAAACATTTAAGTTTAACAATCTTACCAACCTTCACTTAAAAAAAAGCGATAAGCTTATGGAGGGTTACCTGGGGGCCCGTACCAGCCATTTTAAAATATTGTTAGTGCAATACTGGTCGCTCATTGTTTTTAAAGTGCTTATTACAGCGGCTATGTTAGTGGTTGGTGCCTTTTTAACAATTAACAATCAAATAAACCTGGGGCAGTTTGTGGCCGCCGAAATTGTCATAATCACCATTATGGCTTCGATAGAGAAGTTTATTTTTAGCCTTGATAGTGTGTACGACCTGCTGACAAGCATAGAAAAAATTGGAAAAGTGTTGGATAAACCAGTAGATATTTACGGTACCATTCCATTTCAGCAAAAGCTATCGGGGGTAGATATTAAACTTAATAATGTTTCATTCAGCTTTGACGATGAGGTGGAGGTACTGAGCAACATTAATTTTGCCGTACCCGCCGGTGCAAAAGTTTGCCTTATGGGCGAGGAGGGTGCCGGTAAAACAATGCTGTTAAAAGTACTTACAGGTGCTTACCACGATTTTAGGGGTACCATTCTTTTTGACAACATACCGTTAAGTAATATAAAGCAGGATATGCTACAGCTACACCTTGGGGTTGTATTTAACGATCAGGATATTTTTCAGGGCTCATTATTAGAAAACCTGACCATGGGCCGCCAGTCATTTTCGTTTGAAAGACTGACCACCCTTGCCAAACTGACCGAGCTGGAAGAATACCTCAAAAAGCTGCCCGACGGGTATGAAACAACCATGGACGTGGCAGGCAAAAGGCTTAGTAAATCCACAAGGCAAAAAATACTCATCATGCGGGCGCTGCTGCACCATCCGTCCCTGCTATTGCTCGAAAACCCATGGTCGGCCCTAAGCCCGCAACTAACCGAAAAAATACAAAACTATGTTATTAACCAAACACCCAATATCACCACCTTTATGATAACTAAAGATGAAATATTTGCCAGGCAATGCGATTACATTGTACGTATGGCAAATGGTGAAGTAGTTAGTGTAACACGCGGTAATAACAACTAATTTATAAACTTATATAGTGTATGAAAGTTTTACAGGATACCGTACAAAAAGAAAATAACTACACCATTACAAGTTTTGACCTGGTGTACAATGCCGGCTATGGTAAGCAACTAAAATTTTGGATAGCAGGCGTTTTTTTGGTGCTCATTTTTGTTTTGTTTTTGCCATGGACGCAAAATATACGCTCAACCGGTAACGTTACCACCTTGTACCAAAGCCAGCGCCCGCAACAGCTAAATGCCATTATACCGGGGCGAATAGTTAAATGGTTTATTAAAGAAGGTGATTATGTAAAAAGGGGCGACACCTTGCTGCAACTGGCCGATGTAAAGGACGATTATCTTGACCCAAACCTGGTGGAGCGTACCCGCGAACAATTGGTAGCTAAAAGGGACAAAGCCGATTTTTATGGCGAAAAGGTATTGGTTACCGACGACCAGATATCGGCTATGGAAAGCAGTCGCGACCTGAAAATCAATTCAATGCAAAACAAACTGCAACAGCTACGCCGCAAAATACAAAGCGACTCGGCCGATTATGAAGCTGCAAAAATTGATTTTGGTATTGCCACCGTACAGTACGAGCGTGCAAAAAGTTTGTTTAATGAGGGCATTATTTCGTTGGTTGATTTTGAAAGAAGGACCAACAATTATCAAAAAACGCAGGCTGGCCTTACCGAAAAATTAAACAAATACCAAAATACCAGCCAGGACCTTGTTATTACCCGTATTGATATTAACAATGTACTACAGGAAACTATAGAAAAGGTAATGAAGGCAAGGGGCGACCAGGCTGGGGCGCAAAGCGAAAGGGCCAACACCGAAGCTGAAGTGGCCAAACTTGAAAATCAATTGCAAAATTACCGCATACGGGGCTCGCTGCGTTGGCTGCTGGCGCCGCAGGATGGCCAGGTAATTAATGCAGTAAATTCGGGTATTAACGAAACGGTGAAAGAAGGTGATATGATATTGCAGATAGTGCCTACCGGTATTAACTATGCAGTAGAATTGTTTGTAAAACCTTTTGACCTGGTGCTGGTAGATACCGGTCAGAACGTACGGTTTATTTTTGATGGATATCCAGCCATTATTTTTTCGGGTTGGCCCACTGCCAGTTATGGAACCTTTTTTGGTAAGGTGATTGCGGTAGAAACCAATTTAAGCACTAATGGCCTTTTTAGAGTATTGGTGGTAGAAGACAGGGTGGCCCGCCAATGGCCAAAAGACCTGAAAATGGGCAACGGGGCCGTTGGTTTTGCCTTATTAAAAGATGTACCTATCTGGTACGAGTTATGGCGGAACATTAACGGGTTTCCACCAGAGTATTATAAGGACAACGATGCTGCCAAAACCAAAGCCAAATGATGTTGTTTTTATCTATTGAAAAAAAAAGGTTTTGCCGGTTATTGTTGGCCTGTTTGTTTTGCAGTTTTTATTGCATGGGGCAGGATACCGTTACCCTTTCGGTTAACGAGGTGTTTGCTATTGTAAGGCAATACAACCCCATAGCACGACAGGCCGGTTTGTTGTTGGAAAGTGCAAGGGCCGAACAATTATCAGCACGGGGAAACTTTGATCCCGAGGCCTATGTAGGCAACGAGCAAAAAGACTTTTCGGGTACCAGCTATTTTTTTCATACCGATGGTGGAATAAAAATTCCTACATGGTATGGAATAGAACTAAAGGCCGGTTTTGAAAATAATGGGGGAGAGCGGATTTTTGAAGAATTGACCGGCGGAAAATCGAGCTTTGCAGGTATAAGTATGCCTTTGCTTAAGGGGCTGATGCTTGATAAGCGAAGGGCCGTGCTAAAGCAGGCAGGCATACTTATTAACCAAAGCGAAGCTGACCGGCGCAATGCCTACAACGACCTTTTGTTCGATGCAGCGGACGCTTACTGGCAATGGGTTCAATCGTACAAAGTGTACCTGACTATATCGCAGGTTGTGGCTACCAGCCAACGGCGGTTTAGCCTTGTAAAAAGGTCGTTTGTTGGCGGCGACCTTGCCGCAATTGACACTGTTGAGTCGCTAACACAATTACAGGCTTTTCAATTACTGCAAAACGATGCATTTTTTAACTGGCGTAGTGCCGGGTTTGAATTGTCAAATTTTTTATGGCTGCAAAATAATGTGCCCTACACGCTTGGCCCCAATGTAATACCCGACTCCGGTTGGCAGGCTGTTTTAGTTGATACTGTGCAAACCCCGGTGTTGGACGATTTGCTGACCCAGGCACGCCAGCGGCATCCCAAGTTGCAATCGCTGGGTTTTAAACAAAATATATTAAGTGTTGAGCGAAGGCTAAAAGCCCAAAGTTTATTGCCCACCCTAAATGTTAGCTATAACTTTTTAAATAAAGGTTACCAGCCTTTTAAAGGCGTAGGTCAAAATTTTTTCAACAACAATTACAAATACGGGTTCGATTTTAAAATGCCGCTGTTTTTGCGGCAGGCAAGGGGCGACCTTTCGCTGGCCGACATTAAACTTCGGGGCAACGAATTGTTACAGGACCAAACATCGCTCGAAATTGAAAATAAGGTGAAGACGTATTTTACCCAGGTACTAACCTTACAACAACAGGTAGCCTTGTACGAAGCCGCAACAATAAATTTTCAGCAACTATTGAATGCCGAAGAAGTAAAATTTAGTATTGGAGAAAGCAGCCTGTTTTTGGTTAATAGCCGTGAAAATAAACTGTTGGAAGCCCGGCAAAAATTAATTGAACTAAAAACCAAGTTCTTTAAAGCCCAGGTTGCACTATTGTGGGCAGCCGGTTTGCTATTGTAAACTCAAGTTTTTTTTAGGTAGATGAAAAACTATTGGTCATTTTTCATGGGTAGTTTAATGGTAAACATTGTTCCCATGCCCTCAGTACTTTCAACAGTTATTTTACCGCCCATAGCTACCACCTGCGATTTTACCATGTAAAGTCCCATACCTTTTCCGTCGTTATTTGTATGAAAGCGCTGGTACATGCCAAACAGCCTGTCATTTATACGCCTCAGGTTTATGCCAATGCCGTTATCGGCAAAGGTTATTGTTAACTCGCCAAAACAGCTTACTGACGACCCAACAGTTATAATAAGCGACACATTTTTATTTCGAAACTTTATGGAGTTGGATAATAAATTACTAAAGATACTTTCAAGATATGGTGGGTATAACGTTGTATCCTTTACTTTAAAATCGGTAATAATGTGGTAAGAAATATCTTTTAAAGCGTTTAAAAATTTATTTTTTTCATTTTCAAATGTTTCCGCAATATTGGTTTGCCGGTTTTGTATTTCCGAACGACTTCGCATCACAATAATTTTGGTAAGATCGGCTACTGTTTCATTTAATTGTTCTACCGATTGGCTTAGCATTTCCACTACTTCACAATTGCCACTTTCCAGTGTTTTTTTATCAATAATATTAAGAAGCCCCACCATGTTGCTTAACGGCGCCCTAAGGTTGTGAGAGGTAATAAATGAAAACTGCTTTAAGTCGTCGTTACTTTCGGTCAATTCTTTAATAATAAATTCTCTTTCTAACTCATACCTTTTTCGCTGGGTAATGTCTTTCATAGCGCCAACCATTTTTTGCGGCTGACCACCTTCGTTCATTACCAATAAGCCTCTATGCAAAACAAAGGCATAAGTACCATCGGCCTTTAAATATTGGTATTCTTCCCTCCACTGTTTTTGTTCGTTTGCGACCAGTTTTTGAATAATGCTGTCTTTTATCCGGGTTCGGTCGTTGGGGTGTATTTTTTTAAGCCAATGGTCAAAGGTAGTTGCCTGCATTTGGTCGGTCACACCAAATATTCGCTGGTAGCTTCGGTTAATAATTATTTCGCCACTGCTCAAATCCCACTCCCATATTACCTCGTTTACAATATCAAGTACGGTTTTAAGGCGTTCATTGGTCGTTTTTAATTTCTCGTCCTTCAGCTTCCTGTCTGTAATATCTCTCGAATTAATTACTATCCCTTTCACGGCAGGGTCGTTCAGCAAGTTGGTGGCTACCACTTCTATCCATTTCCATTCCCCGTTTTTGTCTATAAACCGTCCCTCTTCCTTTATAGGCTCGCCAGTGATTAAAATGTTTTTAAGGTAATCGCTTACTTTCTGCTGGTCGTTGGGATGTATGTAGTCAAAGGCGCTTTTACCTACAAGTTCAACTTCATCGTAACCTAGGTTTTGTTTTATGTTATGGCCTACAAATTTGTAAATGCCATGGCTGTCAACAATAGCAACCATTTCAACGCCTTTTTCAATCAAGGCTTTAAATTGAAGTTCTGCTTCGTTGCGTTGTTTTTCGGCATTTGCCAAAGCGGTAATACTTTTACCTACCCAAAAATAGGCGTCACGTTTCGCGTTCCGGTTTACAGACCATAGCATAGGTAAAACCTCGTTATTCTTAGCTACAAACCTGTTTTGGGTGTTACTGCTTTTACTGTCATTTTTTACCTGTTCGGCAAGGGTAAAACTGTTAGCTTGGTCGCTGGTATGCATAAAGTCGGTAAACAGCTTGCCAATCATATCGGCGGGTTGGTACCCCAGCATATTTTTACATGCATCGTTCATTTGCAAAAACCTTCCCATTGGGTCGGTGGTGCAAATAATATCAGGCGATGAGTTTATTATTGTTTGTAGGTTTTCGGTGGTTTCCAAAAGAATTTTTTCTTTTTGGCGTAACATGCAATTACTTTCTTCTACTTTTTTTTGCTGGTATATTTGTTCGGTTACATCACGGGCATAACAGGTTACCCCCGCTACCTTATTATTTTCAACCTCATAAATTGGTACAAAAGTTATTTCAAAGTACAAGGCTGGTTGCTTGTCGCTATTTTGTAATTTTTCGGTTATGGTAAACTTTTTTCCAAGCAAAGCGTGGTTGTAATGCTTTGCCATTGTTATATTAAAAAGGTTGTTGTTTAGTTGGTTGTTTTTTACCCACTGTTCAGGTGCATGGCCATGGCAATTAAAAGCTTTGTTTGCTGTCTGCAACAAATATGCTTCATTTACCGTCCAAATAAGGTCGCTTGTATTGTTAACGATATCTTTAAACAACTGCGCTGTGCTTTGCAGGTTCTTTACCAGTTTTTTGTGCCGCGTAATGATTTTAAAAAATATAATTGTTTTATTGCCCGATGGCTGCATCTTTATTTTTAACCATTTTAAAATCGACGATACGTAAATTTCAAATTCAACAGAACGGCCGATGTTTTTGGCGAATGCATATTTTCGAAGCAAATGATTACATTCCGTTGTTGTAAAATGGGATATTAATTTTTTACCGGCAATAATGTCCATTGAAACTCCCGTAATAATTGTGGCAGCCTTGTTCCAATAGGCTACCTGCATTTCGGTTGTCAACAGGCACACGCCTTCTGTCATGTTGTCTAAAATATAACCTGCCAGGGTTTCCTCCATATCACTTTGGTCATCATTGACTGTTATTTTAAATAGGTCATGCACTGTTAACGTTAGGTATTTTTTTAATCTATTTGGAATTATTTTGATTGGTAAACTTGTAAACGCTTTAAAAGCCAAATAATTATCTTGCAATCCTCCCAAAAATACATTTATAAAAAAGTTATGTGTAAGTGGGATTTTTTATTGTTATTGCGCCACAAAAAAGAACATATGGTAAGAAAGTAAAAAGACTTACACCAAAAGGAAAAACTGCAAATACAGCAATTTGCATGGTTGGAATGTTGTATGAGCAGTTAACACTCGAATAATTTACAAATTACTTTTGTTTGGATATATAATTAAACAAAAAATGCATTATTAATTAAACAGTTTAAACAACAACTATGAAAATAATGAGAAAGTTAAACATCGTTTTATTATTACTTGTATCAGTCAATTGTTTAAATACGCATTCGCCCACTATCTATTTTAATAGTAATCCAGTGCTGTCGTTAAGTCAGGAGGTAGTTTCAGTAAAAGTGTATACTAACCCAACTAACAAAAAAGTATTGGTAAAACTAATGCCCAGGGGTATGGTTAAATTATATGTATTGAACAGAAATGGCGATATGCTTTCGTAACGCGACATAACGCTGTTTTTAAAGGTCACATCTTAGAAAATAAATCTGTCAGTTTATCCTGACGATGTGTTTGTACTTCAGGTAAGTAACAGTAATACAATTAGCTGTAACACAATAAGCAGCAAAACAATTAGTTTAATTCTATAAATCTCCAGGTTCCTAAATTGGTATTCGCAGATTTTGATAATTTTATTTTGATAACATTAAATTAATGATTTATTAAAAAAATATTAATGTTCTAAATTACACTTTCAACACTAATTTATCTCACTTTTATCATTAAAAACCATTTCAGATTATGCAAAAATTTTCCTCTGTATTTATTGCTTTGATTTTGTTGTGTATTAGTAACCAATGCTTCTGTCAAAATATCATTACCCAATGGAATTTTAATTCAAGCCCCGCCGACGCTTCAACAACAACCGGCACTACTATGCCCTCGCAGGGTGCTGGAACCATTTCACTTATTGGTTCCACCACTGCCACCTTTGCTTCGGGTACCGCTTCGGGTGGCTCCTCCGACCCTGCAGCCACCGATAATACCGGTTGGAACACGGCAGGCTACCCAACAATTTCGGCATCCGATAGAACGGCAGGCATCCGGTTTAATGTATCCACTGCTGGCAAAAGCAACATAGTAGTTTCCTTTGACCTCAGGCACAGCAATACCGCTTCGCGGTTTTTATCGGTACAATATTCAACCGATGTTACTGCAGGCACTGTTATTTGGACAGAGTTTGCCATCGATTCGGCAACAGGCGGCGATACCTGGTTTAATAAAAGAACGTATGTTTTGGCAGCCATCACGGCCCTCAACAATAATCCCAATGCTGGTTTTCGCGTAGTGTCAACCTTTGAGCCGGGGCAAACCAGCTACAGGGCTGCTTCTGCAACCGGTACCTACGCAGGCACTGGTACATGGAGGTTTGATATGGTTACGGTAAAAGATACCGTGTTGGCGGCTCCCGGCGCTGTTACATTTGTAGGTACCCGAGCCGAGGTTATGGAAAGTGCTACCACCTTTACAGTAGTGGCAAGACTTGCCAACGGTATTGCGCCAGCCTCGGCCGAACTGGAAATTTTGCCGATTGGTACGGCAGCAACAGGTACTGATTTTATGTTACCAGCATCGCTGAAGTTTGAATGGCCTGCCAACTCAAATAATGTGAATGATACATTGGTGTTTACCATTAACAACGATAACCTGCCCGAGGCCACTGAGTACGCTATTGGCAGGCTGATAAACCCTGTTAATGCAACGGTTCCGGCAGCATCGGCCAATCATTACACGGTATTTATTAAAGACAACGATCAGCAGGCACCTGTAGCAGCAAAAAGTATAGAGCTCCAATACATTGGTTCTTTTAGTAATAGTTTTTCGGGTGTTAACTCGGCCGAAGTTGTTGACTTTGATTCCACCACCAGGCGTTTATTTGTAGCCAATTCGGTAAATGGCCGTATTGATATAATAAATTTTGGCGATCCAACAGCGCCCGTTTATTTTGACTCAATTGCCATACGGTCCTATGGCAATATAAACTCAATAGCGGTTCGTAATGGTGTGATTGCCGCCGCCATCGAAAATTTTGTTCCCCAGTCCGCCGGAACGGTGGTGTTTTTTGACATCAATGGAAATTTTTTAAGCCAGGTAATGGTGGGGGCCATGCCCGATATGATTGTATTTACAAAAGATGGCAGCAAAATATTGACCGCCAACGAGGGCGAGCCAAACAGTGCATACACCAACGATCCCGAAGGTTCCATTTCTATTATCAATCTGTCGGGTGGTGTAGCTGCCCTAACCAATGCCAACGTAGCCACTGCCGGTTTTGCGTCGTTCAATACCCAGGCCACCCAATTAAAAAATAGTGGTGTTCGCATTTTTGGTCCCGGTGCTTCGGTAGCCCAGGATCTTGAGCCGGAGTACATCACCATTTCGCCCGATGGCACCACGGCCTATGTTACCTGCCAGGAAAATAATGCTGTGGCCGTAGTAAATATTGCTACCGCTACCGTTACCCAATTGCTGCCATTGGGTACCAAAGACCATTCGGTTGCTGGTAATGCACTTGATGCCAACGACCAGGTGGGTTTGGTACAAATAGCTAACTGGCCGGTAAAGGGTAATTACATGCCCGATGCCATTGCATCGTACGAGGCAGGCGGCCAAACCTACCTGGTAACGGCCAACGAGGGCGATTCCCGGGAGTACTTTGGCTTTTCCGAACAAGTAAGGTTGAGTTCAGCTACCTATATACTCGATCCGGTTAAGTTTCCCTTCCCAGATGCCCTTAAAGCCAATTTAGGTAGAATAAATGTGACCACAGCCAGTGGCGATACCGACGGCGACGGCGACTTTGATGAGATTAACGTATTTGGCTCGCGTTCGTTTTCTATTTGGAATAGCTCCACAGGCCAATTGGTGTGGGATAGTAAAGATCAACTGGAGCGGATTACCAGCGCCGACCCGGTATTTGGCTCACTATTTAATGTGAGCAACTCAAACAACACCTTCAAAAACCGCAGCGACGATAAAGGCCCCGAACCCGAAGGCGTAACGGTGGCCAGAATTTTTGGGCGCACCTTTGCCTTTGTAACCCTCGAAAGAATAGGTGGATGCATGGTGTACGATGTAAGCGACCCTGCTAACCCGGTTTTTGTGGATTATAAAAATTCAAGATCGGTAAACATATACGGTGGCGACAACGGCCCCGAAGGCCTCATTCTTATTCCCGCCAACCAATCGCCCAATGGCAACCCTATACTGGTAATGGCCAACGAGGTATCGTCTACCTTATCGTTTTATAACATCATAACCACTCTACTCAACATTACTTTAGCCGATATAACCGCGCAGGCCGATAATAAACGAAACATTGTCCGTTGGACAACAGCCGGTGAAGAAGCTGGTGATGTATTTGAATTAGAGAGAAGTAAGGATGGCAGAAATTTCACTTTCCTTTCTGTTATAAAAGCCAATGGTGCAGCTTCGGGTTATTTGTACAACGACGATCAGCCATTACAGGGCTGGAGTTATTACCGCCTTAAAATGAAACATCGCACCGGCGAAAGTACTTACTCAAAAGTGGTGGCCGCAGTTCAAAACAGCGCAAGGTCCCTGCTGGTTAAATTGTATCCAAACCCGGTTACCAGCCAGTTGGTTATAGAAAGTTTTAAAAAGCCTTCGGCCAATGCTTCGGTACAAATGTTTAATCAATTGGGGACGCTAATATTCCAACAAAATATTGTAAAAGAGCAAACTGTATTGAACGTAAAGTTGCTGCCTGCCGGTACTTATTACTTACGGTATGTTGATGGGGTTGTTATTGAAACATCCACATTTATAAAGCATTAATTATTTTTCATTGTTAAAAAAAAACCCGCTTACGACGCGGGTTTTTTTATGCTTTTAAAAGAAGTGCTTTATATTAAAATTTAATGATTATTCGCTATTTGGTACACTCAATGCTGAATATAAAATTATGATAAAAAAGGCTGAATAAAATTACCAACGGTATCAGTGCTACCTCCATGGTAATAGAGGCAGGCAGCAACGACTATTGAAAACTGCTATAAAGCCCGGTTCCAAAATATGAGCACCAGATTGTGGATGATCATAAAAAATATATTGGGGCGGTTGATGGCAGGGTGCATTAATCGGTTATTGCCCTGGCTATACGCACCACCAGGCTACGGGGCGCAAAGCGCACACTATTGGCAAGCAGGTAATTTTTTAAACCGTGAATTGCCACCGGCGTTCCATTTATAAAAGCATCGTAGCCAAATACCGCTACCTCTTTACTGGTGGGTATCTTTTTATCTTTAAACATTTTACTCTCCTCCAAATTAGCAGCTTTTTGAAATCCGCTTTCTGTAGCGCCGGGGCAAAGGGCTGTTACCGTAACCCCTGTGCCTTCCAACTCGTTGTTGATGGCCTCGCTAAAATGCAGCACAAAAGCTTTGGTGGCAAAGTATACTGCCATGGTTGGTCCCGGCTGAAAGGCAGCCGTGCTGGCCACATTCATTATTTTACCATATTTTTTACTAATCATTTGTGGTAAAAAAAGATGAGTGAGATAAGTAAGGGCTGTAATATTCAGGTTAATCATCTGCAATTGTTTTTGCCAGTTACTATCAGCAAAAAAACCAAAATCGCCAAAGCCAGCGTTGTTAATCAAATAATCAACCTTTATATTTTTTTGTCGGCAAAAGTCAAAAATAACCTGCGCATTGTTGTAGTCCGATAGGTCGAGGGCGAGGCAATGTGCCGTAATACCAAAAGCTTTTTGTAACTCGTCGCCCAGTGCTTTCAGCTTATCCTCGCTACGTGCCACCAACAAAACATCGTTTTTTTTGGCAGCAAAAATTTTAGCAAGTTCTAATCCTATACCCGACGATGCGCCGGTAATAATGGCTGTATTTGGCATTGATATTATTTGGCTGTAAGCTAATACAACTTCATTAGCCATAAAAGAGAAAAAGGATAAAGTTCGGGTTTAACAAAGCTGTTATGCCATTTCTGCCAATTATTTTGCCCATGCAAATACAGTATTCTACAACACTTTGGATTGCCGGTTATTTAAAAAATAAAATACTTTGTACTGCAGATTACAAGCCGTGGTTTTAATATTATCCCCGGCTACAACGTCAGTTCCCATTGGTTTTTAGAAATTAGTTATCCCGCCAGTAGCCCTTTTTCAGATTTTTTTCGGCCTCGCTTTGCAACAGCGGAAAACGCGTTTTTTTACCAATTAAAGAGCTATTGTGCCGGATGACCGTTCAAAAAAGGGTTTTAAAAAATTTCTTCAACCATTCAACCCCCGGCGTGTTTTGATTGGGCTAAATGGAACAAATAAAGCACGTCATCTAACAAAAAATAAAGAAAATGAGTAGGGCGATAGTTTGGTTTAAAACTGATTTGCGGCTGCACGATAATGAGGTGTTGGCACAGGCGATAGAAGATAACGACGAGGTAATACCAGTGTTTTGTTTTGACACAGCGCATTTTACCACCACCAGTTTTGGCTTTGAAAAAACGGGTAGCTATCGGCTAAAATTTATAATGGAGGCATTAACCGACCTTAATGCCAGCCTGCGCAAAGCGGGATCGGGGTTGTTAGTGGTAAGCGGTAAGCCGCACGAGCAAATTGCTGCGCTGGCACTGCAATACAATGCTACAGCCGTGTATGCAAAACAGGAAGTTGGCTGGGAGGAATTGCAGGAAGAGCGGCGGCTGATGGTAGCACTACAGCCTATGCAGGTAGCTTTTAAAACGTATAATACCAGCACCCTTTACCCTTACAGCGAGCTGCCGTTTGCCCTTGCCAATACACCCGATATTTTTACCGATTTTAGAAAGCAGGTAGAACGACAATCGGAGGTACCAGTGGCACTGTCAGCACCTCAAAATATACCCGGCGCTCTATTGCCGCCCATGCAATTGCCCACCTTTGCAAGTTTGGGAGTAGCCTACCTGCAGCCCGATACACGTAGCGCCATTACATTTATTGGTGGCGAAACAGAAGGCTTGCAAAGGCTGCAATACTACCTGTTTGATAGCAAAAAAATATCGAAATATAAAGACACGCGTAATGGCATGGTAGGCGAGGGGTATTCGTCAAAATTTTCGGCATGGCTGGCGCAGGGCTGCCTGTCGCCCCGCAAAATATACCACGAAATAAAAAGTTACGAGGCCGACCATGGCGCCAATGAGAGCACCTACTGGCTGGTGTTTGAATTGCTGTGGCGCGAATACTTTAGGCTGGTGATGGAAAAATATGGTACCCGCCTGTTTATGCCGGGTGGCATTAAATCAACAGCTAAAAATTTTAAAAAAGAAAACCCGCATTTGTTACATAAATGGATCAATGGAACTATCGGTAACAACTTTGTAGATGCCAATATGCTGGAGTTGAAGTACACCGGTTTTATGAGCAACCGCGGCAGGCAAAACGTGGCCAGCTACCTTTGTAACGAGCTTAACATTGACTGGCGGTACGGCGCCGCTTATTTTGAACAGCAGTTGGTTGACTACGAAGTGTGCAGCAATTGGGGCAACTGGGCTTACCTTGCCGGCGTGGGTAACGACCCGCGTCCGCACCGATTTTTTAACACCGAAAAACAGGCCGCCCAGTACGATAGCGACCATCAATTTAGAGACCTATGGCTAGCAAAAAAATAACGAAATCGTTTAGTTTAACTGATATCATAAACATGGAGCAACGCTACCGCACCACCTTTATTAATTCGCTGGGTGGTTTTAAAAGCGTTTGCCTGATTGGCACAGTTGATAGTGAAGGACAAACCAACCTTGCCATTTTTAACTCGTTGGTGCATATTGGCGCCAACCCTCCGTACATTGGTTTTATTGCGCGGCCGGTAGTTACCGAGCGGCATACGCTGGAAAATATTGTATCCACCGGAAAATATACCATCAACCAAATAACCCCGGCCTTTTACCTGCAGGCGCACCAAACCTCGGCACGGTACAATAAAAACAATTCGGAGTTTGAGGCAACAGGTCTGCTGGCTGAATACCTTGATGGATTTGAGGCACCTTTTGTGCAGGAAGCCCACATTAAAATGGCGGTCGAATTTACACAACAGATCGAAATAGCTATTAACAATACTTCGCTAATAATTGGGCAGATAATGCAGGTATATTGCCCTTACGATTGCATTGAGCCGGATGGCTACGTAGACCTTGAAAAGGCTGGAACCGTTAGTTGTGTTGGGTTGGATGGGTACTATACCGCCCAACGGTTGAGTCGGCTTGCGTATGCAAAAGCGGGTAAAGCGCCGGTTGATATTCCACTTCCATAGCTTGTGACGGGCCAAATTTGTAACCTTGTTACGAACCTATATGCCCATTAAATGTAATAGGGGGGTATGAAGCAGGCAACCGATAGCCAATTACCCCCGCAGGATATTGACCGAATTATTGAAATGGCGTGGGAAGACCGTACGCCTTTTGATGCCATCACCTTTCAATTTGGGTTAGGCGAAGCCGAAGTAAAGGCTTTGATGAAAAAGAACCTGCGCTTTAGCTCGTACAAACTGTGGCGTAAAAGGGTGGAGGCCTGTAAAACCAAACATGCCAAAACGAGGGTAGCGGGTATTGACCGCTTTAAATGCACACTGCAACGAACAATCACCAATAACAAAATAAGTAAACGATAGTAATGAGTAAAACCTATGTTTTTGCCGGAGCAAACAGTAAAATAGCCATTGAAACGGCTAAACAATTAAAAGCCGAAGGGCATACCGTTATCGGTATTTCCACTAAGGCAGCTAACCCCTTATACGACCAGTTTTTTACCGTAGAAAAGTACGATTTCAATACTTTTCCGGCCATTGAAGGACCTATTGATGGACTAGCCTATTTTCCCGGCACCATCAATTTAAAGCCGTTTAATCGCCTGTCGCAAAACGATTTTAACAACGATTACCAAATAAATAGCCTGGGCGCCGTGGCTTTTGTACAGGCGTATTTTAGTAACATAAAAAGTAGTGCGGCAGGTAGTATAGTGTTTATAAGCACGGTGGCGGTTAGTGTAGGTATGCCATTTCATGCATCGGTGGCTATGGCCAAGGGCGCCCTTGAAGGGTTAACAAAATCGCTGGCGGCAGAGTTGGCCCCAGCGGTTAGGGTAAACTGCGTAGCACCATCGTTGGCCGAAACGCCATTAGCCGATAAATTTATCAATACCCCCGAAAAAATGGAAGCCTCGCAAAAACGAAACCCCCTGCGCAAGGTGGGAAAGCCCGAAGACATAGCAAATGCAGTCAGCTTTTTATTAAGTGACCGCGCTGCATGGGTTACCGGCCAAATTATGGGTGTTGATGGCGGCATGAACAACCTGAAATTATTGTAAGTAAATAGTCTTACATAAGGTCACAATCCTTTTAAAGGGCTTTTCTTAATAATTCGTATTATTTGCTCCCCGGCCTTTTGCCGGGGATTTTTTGTTTGGTACGGGAGGGTGGGTTTTATTATATTGCCGCTTTTACAATGTGTAAAGCCATAGCTCGGTTTGTTTTGTAGAAATGGAATTTAGAACATTAAATGATTGCCGCTATTTAACACAGGGGAAACCTTAGCAATTTTAAAGCAGTTTCGGCAGTAGGGTATGGGCTGGAAGAAGAGGCGATCAAATTAATTAAACAGTCGGGAAAGTGGACGGCAGGCACCCAAAACGGCCACTTGGTACCGGTGCAATTGGTGCATCAGGTCATTTTTAAATTGGCTGACAATAAAAAGGAAACAAGCGCCAAACAGGTTCACGCTGTAGAACTCTCTATTCCCAAAAATCTACGTTGGCCGGTGGCGGGGAGAAAGGTAATTACTCATTTTGGCAAGTACACATTGCCTTCAACGTCACTTACCAGTACCAGTGATGGCATCAACATAACCACAGAAGGCGCCGTGCCTGTTTTTGCCTCGGCAAAAGGTACCGTTTCAGCAATCTTTAACGATGGCGGAATAAACGGGCTTTTTATAAGACACGATGGTTTTTAATCCATTTACAGTAATGTAACTTCCATAAAATTTGCCCGTGGAGATCGCGTTAACGAGGGCGATGTTTTGGACAATGTTCTAACCGATGTTGGTGGTGCCAGCGAATTACTTTTTTTATTGAGCGACACCAAAGGTAAGACAGTTGATCCCGAAAAATATTTGACGGCGCGGTAATGTTTTATAAGGTGCTTAACGTTGTTATTGTTCCCTTTCTTTTCCTATTCATAAATAATATTGCGGCAAGCAAACTTTTTCGCATCTTACCGCCATGTTATGGGAACAGTCAACGCATCAGCAACGTACTTATGGCTTATTATTACTGGCCATTGTGGGTACTTATTTAACTGGTTGGTTTATTCCGCTAATGGAAATAGATGCGGTGCAATACGCTAACATAAGCCGCGAAATGCTGCTTAATCGCAGCTTTATACAGGTGTTTGATAATGGCGAAGATTATCTTGATAAACCACCTTTACTATTTTGGCTAAGCAGTGCCTCTATGTACTTTTTTGGCATAAATCAATATGCTTATCGGCTACCCTCTTTTTTATGCAGTTTGCTTGCGTTGTACAGTTGTTACCGGCTTTGCCTGTTGTTTTATAAAATAGAAATTGCGCTGATAAGCGTATTGGTGCTGGCAAGTTGCCAGGCCATGTTTTTAGTAAACCACGATGTACGTACCGATACCATGCTAATGGGCTGGGTAACCATGAGTATTTGGCAATTGGCCGCCTGGTACCAAAACAAGCAATGGATAAATTTAATATTGGCCAGCGTAGCCATGGCAGCAGGTATGATGACAAAGGGACCAATTGCCGTAATGGTACCGGTTTTTGCGTTTCTGCCTCACTTTGTACTTCGCCGCCAGTGGAAACAGTTGGTAAAATGGGAGTACCTGGTAATAATAGCCATTGTGTTGGTGTTACTGTTACCAATGATGACAGGACTATACCGCCAGTTCGATCTTCACCCCGAAAAAGTGATGTATGGGCAAACCGGCACCTCGGGATTGACCTTCTTTTTTTGGACCCAAAGTTTTGGCCGTATTACCGGCCAAAGCACCTGGCACGAGTATGATTCCTTTTTGTTTTTGTACCAAAATATGTTGTGGAGCTTTTTGCCATGGATCATTTTTTTTAGCATTGCCTTGCTGGTTGAAATCACAGACATAATTCGGTCAGGGTTTAAACTGGTGCCGAATAAAGAGTGGATTACTACGGGTGGTTTTATTGTTACGTATTGCGCATTGGCCAGCAGCAGGGCGCAATTACCGCACTATATTTTTGTGGTTTTTCCGTTGGCGGCTATTATTACCGCAAAATTTTTATACAACCTGTTAACCAAAGTAAGTACTGGCAAAGCAGCAAAAATTTTGGTGGGTTTTCACAATGGGTTGTTTATGTTGTTATGGCTGGCCTCGCTGGTGTTGCTATACATTCCCTTTAGTAAAATTAATAAGGGTTGGCTAACGGTAACGTATGTTTTACTGGCCCTGGTTTACGTGCTGGTAATACGTAAAGCAAAGGTGGTAGCCCCCTTGCTGCGCAATGCACTGTTTACCATTACCGGCATAAACCTGCTACTGAACGTGTTTTTTTACCCGGCACTATTGCAGTTTCAACCAGGCGTGGCCATCAATCAGTTTCTTGCAAAAAATAATATAACACCCGGCAAAGTTTATAGGTATCAGTTTGGGTTTAGTCGTAGTCTTAATTTTTATGCCAATCACAATTTTGACCAACTGAGCAACCTTGCATTGTTACCTTCAAACACCTACATTATAACTACACAACAGGTAAAAGACAGTTTGGGGCAGCGACAGTTTGCAACGGTATTTAGGGGCCAGGATTTTCATGTAACCATGCTTAGCCTGCGGTTTTTAAACCCGGCTAAAAGGTTTAAGGAAGTAACGCCTTACTACATTTTAAAAAAGAAGGATGATTGAATAACCGAAGGGTGCAGCAGTAGCCTGATGCGCTCTTTTTACAGGCATGACTAGCTATTATTGGGAATTGGGCTTGTGTATGAAAAGTAAAGTAAGCTATGCTATGCAGAATTATAAATAAAAAGTATAAGTGTGCGACGCAACAAAAGCTTGATAGTAGCAGTATTGTTAGGCCAATAAATATTTTTGAAACTAATAAATAGCCATATGTAAGGCATTATTAAATGGCTTTTGAAAAAACTACCCATGTGTTTTTTTTATTTTGGCAGATGTAACCCACCGTTTAAAAACCAGCCACATAAGGTAGCCTGTAACGGTGCCAAACAATGCGCCACCACTTACATCAAAAGGGTAATGTTTGCCCACATAAACCTGGGCAAAACATATAAGCGCTGCCCAGGCCATTAGCCAATACCACTTGCGGCCTGTTAGTTGGTATATGCTGCAAAACCAAAACATAGCCATGCCAAAATGGTTACTTGCGTGTGTTGAGGGAAAGCCATCTTTTCCGCCGCAATCAATAATATTTCTTATCACCCCTGCCAGTGTGGGTGCGTAACACGGTCGCAGGCGGCCTACATATGGTTTAATAACCGAGGCCGAAACATAGTCGGTAATAGCAAAAGTTACCAGCGTAACAAGTATAAATGGTAAAGCAATTTTTTTATGTTTTGTTACTATGTATATCAGCAGGCCTGCATACAATGGTATCCAGGTAAGGGCGTTACGGGCAAGCAACATTAGCTGGTCTAAATAATAGTTATTAAAACCGGTGTGTATAAATATGAATGTTTGTCTGTCTAATTGTTCAAGCCAGTCAAATAGTTGCATGTAAAAAGTTTGCCGCAAGATATTGTTTACCTGTTTAGATAATGTTGAAGTGAATATAGGTTATGATGTTAAATAAGCTACCTGCATATACATTTACTAAAGGAGCTATTTTATTAATGGCTTTTTATTTGGTAAATACTTAGGGTAAACCTACAACTGCCCAATAACCTGCAGTAGTGCTATATATTTTTTTAATACGCCTGTTAACGGACGGCTGTTTTTAAAAGTTGCCTGGCAGCCGGGCGCAGGCATTTATTTTTAAAAAGCAAATAGTAACTTTAAGGGGTTACATTCAGCAATTTTTTTAACCAAAGCTTACACAAAGTGTCTATGTTTTTGCAAATAATACAATGGTGGAAACGACAATCGCAAAAGCGCACCAACACCCCTGCCACCGACAGCTACGCAAATGTTGATTATGGTACGGTTACCCCTTTTATTGATATCAGTAATACCTCTGGCCATTTAGCTAATGATACTGAAAATTTTGGCGGGTTTAACGATGGTAACTTTTCGGGTGCCGGCGGCGGCGATAGCTGGAGCGACAGTGGGTCGGCTGATGGCGGTGGTGATGGCGGCGGCAGCGATGGCGGCGGCGGCGATGGCGGTGGCGGTGGCGGCGGCGATTAAGTTTTTGCAATCAATCAACGATTGCTGTATGAAATGTTTTTAAACCTACAGGTATGAAGCAATTTAGATCGGCCATTTCGTGGGGGCTTTTTGTGCCGCTGTTTGTTTTTTTTACCATACTGGCCGTGTTTATGGTATTTCAAAAAGCGTGGGGTGGCTTTGTCGTTATTTTGCTTGTTGTTTCATTTTTTATTCATTTAATAATTACTACTGTGTACACTATTAACAAGCAAATGCTGCTAATTAAATGTAGTGTGCTTGTCCGTCAACAAATAGCCATTTCGTCCATTACGCATATAAAGCAAACCAATAGCCCGTGGTCGTCGCCTGCTTTATCGCTAAACCGGTTAGAGGTAAGGTACCTGCACAGCAAAGTGCTTATTTCCCCTGCCAATCAAAAGCAATTCTGCCAACAAATGCTAATGGTTAACCCGGCCATTGTTATTAATATAGCGGGCATGTTAAACAAGGCATAGTCTACCTATTATGCGCTCTGTTTTTTGTCAAAACCAACCGGAAGATTTCCTTTGCAGGGAAAAATCTAACAGATTCTAAAATTTTTATCACTGGATAGTTACCTTCAAACCTTTTTAAAAAATGCAGCTTATGACTAAAAAAATAGTTGTTTTCTTATTATTATCAATAATTGGTAGTGCGCAGGCACAAAACAAAACAGTGCAGGATCTAAAAAATGAAGCTGCCGGTAAACAAATAAAAAAAGACCCTAATGACACCACTACCAGTGTTTGGAAAACAGGCGGGCTGTACAATCTTAACTTTAACCAGGCATCGTTAAGCAACTGGGCAGCAGGGGGCGATAATTCGTCGCTTTCGATTGCAACGTTGCTAAATGTATTTGCCTTCTATAAAAAAGGAAATAACTCGTGGGATAATACCCTTGACCTTGCCTATGGTATTGTAAGTACCACCAGCCTTGGCCAACGCAAGGCCGACGACCGCTTAGACCTTGTGTCAAAATACGGTCATGTTATAGGTAAAAAGTGGAACCTCAGCACGCTGTTTAATTTCAGGTCGCAGTTTGCAAAAGGGTATGCATACCCTAAAAATGGCGAAAGGGTGTTAACCTCAAAGTTTATGGCGCCTGGTTATTTTTTGCTATCGCAAGGGGTGGATTATAAGCCATCTTCCAACTTTTCGTTGTTTTTATCGCCCATTACTGCCAGGCTAATAGTGGTAACGCAGGACTCCCTTTCGGCAGTGGGGGCCTATGGCGTAGACCCCGGCAAAACTTCCAAATTGCAGGCGGGCGCCTTTGTATCGGCAGCATATAAAGCTACAATAAGCGAAAGTGCATCGTACACCACGCGGTTAGATTTGTTTTCTAACTACCTCAACAAGCCTCAAAATATTAATGTGTATTGGACAAACCTGATGGCCGTAAAGGTTACCAGGTTTATTAATATGACCCTTTCGGTTGACATAATTTACGATAAAAATATTGCAACCGTAAAAAGCGATGGAACTGCTGGTAAACCTGCAGTACAACTAAAACAACTGCTGGGCATAGGTTTTGCCTATCGGTTTAACAATACTGTCGTGGCAAATTAAGTTTTTATAAAAACCTGCACTTAATTTGTATTTAAAGGGCTAAATAACGGTTTGCCAATGTTTTTTAGCCATGTATCTAAACGGCTAAAAGTTTAATGTTATCAAAACCACCTAATTTATATTCAACGCACCTACAGGGTATTTTGAGCAACGTAAATTATCAACTTACTTTTTTCCGCATTATAAAAGCCAAATTGCCGGCGTACGTATCACTCATAGCAACTATTGCCAAACAGTTGCACATAAGTAACGATAGTGCTTACCACGGGCTCAGGGGCGAAAAAACACTTACCATTTTTGAACTTCATACATTGGCTGCACATGTTGGTATTTCTATTAACGAGTTTTTTGGCCACCTGTAAAAACCCGTGCAGCTACCGTTTACAGGCACTTTTATTGAAGGCAATAATGGCAATATTAAAACCTACCTGCAAGGCCTGGTTAATAAACTTACCTACTTAAACAGTTTTAGCAGCTAAAAAATAATTTATATCAACAAGCACATCCCCATTTTTAATCATTTTGTTTACCCCGAACCCGCTGCCTTTAAATGTTATTTTTAAAGTCGTTTCAACCTTAATTATATTCAATATGCAAAAGGGTGGTTTAATTTAGCCAGACCCATTAATATTTATACTGCCCTAAGCCACAAAATTGCTATCCTTTACAATACGCTGCCTGCAACCAAAGTTTTAAACCTTGACAGTGTAACCCTTACCCAAAGGCAAATAAATTATTTTGAAGAAGCAAAAATTTTTGAAGGTGAAAAAGAGGTAGTAGCCATACAAACTGCCCTGGTAAAGCTTATAAACCGTATATAAGACCAGGTAAAAGCCGGCGAAAAGTTTTGGCCGATATTTCGTGGGTTCCAAAAACCACCAGCGCCAATTTTACCATGTTTATTAACGAGTTTTCTATTGGCGACAATTCCGTTTTTTTTGAACCGGACAATCTTTAAACGGTTGCGCTAAACCATAGTGTCATCAACTACATATTAACCACCGACAAAAGTTTTGTCAATTACACGTACAACGGTATCCAACATGTTTTAAAAAAATCGTTGTTAATTAGTGAGGTGGGAGAGAAAGACAGGCATTTATTTTTTGACAGGTTGCGCTAAAAAATTTACAGAAGGCCGTTATTATAAAAAATAAATAGCTGCCAATTGAGTCAATTAACCCCCATAATATTACAGCAGGCGCCTGTTTATTTTAAATATAATTACATGTGCAACGGTGGTATAATTGTTTACTGCAAATAGTAAGTGCCAATATTTGCATTATTCGCAACTTTTTATTGTACAAGGCTTTTGCAATTAAACAAACGTTGTTTTTTTGGCTAAGCAGTTTTTAAAAACCATTAAATATTTTACTATTATGAAAAATGCTCAACAAATAGTTTTGGCATCGCGGCCAAAGGGTGTGCCCACTATCGATAATTTTACAACTGCTACTGTACAGTTACCTGCATTAACCAGGCAACAGGTGTTACTACAGGGGCTGTATTATTCGGTTGACCCGTACATGCGTGGACGTATGAACGATGCAAAATCGTACGTACCCCCATTTGCGCTAAACCAACCAATACAGGGCGGTGTTGTAGCCAGGGTGCTGCAAAGTACCAGCGACCGGTTTGTGGCCGGCAACTTTGTACTGGGTAATTTACCTTGGCAGGAAACCATGGTGGCCGCCGAGGCCGATATAAATAAAATTGACGAAACGTTGGCGCCTCCTGCCTATTACCTTGGTATACTGGGCATGCCCGGCCTCACCGCCTATTTTGGCCTGTTGCATATAGGAAAGCCCCAACCCGGCGAAACGGTTGTTGTGTCAGGTGCAGCAGGTGCAGTAGGCGTAGTGGTGGGGCAAATAGCCAAAATAAAAGGCTGCCACGTGGTGGGTATTGCCGGTACTGACAATAAAGTTGCCCTGTTAAAAAACACCTTCGGTTTTGACGAGGCCATCAACTACAAAACCGAAACCGATATGCGGCAGGCCATTAAAAAAGCCTGCCCAAATGGGGTGGATGTTTATTTTGACAACGTAGGCGGCGAAATATCCGATGCAGTTATTGCCAACATTAATTTTCATGCACGCATACCTCTCTGCGGCCAAATATCACTTTACAACAGTACCGGGGCGCCCGTGGGCCCGCGCCTGCAACCCATGTTACTTACCCGCAGCGTATTAATGCAGGGTTTTATTGTATCCAATTTTAGTAATCAGTTTGCCGAAGCACTTAAACAATTGGCGAAGTGGGTAACCGAAGGTAAATTACAATACACTCAAACCACCCTGCATGGTTTTAATAAACTTCCCGAAGCCCTTATAGGTTTATTTAGCGGCAATAACACCGGCAAAATGATAGTGGAAGCATAATAGATGGTTACACGCTGTCAGGGTAAATTTTTTTTGTTAGCCCGGCATTAGTTCTTTGGGAGTCGGCCGTTGCGTCGCACAGCGTGTACGGATGGTTCAATAAGCATCAAAAGAGGTTAGATGATAGATGTCGGTAGATGACAGATGATAGGTGATAGATGAAGGTGTTACAAGAGTTGTGGTTTTTCTAGAATAATGCTGACATGTATAACTTGTAACCGGGGTCGTCAATGTTCCACAAAAATTAGCTAAACTAACTTGCAGCTTGCAACTTGCAGATTACAACTTACAGCTTGCAACTTGCAGCTTGCGGCTTATACCTTGCAACTTGCAGCGTGCAAATTAGGCTTTCAACTTGCACGCTGCAACTTGCAGCTTGCGGCTTATACCTTGCAACTTGCAGCTTGCAACTTGTAGCTTGCAGCTTGCGGCTTATACCTTGCAACTTTTAACTTACAACTTACAACTTGCAACTTGTAGCTTGCAACTTGCAGCTTGCGGCTTATACCTTGCAACTTGTAGCTTGCAACTTGCAGCTTATACCTTGCAGCTTGCAACTTGCGGCTTATACCTTGCAACTTGCAACTTGCAACTTGCAGCTTGCGGTGCAACTTGTAGCTTGCGGCTTATATCTTGCAACTTGCAGCTTGCAGCTTGCAACTTGTAGCTTGCAGCTTGCGGCTTATACCTTGCAACTTGCAACTTGTAGCTTGCAACTTGCAGCTAAAAAAAAATCATGAAAAAATTTGTTACCTCCCTACTGTTATTTGTAAGCGTTACCTGTGCTGCCCAACTATCGGCCAACGAAAAAAAAGTGCTGGCCATTATAAACCAGCAAATGCCGCAAACCATGCAAATGCTGCAGCAATTGGTAAATATAAATAGTGGCACACTAAACATACAGGGGGTACGCCAAACAGGCGAAGTATTACGCAAAGCGTTTAACGACATTGGTTTTACAACCGAATGGATATCGCTGCCCGATTCATTAAAGCGGGCAGGCCACCTGGTAGCTTTCTTAAACGGCAATAGAGGCAAAAAACTTTTTTTAATAGGCCATCTCGATACCGTTTTTGAACCCGATATGCCCGCCAACCCATACAAAAAAATAAATGAAACGTACGTAACCGGCCAGGGCGTTAGCGATATGAAAGGGGGCGATATGGTTATTTTGGCCGCCTTACAAGCATTGCACAAAGCAGGCTTACTTAATAATGCTAACATTACAGCCTACTTTACCGGCGACGAAGAAAAATCGGGCTCGCCCATATCGGTAAGCCGCGCGGATTTTATTAAGCGGGCCAAAAACGCCAACATAGCCCTTGCCTTTGAAGGTGCAGGTGGCTTAACCACTGTAGCTGCCGCCCGCCGCGGGTCAAGTGCCTGGCAGTTAAAAGTTACCGGCAAGCAGGCACATTCGTCGGGCGTTTTTTTGGCGGGCTACGGCGCCATTTACGAAGCAGCGCGAATTATTAACCAATTTAGAGTACAACTGGCCGGCGAAAAATACCTAACATTTAATCCCGGTATTTTTATAGGTGGCACCGAAGTGCAGTACGATTCTGCGGGCATAAAAGGTTCGGTATCGGGCAAAACAAATATTATTTCCCCATCGGCAGTAGTGCAGGGCGACCTCAGGTTTTTAACCGAAGCGCAAAAGGTAGCCGCCCGTAATAAAATGCGATCTATAGTAGCCTCCAATAATTTAAAAGGTACCAGTGCAACTATTAATTTTGCTGATGGCATTCCCGCCATGGAGCCTACGCCAGGCAATAACCGGTTGGTACAAATGCTTAGCAAGGTATCGGTAGATATGGGCATAGGTCCGGTAAATGCCGGCGACCCCGGCAGCCGTGGCGCCGGCGATATAAGTTACATAGCTCAATATGTTGACGGCCTGGATGGCCTTGGCGCAAGCGGCAGCGGTGCCCACGCCCCCGGCGAACTAATGAATGTTAAAGACTTTCCCATACTCATTCAACGGGCGGCTCTTTTTATTTATCGGCTTATTAATTAGGGGTTTTGAGGCAGGAGTTTTGAGGCAGGAGGCAGCAGTTTTGAGGCAGGAGGCAGGAGGCAGCAGCCGAAGTCAGTAGTCCTTAGTCGGGAGCCAACAGCCAACTGCCGTTAGTCAGGAGTTGTTAGTATTTAGTTGGAAACCTTCAGCCAATAGCCAATAGCCAACAGCACACAGCCAACACCCAGCAGCCGAAGTAGGTAGTTGGTAGTCCTTAGTCGGGAGCCAACAGCCGTGAGTGCGGAGGCAGCAGTTTTGAGGCAGGAGGCAGGAGGCAGGAGGCAGGAGTTTTGAGGCAGGAGGCAGCAGCCGAAGTCAGTAGTCCTTAGGCGGGAGCCAACAGCCGTAAGTGAGTAGTCTTTAGTCAATAGTTGGGAGCCAAAAGCCAACAAGCAACCATCAGCCTTCCTAAACTGCCAATGGCCAACCAATAACGAACAACCTTCCTAAATTGCCAACGGCCAATAAACAACAAACAACCTTCTTTCGGCCAACGGCCAATAAACAACAAACAACCTTCTTTCGGTTAACGGTCAACTAACAACGAACAACCTTCCTAAACTGCCAACGGCCAACTAACAACGAACAACCTTCTTCCGGCCAACGGCCAATAAACAACAAACAACCTTCTTCCGGCCAACGGCCAATAAACAACAAACAACCTTCTTTCGGCCAACGGCCAACTAACAACCATCAACCTTGCCGGCTATTTGCCAGTCGTTTGTATACCAGGTAAATAAGGTACATGGCTGCCAATGCTAAAATTAGTTTGCCCTGCCAGTTAAAGTTGGTTACCTCCATTGCGGCATAGGCTTCCAATAATAGCGCAGGCGCCTTGCCAATTGTGCTGGCGGCAAAAAAAGTTATTACAGATACTTTGCCTACGGCGCTGGCAAAGGTTACAATGCCCGATGGTACAAAGGGCAATAGCCGTAACGAAAGGATAGCCATAAACGCATTGCGGCCGGTAAGTTGCAATAGCCTGTTAGCTTGTGGATAATTTGATAAACCTTGTTGTAACGGTTTTTTAAAACCAAAGCGATACAGCAAAAAAGCAACCAATGCACCAATGGCTTCGCCTATAAAAGAGAGAAGAGTACCAGGCCAAAATCCAAAAAACAACACATTGGCCGCAGTAAGAAATATACTTGGTATAACACCCAACAAAGCAATAGCTATGTTTAGGCAAATACTTATGGCAATGGCGTATTGCGGGTAAGTGTTTAATAACTGTAATACTTCCTGTTTCAAAATAATACGGCTTTTTTTATATTGAACTGCCGCGAAGGTACCCGTAAAAGAGTAGCGCTAACCGGTAAGGGATGCCGCTATTGCCATCCGTTTTTTAGTGAAATTGTTGGCCCTCATAACAGTAATCAATTTTGTCAGGTAATATTATTCTTCCTTTATTTGCCCGGTACCCATTTTAAAACCCCAAACAAAAGGCGTTGAACTATTCATCTACATAAAAAAACAAATAATTATCCGCTATTTGGTACACTCAATGCTGAAAATAAAATCATGATAAAAAAGGCTGAATAAAATTACCAACAGTATAAGCGTGCGACCTCGATGGTCATAGAGGCAGGCTGCAACGACTGATGAAAATTGCTATAAAGCCCGGTTCCAAAATATCAGCACCAGATTGCGGATAGTCATTTAAAACATTGCACCGTTAAAAGGACTACCTGCCAATAATGGCATTAAGGTGATTATAAAATATAGAAAAATATGTAAACATAATGGCGGTTACTTCTATAAGAAGATGTGCCACCTCTTTTTATGTATTCGCTTCCACACTTGTTTATGAAATTACGATTGGCGGCAAGCGATCGTTTTAATATTTTACCAAAGCACGATAATTGCCATGGTTAGGTAAACAATCATTATGTCAACATTACAAATAAGCAAAACAATACCAGCTACCGCGCAACAACTTTTTAATGCATGGACCGATGGAGACCAACTAAAGCAGTGGTGGAAACCAATGAATAACCAACTAAAGCAGGTTATAAACGAAGTAAGGGAAGGTGGGAAAATACAATATGAATTTGAAGGCGGCCTTTTAATAAACGGGCAATACGAAAAAGTAGCGCAGGGAAAATTGTTGGTATATAGCTGGAACTGGGATTTTAGTATATCGCCGGTAAGCGAAACACACTTTAGGTTACAAATTGAATTTGCCGAAAAAGACAACGAAGCTACAGTATCCATTACACAGGAGGGGTTTGATAAGGAAGAACATATTACGCCCCACAAACAGGGATGGAACGAAGGCCTTGAACAATTAGCCGACTTTGTAACACAACAAAATGGTAACACCCAAACCAACAACGGCGAAGAGAAAGACGAGGTAGCAACAGGGAAGCCAACAATTAGTGGTTACAACGAAACACCCGAACAGCAAAAGGTTGCCGGGGGATAAGTTTTGAGGTGGATTGACTAACGGAATGTTATGCTAACACCCGTTTCATAAATGCTTTGATGTTAAAGCTATTTATAAATCCATTGATTGCAACGCTATATGCCATTAACCGTGGCATGCATAGCGCAAATTGAAGTACCATAAATAGTTAAAAGGCCTCACCAATAAATATATAAAAACCAGTTCCTTCTTTAGTAAATGCAAAGTCAAGCCTGGTGAAAATGTCTTTTTTAGGAAATAAAAGATAGCGCATTCCAACGCCGCCTGCCCATACAAACTGGTTGACCTGTAGCGAACCAAAGCTATTAAAAACAGTGCCTGTACCTGCAAAAAAGGTAGCACCAAATCGTTTGGTAAAGCGCCATGGCAGGGGTAGCATTCTAAACTCAGCCTGCATTGACAACTGGTTTTTATCGCGGTAACGGCCCGCATAATAACCCCGCATAATGGTTTCGCCCCCCAGCGACGATAACATGTTAAACGGCGGCTGCCCACTAACAAATTGCCCGTACACCTGTGCGGCAAACACATTTTGTTTACTTACAGGGTAATAAAAGCGGTTGTCGCTTATAACAGAGGTGAACGAAGTGGAGCTGCCCAGTGCAGGTGCATATTTAAGTAAAGCCAACTCAGCAAATGCCCCGTCGCGAACGTTTAGCACATTATGCCGGTCGTCGTATACCAATCCCGCTCCCATGCCCATACTAATTGAGCCCTGGTTACCTTCCGGGGCAACATAACTTCCATAGCCGTTATGCCTATCAAACCTTACCGACGACAAACGCTGCAAATCTATTTCTGGTCCCAGGTAAAGGTTCCTGGCTACTTTTCGTAACACCCGCTCCCGCACCTGTATTAATTGAGCATTTACGGTGGCCATAGGTTCGGCAACTGTTTCAGGGCCTATTCCATAGTACAAAATGGGAAAATTTTGGTATCGCAACCGGCCCAGGTAGGCATACTTGTTTTGATGCGAGTACAATGCATGATCGAACCAAACGCCGTATTGTTTATTGATCGTATAAAAGGTAAAGCCGTTTACCTCGCTTAGCCGGTTGGCAGTATCTTTTTTTGCGTAGTACACCAGCAGGCTGCTAATGCCTAACTCCCAGCTTGTTTCGGGGGCAAAGGCAAGGGTAGGATAGGCTATAAATTGTGGGTCGGCTGAGTTGGTGGTATCGTTTATAAGTGAGTTTATGTATCGCTTAAAAAAGTTGCCCTGCTGGGCTACCAGCCTCAGGCCCGACATAAGTAATAATACCAAAAAAAGAACCGGCTTAAACATGTTGCTTTACAGTGTTTTCATTGCAGGGATAATGCTTACCCTGATGGCAAGCTACCCAAAAAAAGCCGGTTCAATAATCAATAATTTACCAACGGCTTAAATTGCAGATTTGTAGTAAACCGTATATAAAAGGGAGCGCTGCCTACATCGTTTTACTAAATAATATATGCCTGGTTTGCCCCGGCAGCCAAAATCTATTATCTTTAAAATGTTCAATTACTGCTGATGTTTGCTTTTTTAGCATGGTATAATTTTTTCTGAAAATGATTATTAAAGTATATTATTCAGTAGTTTTTTCACTTTCAGCTTTTACATACCCTTTTTTAAATAAAGAATTTATTTAACCCCACTCTTTTTATAATAGCGGTAGTATTATTAACCTCGTGTTATGCCCACCCGCGCTTACCGTTTCCGCAAGTTTTTGCTTAGCGATGTTGATAAACTTGAAGCTACCACGCTGCAGGCATCGGCCACACCATTTAGTTTTGTACCTACACAAAAAGCGCAATATAGCCGCCTTACCAACTACCTCGATAGCCAGCTTACTAATACCAATACGTACGCTTTTGTAGTAATAAATAACGTTAGTATAATAATTATCCGCTATTTGGTACACTCAATGCTAAACATAAAATCATGATAAAAAAGGCTCAATAAAATAACCAACAGTATAATTGTGCGACCGCTATGGTAATAGAGGCAGGCTGCAACGACCGGTACAAACTACTATAAAGCCCGGTTCCAAAATATCAGCACCAGATTGCGGATAGTCATTGATAGTATTTTATCGGAAAAATATTTTGGAACGCTTACAAAGCAAAGTAGGTTGCCAGGTTTTTCGGTGGCAAAATCGTTTGTGCTTACCCTGGTAGGTATTGCTTTTAAAGAAGGTAAAATTACCTCGCTAAACGATTTGGTTACCAAATACTTGCCGCAATTATTAAAAACAGATATGGGCTATGCACAGGTTACCATTTAACATTTGCTCCACATGCGCAGTGGGGTTAAGAGCAGCGAAAATTGTAGTAACCCCTTTAGCGATGTATTGAAACCTGGCTTCACCAAAAACATTGCCCACCATACATTACGCGCAAAAAATTGCAAAGCCACCGGTCACCTCTGAATATAGGAGTACCAACTCCTAATTGCTGGCCATGATACTTGAAAAAGCAACCGGTAAAAAATTGCAGTATTTTAGCCTAAAAATGTTGGCAGCCCCTTGGTATGCAGCACAAAGCCACCTGGAACATTGATAGTAAGAAGCACGAAACCGCCAGGGCTTTTTGCTATATTAATGCAGCAGCAGTTGACTATGCAAAGTTTGGGCGGCTATTTCTCAATCAGGGCCAGTGGATCGGAAAGCAGGTCATATCTAAACAATGGGTTTAAAACGCGGTTTTGGCCGATACTATGAGGGCGTATGGGGGCTACCGCAATCAATGGTGGCCAAGGGCAGAACGACAAAATTTTGAAGACAGCAGCAAAGTAGTTGCCTTTAAAAATACATTGGTCAATGCCACCCGTGTAACAGGCTATACAACCAGTGGCAGCAATAAGCGTATGTACCAGGTGCGCAATTACAATGGTAGTTACCATGCCGGGGGTGTACTGAAACAGCTTGTATATGTAAATTTCGCCAACAATGTAGTTATTGTTAGGCTGGGATGTTATTGGCGCCACCCGCAATATGGCAGCGAAGCCTTTTTATACGCGGTGGGTAAGGCGTTATAAGTGATTTTGTTATTGAGAAGCAATGTTGGTGAATTGTAGATGATAGCAGGAAATTTTAGGAAGCGTGGTTATTTGATTAAACACAGAAACAAGGCAGTTAAAAGAGAGCGTGCAAACAAATAGCCTTATATACATCGACCGCCTAACATTGCTATGAGCATAGCGAACCTGCTAAAATGGAAAGTATCCCAATAATTAGCCCTACTTTCCACACCTGGCAATACCTATAAAAAAATTGAATTAAATAAATATGCAGCTTAGTGCAAATAAGTTATGAGGCAGGTTTTGGGTTAATTGATTTATATTATAAAAGCCAATTTTTTATTCGTTGTTTATTGGCTTTACATATAACTCATTGGTCAAAACCATTAATAGTAGTACAACAGGTGTAGCCAATAAAATGCCTAAAAAGCCGGTAAGCGATGCCATAATTAGTTGTCCAGTAATAATAAGGGCCGGGGGTATGCTAACCAGCTTTTGCTGCACCATGGGGGTTATGAAATTACTTTCTACCACTTGTATAAAAATGTACAGGCCCGCTACCAGCAGCGCTGTATTACTGCCTTGCATAAAGCCCACCAGCACGGCTGGTACCATTGCAAGCAAGGGGCCAAAATTTGGAATAAAATTTAAGAGGCCGGCAATTATAGCAAGGGCAAGTGCCATTGGTAATCCTATAATTAGCAGCCCGGTTAGGGTAAGCACCATTACCACCAGCATGGCTATCAGGCTTCCTTTAAGCCATTTGGTAAGTTTTAGCCACATTACTTCCAGCACATACAATGCTTTTTGCCTGCCACCGGGTGGCACAAGTTGAAGCATACCCTTTTTATAAACCGCAGGATTAACTGTTAAAAATAACCCCAAAAATATAATTATATACAGGTCGCCAATACCACCAAAGGTTGAGCTGAAAAAACGCCCGGCCACAGCACCGAGTTTTTGTTGCGATTTAATTGACAACGCCTCTTTAAGCAGGCGTTGCCCCACCGGGCTTTTGTTTATTTCTTCTTTTATTTGTTTTATGCCAGTTGGTAAGGTTTCGGCCAGTTCGGAAATTTGGTTCTGTACTTCGGCACCAATAAATACCGATAAAGCCGTTAACAACACTACCGACACTAACACCGAAACAAGTAGCGTAACCCACGATGGCCAATGGGTATACTTACTTATAATTTGCGCAAAGCCGCGAAAATATACCGCTATTAAAAGGCCTGCCAATACCATTAATAATACGTTAAACAGGGCATATAGCAACACCATAATAGTTACCGCAAGTACAGTAATACCTACCACTACCCAAACTTTTTTGGCATAGGTGCGAGGATCGTTCGAGGTGGAATTTCCCATGCCAAAACTGACTTCAAAAACTTAGCCATGCAGATGGTTTAAAGCTGCAGGTTTAAAGCTGCAAGCTGCCAGCAAGCTGTTTTATTTGGCCTTTTTTAAGCAGGTGCGGCAGCATTGTAGCAAAGCGTACTCCAATCTTTAGTGCTTTCGGCTGGGCAATAGTAAAATATAAATTCGTCCAACTTTTTATTGTAGATAACAGCATCCGGTTAACCAAAAATTTTTTATAAGTAAAAAAGCCATGTGTACCAGCCTTGTTTAGTTAACTTTTGCAAATCGCTGGCGTTTGAGGCGGCAAATGGCACAAGTTTTAAAAGTACCACAAAAATAAAACATAAAACAAACAACTCACCACCCACTCACTGACCATTAACTATTAACCATTCGCCATCGGCTTCGGCAACGCTCAGCCAGCGGCGTTTCACCACTCACTATTCGCCGTTGGCGTCGGCAACGCTCAGCCAAAGGCGTTTCATCGCTCACTATTCACCGTTGGCTTCGGCAACGCTCAGCCAGCGTCGTTTCACCACTCACTATTCGCCGTTGGCGTCGGCAACGCTCAGCCAACGGCGTTTCATCGCTCACTATTCACCGTTGGCGTCGGCAACGCTCAGCCAACGGCGTTTCATCGCTCACTATTCACCGTTGGCTTCGGCAACGCTCAGCCAGCGGCGTGTTCACATTCACCATTAGCCATTGGCTCCGGCTACGCGCAGCCAACGGCGTGTTCACATTCACTATTGACAATTGACTACTCCCCACTCACTACTCCCCACTCACTACTCCCCACTCACTACTCCCCACTCACTACTCCCTACTCACCACTCACCATTTCAGCCGCCTGATTTTTATTTCTCTGAATTCAATGCCTTGTCCTTCGGCCTGTAGGGCAATGTAGCCTGAGGTAAGGGGTTTACCGTCTATTTTAATGGCTGGGTTAAAACCGTTTGCTACCGCACCGCCAATTTGAGGTTTGGTGTATTGAAGTACTGTATCGCCATTTACAATATGGGTAACCAGCGAGTCGCCATAAACTATTAACTCACCACTAACCCACTCGTTCCACAGGTAGGTTTTTGAGGTTGAATTGATGCAGTGCCGCTGGTCTTTCTTGTTATTAAAAAATACATCGGTGCCAGGGGAGCACATATTGCCGGTGGGCCTTGCAAAACCAGGTTTTTCTTCGGCCAGTATTTGCCATTCTACCGATATAGGCCAGTCCTGCTCCTTTAAAATTGTTTTGGGATGCTGCGAGTGAAACATAACTCCGCTATTTCGGTAGGTGTAGGTGGGTGCGTCTTCCATCCACTCATTGGTAAGGCGGTATTGAAACTTAAGTTGGAAATTTCCGTAGGGTTCCTTATAAAACAAATGGCCGTAGCGGTTATTAAAGGTGGTGTAGCCATCGTAGCTAACCAGTATATTTCCGTTTTTTACCCTAAAGGTGTTGGCATAGTTGTCGCCAGTTTCGTGATGGAAAAACTTGGGCGTCCAGCCATCAAGGTTTTTACCGTTAAACAACACCTTCCAATCGCCGGCGCCAGCTACTTTTTTTGTAAGCGTAAAAGCACAGGCAATAGTAGCAACAGTGGTTAGTAAAACAAAGGCGCGTAGTAGTTTGGTCATAATGGCAATTTAATGGGTTTTGATAATTTGTGGCGGCCCTTTAAATGGCCTGTTCTAAAAGTATTGTTTATTCCATTCAGGTAACTTTTTTGAGTAGCGATTGGTAACGATTGGTGTTGACCTATAAACTGCCTGGTAAATAGTAAGTTCTGCTTGTGTAGATTTGCGCTTAAAAAATAACACATCCATCTATGCCCCCTATTCCATTATCGGCCAAAAAAAACATATAAAGACAAAGGCAAGAACGTTGCCCATATACAAATGTTATATATCAAAAAAATGGAAACAGGAGGGTATAGCCAATGCGGTGGTTGTACGACGCCATGTGAACGGCAATGTAACTGCAGGCATATACCTGGTTGACCTTTGGTGTATGGGTGTAAAAGACGCATTTTATTTATTCAATCGTACAGAGAAGGAAATAGACGAAAAAATGGATTTAATGAGTGACGAATAGGACGGGGCGGAATACAACCTGGTGCACAATATTATTTTTGCCGGTCACGATTTTGCTGCTGAGTTTGACATTGCACCAAATAAGGACTTTGCGATTGCTAAGTTTATATTGGACGAAGATGACGACCAAATACCACTAATTGAGATACACGTGGGCATTGCTAAGGGCAACCCACATTTGGTGGTAGCGCCCGATTATAATTTTCAGCATATTTTAAAAAAATTGGAAAAGAATGCCGGCCCGGGAAATTTTACATTTGAATTTATGTATGGTCCGGATGATGATATGGATGTAGACGATGAAGATGATGAAGATGATGATTTTTAAGCTCAGGAAAGTATATTTGATGAGATAGAGGAGTGCTACCTTAACTTTAACCATATTGCGGAACTGGACACAGAAGCGCTTAAAGAAGAAATAGGAGAAGGACAGCGCCCGTTTTCGGATGTTAGCCTGATACAGGCAGAACTGCTATTAAGCCAACTAAACGACCGCGAGCAAGGCACCATACTACCCTTACCGCTTTTACAAGAGAAAAAAGATTACCAGTTGTTTGATAAACTTGTGGACAAATGGCAGGAAGGGTACGAACAGATTGAGGATGAAATTGAAGAACCATTTCCCCTGATACAAACGATAGCTGCAAACGGTGAAGGACTGGATGATGAACGCATGTTACAGCGTTACATGGAATTATACGATAGTTACCGCCATCTTGCTGATATGGGTTACTTTATTTTCAGGGCCATCCCGTTCCCGTTTTTGCTATCGCAACTGCCGGTGTTAATAAAACAAATCATCAACTTTACGCCGGCTGTACAACTAATGCTGGCAGGGTTTGCAACTATGCAAAACGAGCCCCACCTAAATTAAAGTTTATATACGACGCACCTGTGGTGGAAGATGCTTTTCCCGGCCATGAAAATATTCACGCCATGCACCACAAGCTGTTTTGGCTTATAAAAGCACTTATAGCCCTGGGCACGAAGGATAAAACACAAATCCTCCACTATCATAACCTGCTGCGCATAAGTGGTATGGACGGCTATCAGCGCTTGCTATATGTTGCACAGCTTACATTGTGGCTGCAAAAGGAGTTGGAATAGCGGTGAAAGCAATGGTAAGCGGCCACCATATCGGAAAACAGTGCTTTTGTATGTGGGTAAATTATGCCTTAAAGTGACCCATCATGTCCATCCAGCAATTG
>Ga0105048_10000270_pt1 | contig 77188 bp, 73 predicted proteins | sample MAT05_FD_78382 | JGI IMG/M metagenome (GOLD analysis project Ga0105048, IMG submission 78382) | Freshwater microbial communities from Lake Fryxell liftoff mats and glacier meltwater in Antarctica - MAT-05 | ecosystem: Environmental > Aquatic > Freshwater > Ice > Liftoff microbial mat | place...
AAGGCACTAAGAAACGCAAAGTTTTTTCTATCAACCGTCAACTTTCATCTGGCATCTTCTTCCGCCCAATGCCCAACCACTAACGCCCAACCTTCCTCCCGTCATCTTTCTTCCACCCAACCACCAACCATCAAACCACAACCTTCCTCCAGTCATCTAACATCTATCATCTGTCATCTTTATTCTTCCTCCCATACCAATACATTAACCCAAACACCAACCCATAAGCCACTATATTAAACACCGTATGATGCTCCCCAAAACTATTGATGTTGCCTTTTTGCGCCGCTATTTTTAAAAGAATAGCCACCCTAAAACAATTGATCAGGTAAATGGCAAACAGGCCACCAAAGGCCCACACCAGTTTGTTTAAAAGTTTGCCGTTGTTGGCAATTATAAAAGCCGCCCAAAAGCTCATTACCCCAATGCCAATGCACGAATACACCATTTGTACACCCGAGCCGTTTACAATGCGCAAAAAATAGGGTTCTATTACAATGGTGTCCATACCCATGGCTGAGGCAACAAAATGACTTCCCCACAATATAAGGCTGCGTAGCCACCCGATGTAATTGGCATATTTTTCAAAAAACGGACTGTATATAGCGCCGCCAGGTGCGCAAACGCCTTCCCAAAACTGCGTGCCGTAATTGAAAATTAAAAACAGCGACAGGAATACTACAATAAAACGGATGCCGGGGTTGGTAAATATCGCCTTCATAACAGGCCGTAAATATAGTGCGTCGGCGCTGCTTTGTTTTGCCATCTTCATTTTTGTATATCGTTAAATAAAGCCATTATGATTAGTCGCAATATTTTAGTTAGTCCATCACCAATAGTTTTTAAATGCAAAAACCAACATATCAAAACCCCTCACTTACTTTTGGCAACAACACAGTTTGCTTGCTTTCAGTTAGTTTACAACCCCCTAAATGCCCAGGTGGTTATTATTGCCAAAGACACCATCGTAAACATTACCTGGAACCTGCAGGGTAAAACCATCCGGTTTACAGGCGGGCGCATAATGTACAAGGGAACGCTAAAAGGTGGCATAATACAGGCCGGCCTGCGCGACTGGATTTTTGATACTTCCCTAACCATCCTTTGCGAAGGAACTTATGGACACGATTTTTCGGCCAGTTGGTTTGGAATAAACAGTAAAGCGGGTAACAACTGCCAGCCGCTGCAAAAAGCCATCAACACCTGTTTGCAAAACGGGTACCGAAGCCTGTTTATACCAACAGGTAAGTATAATTTCAGCAAAACGCTACAGGTGGCACAAACCAACCAGGGCAGGTTCATTTTCAGTTCGATTCAAATAAATGGCGAATTAAACTTTTGGGATACCGGAAAAGGCACCACCTTAAAGTATAATGCAACCACGGGTGCCGCTATTAACCTGCAAGTAAATAAAGGCACCGAATTAAACAACCTCGATTTCAGCGGCCAGTTTATATCGCCGTCGGGTCCGGATAATGTTTACTATAATATTACTTTTGACCAATTTACCGATGCAAAGGGCAAATGTAAAGACAGCAGATATACCCCATACAGTGGCATTGCAGTTGATAATTTGGCTAACCCTAATAATAGCCAACAAGGCTCAACAGGCATTAAAGTACATGATATTTATGTCGGTAATTTTGTAGTAGATGTTTGTGTTTCGCCCAACGGAACTACCCGCAACGCCGAAATTTTATTATTCGAAAATATTCATTTGGGCGATGCTAAAGTGGGTTTTGCTACCGGCCAGGCTCAGGAAAAAGACAATGTTATAAGGCAGGTGTTTAGTTGGGGTAGATTACATACCCTGTTTGTAACTGGCGTTTACGGCGCCAGGCAACCGGGCAGCTGGTATATTGATGGCGGAAACATTACCGGTTAGCCATCCGGCTTATTAATAATAACCAGACCGGTTGGTACAATACCACTATCAAAAACCTTTTTTGCGAAAGGTTAGGCTCCATAGCAACCATTTCGACCCAGTTAAGTACACATATCAACACCTGCATCTTTCATTTCGCCGAAATTAAAGATGCAGGTGTTCAAACGCTTTTTACAGGTAGCAACCCAATATTTTATTTAACTCTTGCATGTTCAGGAACTATAAAGCCAAAAAGGAAAAAATTCGGTTTGCAGGGCAACGCACATTCAGGGACTGTTATTTTTCGGGCACGCCCGAAATACCCGAAGAAAAGGGAAATGCAAAACCAACCTTTATAAATTGTAGTGTGAATAACAGGCAGTTAAGAGGTATCCTGTAACAGTAAAGGTATTGTTGGCAACAAGTGGTTTTTTAGGTCTTATCAACACAAAACCTGTGACCTGCAAAGTTGCGATGTACGATTGATACCTTTCATAGCTGTTGGCGCGTATGTTGTATTTATAAATGGAATGCCACAGAAAAGGCTGGTAAATACCAACAGGTAACCCAAATTGTATTGCTAAAGAGGATATTTAGCAGACCAAATTATATGTATAGCAGTATGTTTTGCGGTAAAGCGATTATTAACTTTTAATTAGGTGTGCAGCCTGCTTAAATTTTCCTCAATCAATTTTCCCCTATATTTGCGCCGTTGAAACGAAAAGCGTTTTTTAAAAAAGCCTGTTTCAACATCCGTATTCGAGCGATCTAAGCTAGCCAATTTGAATAGTATGAATCAATCGCAAAAACCATAACCGATAAACATTCAGGCAACAGGCAATTATGCCCTGCTGCCTTTTTTATTGGACTTAAATCAACGAGTTTGTAAATTTCAGGTGTGACTGGGGGCGGCGAAGCCGTGGAGTTGAGTTGGAAGTCAATAGTTTTTAGTTGGGAAATGTGAAAAATGTTGATGGTTTATTATTGGGGCATCAAGAAAGATCACGATTCACAGAGGTTAGTTGACACAAAAAGGTTGCTTGATAAATATTAGCTGTCGGCTACAAGAAATAAACAGACAAAACTTTGTGTTTCTTTGCGCCTTTGCGCCTTGGTGGCTAACCTGCAAACAGTCAACTCTTGAGAAAGGTAAAGACTGTCTAAAATCTGCTGATATTTTAGCTGTAATTGTACAATTGGCAGATGCAGTGTCGAGGATATATTATTATGCTTATCATAACATGAAAGCTATTTTGCTTTCTAAAAGTTTAGAGCCAAAAACACACGATGGGATTTTGCGACTTTTAGGAATGCATTTTATCAAATCTCAAATATAACCAACTACCGTATCTCACGCTTTTGCCAGGTTAATGAAATACAGAGAAGAGGCCCATTACAGCCCGTTGTATTTTGTTACAGATGATGATTACAACGAGTTTAAAAAAGATGCAGTGTTTTTAAGTACAACAATAGAAGCCTACTTAAACAACAACGGTTACCTTTAAAAAGGCAGGCAGGAAGAAAGTTGGTGGGAACAGGAAGGTAAAGGTTTAGGTTAAGAAAGAGGAAGGTAAAGGTTTAGGTTAAGAAAGAGGAAGGTAAAGGTTTAGGTTAAGAAAGAGGATAGTAAAGGTTTAGGTTAAGAAGGAGGAAGGTAAAGGTTTAGGTTAAGAAGAAGGAAGGTAAAGGTTTAGGTTAAGAAAGAGGAAGGTAAAGGTTTAGGTTAAGAAGAAGGATTGTAAAGGTTTAGGTTAAGAAGGAGGAAGGTAAAGGTTTAGGTTAAGAAGAAGGAAGGTAAAGGTTTAGGTTAAGAAGAAGGAAGGTAAAGGTTTAGGTTAGATGGAGCTAGGTAAAGGTTTAGATTAAGAAGGGGGAAGGTAAAGAGGAAGGTTAAGGTACAGGTGAAAAGTAAGAATAAGATGAAGGCTAACGGCAAATCGAAGTGTAAGTAATTACTCAACCTAAACCTCTCACCACTCAACCCTATTTTCCACACAACCTCAACCTGTCTCAACTCAACCTCAACCTGTCTCAACTCGACCTCAACCTGTCTTCAATCAACCTCAACTTCAACCTGTCTTTACTCAACCTCAACATTACTTATACTTTCAACCTCATCATTGTTTTTCCTCAACCTCGGTTTTCCACTCAACATCAACCTTGGTTTTGCACTCAATCTTAGCGCGCCTTACCGCCTTCGTGTTTTTGCGGCTAAAGAAAGAATAATAAAAAAATGAAATTTCGGATATTCCCAATTTGTTCCTCCCTCGTGTTTTGCATGGCGTTTTTTGCTTGCGGCAGTACAAAAAAGTTGCAGCAACTTATTTACCTGCAAGACAGTACCACTGCCGACAAAACCATTGTACAAAATATAGAACCTACTATACAACCCGGCGACCGTATCAGTATTGTGGTTTCGGCATTTAACCCGGCCTCTGCGGCTCCCTACAACCTGGGGGGTGGTTTACAGGGTATTGACGCTACTGCAGGCACCGCGGCTACCACTGGCAGTACCACCACTGCCGGTTACCTGGTAAAACCCGATGGCAGTATTCAATTTCCGCAACTTGGCAAACTGGAGGTAGCCGGAAAGACATTACAACAATTGGACGCAATACTTATAGGTATGTTACAAAAATTTGTAACCGACCCGGTTATAGCAATCAGTTTCCTAAATTACAAGGTAACAATGTTGGGCGAAATTGCCAGGCCAGGACCCATACCGGTACCCGGCGGAGAACTTACTATTTTAGAAGCCATAGGCATAGCCGGCGACCTCACCATTTTTGGTAAACGAGACAACATATTAGTAATACGCGAGCAAAACGGCAAACGCGAATTTGGTCGCGTAAACCTGTTATCAAAAAACATATTCAATTCGCCTTATTACCATTTACAACAAAACGACGTGGTATATGTGGAATTGACAAAGGCCAAAGCGGCTAACAGCGATCAGACCGTAACGCGAAATGTCACTTTAGTTACTGCAGTTATAACTGTTTTCAGCACCCTGGCCTTTCTAATTCTTAATTTTACGCGGTAACCATGCCCGAACAAAACCTGATGAAAAAAGCCGATAACCCAAACCTGAAACCGGGTCCCATGGAACTGGTGTACAAATACCTGGTTTATTTGCCGTTGTTTGTTATTATGATTGGTATTTCCGTTGGGGTTGCGTGGCTGTACCTGCGGTATAAAATACCAAAATACAACAGTTCGCTTTCAATGCTTATAAAAGACGATGGTAAAAGTGGTGCTACCAGCGATGCCATATTGGAAGGGCTGGGTGTAGCCAAAAAGCGGGCTAATTTGGCCAACGAAACCGAAATTTTACGCACTGCTACTTTAATGAAGGCGGTAGTAGATACCCTACAGTTAAACCTTCAATACTTTGCGGGTGGTAATGTAAAAAAAACGGAACTGTACGGAGCTAAACCTTTTGCGCTTACTATTTATAATCTAACAGATACTACGGCGCCATTTTCGCTGGCGCTGCAGTTTAAAAAAGATGGAACCTTTCAATTAGAGGGCAAACCGGATAAATGGTATTCCGACGGGGCTATGGTTGCGATAGGGCCGATCTCATTTTCTGTAAAAGTGAATAACCCGGCAGCCCTCAATCCTCAGTATACCTATGATATTATTTGGCAGCCAGCTTTTAATGTAGCGCAGGGGTTAGCAGGGACATTAAAAATAAGCCAGTTAAGCCGCGAAGCCAGTATATTAAGATTGAGTATAGAAACAGAGGCACCACAGAAGGGCGCCGACATTTTAAATAGCCTGGTAAACGCCTATAATCAAAACACAGTTGCAGATAAAAACCTGGTAATAGACAATACCATACAATTTGTTGACGAGCGGCTACAATTGTTGTCGGGCGAACTGGGTGGTGTAGAAAGTGGCCTGCAAAACTTTAGGCAGCAAAATGAAATTATTGACCTGACCGAACAGGGAACAGCCAAGATTGCCGAAAACCAGATTGCCGAAGAAGCATTGAATACACAGGAGGTCAACCTACGCGTAATAGATATGATCAGGGATTACATTGTCAATCCAAGCCAAAAATACGGGTTGGTGCCATCTACGTTGGGTATACAAGATTTAACCTTAACGGCTCTTATCGGCGAATACAACACGCTACAATTAAAGCGCTCAACCGATCTTAGGACCATGCCTGCACAAAATCCCATTATAATATTACAACAAAATCAACTTGATAAATTAAGGGCAGATCTCCTGGAGAACCTCAATAACCTTCGCCGTAATTCTGCTGTCTTGCGTACTTCGCTGGCAGCCAAATTAAATGCTATAAAAGGAGAGGTAAGGCAGGCGCCTGCCCAGCAGCGTCAATTGCAAGAAATTATGCGCGAACAGGGTATTAAAGAGAAATTGTTTCTTTTTCTGCTACAAAAAAGAGAAGAAAGCAACATCACCCGCGCCTCGGCAGTGGCCAATGCAGTGGCACTCGATCCCGCTACTACTTCGGGTGGCCCTATAAGTCCTGATCGGTCGGGTACTTACAGGCTGGCTATCATAATAGGCCTACTCGTACCGGGTGCCTTTGTATACATCCGCGAATTACTAAGTGATAAAATCATTAATAAAAACGATATACTAAGGGTAACGTCCACACCCATTTTAGGCGAAATTGCCCACCATAAAGAAGGTGATAGACAGATAGTGGTAGGTGCAAACGACCGCAGCCTGTTGGCCGAGCAGTTTCGCATCATTCGTACCAACCTGCAGTTTTTTATGGCCAACCAACAAAACTCCGTTTTGCTGGTAACCAGTAGTATTTCGGGCGAAGGCAAAACCTTTACCAGCATGAATGTGGGTGCGGTATGGGCTTTGGCCAATAAAAAAACCGTAATTCTGGAACTGGACCTGCGCAAACCAAAGATTTCAATTGCCCTTAATCTGGAAAAGCAAAAAGGTATTACAGATTATATGTTGGGTAACGCTACTTTGGAAGAACTACCGATACCTATTAAAGTAATCGACAACTTATACATTATTTCTGCTGGTCCTATTCCGCCAAATCCATCGGAGTTAATGATGCAACCCAAAATGGAAGCATTATTTACCTACCTAAAAGCCAATTTTGATTTTATAGTAATTGACTCCGCCCCTATGGGTTTAGTAAGCGACGCCCGCCTGTTAAGCCGCTTTGCCGATGCCACTATGTATGTAGTTCGTCAACGCTACACCTTTAAAAAGCAACTGCAAAACATTGAAGATTTGCACGCCAACAATACCCTGCCACAAATAGCTATTTTAGTAAATGACGTAAAAACAAGCGGCCGTTCCTCCTATTATGGTTACGGTTATGGATACGGCTACGGTTATGGTTACGGCTACAGTAACAGCTATAACGCCAGCTACGGCAACGAAGAAAAGCCGGTTTGGTGGAGGAGATTATTAAGAAGGTCCCGTACAGGGTAAATAAACCGCCTGACATAAACCTACCTTTTTATATTAATAAATAAACATTTGCAATCCTGAGTATCTATAACCGAATTAATCTATAATTTGAAGTATTTGATTATAAAAAAGGCCTTTTTCATTTTAGAAAGATGTCAGTTACAAAAAATTATTATAAAATTTGAGGTGACCTTACCGGCACGGAAGCGAATAAACACCGCGAATTATAAGGACAATTAATGGCAAACCTAATAGCAGATAATACCGAAATTCAACCAGATGACGGCCAATGGGATATTGTCATGGAACCAAAAGGAAGTCTATTTGATTTGCAACTTAAAGAAGTGTGGCATTATCGCGACCTAATGTGGTTATTTGTGCGTCGCGATTTTGTGGCGCAATACAAGCAAACCGTGCTAGGACCTGTTTGGCATTTTGTACAGCCCATCCTTACAACTTTAATGTTTTTGCTAATTTTTGGAAAAATAGCTAAGATACCAACTGATGGGATAGCTGCCCCTGCTTTTTATATGTCGGGAATTACTATATGGAATTACTTTTCAGGCAGCCTTACAAGTACATCTTCAACTTTTGTAAGCAATGCCTCTATTTTTGGTAAAGTATATTTTCCAAGGCTGGTATTGCCAATCTCCGTGGTCATCTCCAACATTGTAAAATTTGGGATACAGTTTCTTTTGTTAATGATTGTAATAGCCTGGTTTCACTTTCATGGATACCCCCTTAATGTAAATTTTAATTTGCTGCTGATTCCATTACTACTTGTTTGGCTTGCCACATTAAGTCTCGGTTTAGGAATAATTATCTCATCCGTTACCACCAAGTACAGGGATTTTAGTGTATTGTTAGGTTTTGCCGTGCAGTTAATGATGTATGCAACACCAGTTGTTTATCCTTTATCCTATTTAAAAAATACAAGTTATAAATGGTTAATAAATAGCAATCCAATTACCCCTATCGTCGAAATATTCAGGTTTGCGTTGTTTGGCAAGGGAACTATCGAAATATCGAGTATTTTATACAGTCTGCTCTTTACTATAATAACATTGGTGATTGGAACGCTGTTATTTAATAAAGTAGAAAAAAGTTTTATGGATACGGTATAATTATAGAATAATTAAAGTGTCTATATGTCTCATTTTATCCCAGCCTTTTAAAATGCGCATCCTGTAAGATCCGCACTATTAGTAATTTCAACAAAAAAGCAAATTTATTAAGGGAACATTTTGCGATTTTAAAAATTCATAAAAAATTAATGTTGCCTATATAATTTCAATAAAAATATTGTAATATTATTGGCTATATGTTTTTGCGAAAAAAATTACAAAATAGCCAACTCAATTGTGGCATTTTCTTAGTTTCGGTAATTTTCTCAATAACTTCTTGCCAACAGGAAGTTATTGAACCTTTTAACGGTCCTTACGATGTGGTGCTTCTTATGGGGCAGTCCAACACCTTAGCGGGCAAAGGTTATAATTATTACCTTGATGGAATAGATCCGCGTGTGATGCAATTGGGTAGGTTTGGTGTAGATGACCATCAGGTCATTTTTGCCTACGAACCACTTCAAAACCGAACACCCCTTGATAGTTGTATCGGTTTTGCGTTAACTTTTTCAAAACTTTACGCTGCTTCCCGATTGGGAACCGGCCGCAAAGTACTCATAATTCCCTGCGGGGCAAATGGCAGTGGGTTTATTCGCAATGGAGGCTGGAACCGGCAGGACAGTTTGTATAAGGATGCTGTTGAACGAACAAATTTTGTGTTGGAGCAGTACCCGGGAAGCAAATTGACGTGTATTTTATGGCACCAGGGCGAGGCCGAGTATAGTTTTGGACCAGGCTTTTACCAGGGTGCATTTGAACGTATGAAAAAATCTTTATCGTTGGATATTAAAACAGAGAAAGTAGATTCGGTCCCTTTTATTTTAGGAGGATTGGTTCCGTATTGGATAAACACTTTCTTTTTTAGAGATAATGTTAGAGGGATTGATTCAGTACTTCGAAACCAGCCAAACAGAACTCCCTTTACTGGTTTTGCAGATCCTACCAAGCCTTTTGTCATTGAGAAACCTGATAATAAAGTAAACGACATTCATTTTGATGCAAATGGTCAAAGGGAAATGGGTAGAAGATATTTCAGGGAATATGAAAGATTGACAAAATAGCAGCATTTTAAGAAACTGCTATTTCATTAAAATACCTATTACCTATTTAAGGATGTGGTAAATGTATTTTGCGGGTAATATTTTGTTTTTTAGAGTAGCGTTAACTATTCCATATTTATATTTTAATTACAGTTTATCGGTATTAAGGATATTAATGGGTATGAAAACCTATTTATTTATAAAAAAATGGTTGGTGCAGCAAACAACAGCGTGGGAAACAATGCAATGAGGCAATACCTATGAGTTATAACATGAGTACAGTCATTAAAGTTGAAAATCTCTCTAAACAGTATCGACTGGGGCAAATTGGAACCGGCTCCATTGCCCACGATGTTAACAGATGGTGGCATATTATACGTGGAAGGGAAGATCCTTATTTAAAAATAGGGGAAGTAAATGACAGGACAAAGACAGGCAATAGTCAGTACGTGTGGTCGTTAAGGGATATAAATTTTACTATAAAGCAGGGCGATGCTGTAGGCATTATTGGACGAAATGGAGCCGGTAAAAGCACATTGCTAAAAATACTAAGCCGGGTTACCACACCCACAACAGGTAGGGTAAAAGCAAAAGGTCGTATTGCCAGCTTACTTGAAGTAGGTACTGGCTTTCACCCAGAGCTTAGTGGAAGAGAAAATATTTTTCTTAACGGTGCAATCCTTGGAATGCGAAAGCATGAAATCACGAAAAAGTTTGATGAAATTGTTGATTTTGCAGGAGTGGAAAGATTTATTGATACGCCCGTAAAGCGGTATTCGTCAGGGATGTATGTACGGCTGGCATTTGCAGTCGCTGCTTATCTTGAATCGGAAATCCTGATTGTAGATGAAGTACTAGCCGTGGGTGACGCGGAGTTTCAAAAAAAATGTTTGGGCAAAATGGGCGAGGTAAGTAAAGGTGAGGGAAGGACCGTTTTATTTGTAAGCCATAATATGGTAGCAGTATCAGGTCTTTGCAATAAAGGAATAGTTATGCAAAATGGAATGATGATTTATGAAGGTAACATTGCAAACGCTGTTAACTCTTATATTGCCAATAGTAAACGAAAAAATAATTATTATACCAGTAGTAAAACCGGACCCGACCTAATTCAGGAAATAAAGGTTCTAAAAAATAAAGTGGGTGTGGAGGGTCCTTTTTCTTTTAATGAACCCGTGAGGATTTCTTTCAATGTAAATCATTTCTCTAAAATTTCAGGAACTCACCTTGGAATGGCCGTTACGGATAAATGGCATAAAAAGGTATTTACCGATACACTTAGAATTGATGATACCCAACTTGCCTGTGGGGCTTCAACAATTGAAGTAGAAATTCCTGCAAATTTGTTGCTTTCAGGAGTTTATCATATTGACACGGCTTTGTTTGTGCCAAATATGAACGATTTTGATTACGTAGCGGAGGGTTGCTCTTTTGAAGTGGATGACCTTGTGTCAGAATTAGCAATATATACCAATAATGATATTGGAAGCATTTTCGTAAAATGTAATTGGATTTATAAAAATTAATATGTTAGCTGTTTTAAAAAAAAAAATTGACCTGTTTCATCATAGGTTGTTAACCAATAAGTTAAAAAAAAATAAGGTGTTTATTGGTACTAATGTAAAACTTTCTGACAACGCTATTCTTGATACTAATATAGGTGGAAGCATAACAATTGGTGACAATACAGAAATTTTACATGGTTGTTTGTTAATGAGTCATGGAGGTAAAATTGAAATAGGTAGCCAATGCAGTATTAATCCATATACTATAATTTACGGCCACGGTAATGGGGTTGTAATCGGTAACAATGTGTTGATTGCCGGGCAATGCATGATTATACCGGCAAATCATAATTTTGCGAATATCGATTTGCCTATAAATCAACAAGGAGAGTCGCACCAGGGAATTACTATAAAAGACAATGTGTGGATTGGAGCAGGTTGTAAAATTTTAGATGGTGTGACAATTGAAACTGGTGCGGTGATAGCAGCAGGAAGTGTTGTTACAAAAAATGTTGTGTCGTTTGCTATTGTAGCAGGTATACCTGCAAAAATTATTAAAATGAGGAAATAAAATTGTATTTATTGATTTTAAATTTTAGCACATGCTAAATAAGAAGAAATTATATGAAGTTTAAAATTTTATTAGCCATAAGTAAGTTTAGAGGCAACGTTCTAAAAAATATTTTATACCTCAGTGGGTTTAAAATTATTCGGGATCATTGGATTTACACAAGGGAGCTTTCTTCCAATTCCGTTGTTATTGATCTTGGTGCAAACACGGGAACTTTTTCTGATATTTTGATCAATGACTTTCAATCAAAATGCTTTGCAGTGGAACCCAACCTCACATTATTTAACAACTTAAATAATAATAAGCTTACAAAGGTTAATGCAGCAGTTACAAAAAATGATGGACCAGTAGAGTTTTTTATTAGTGAAAATCACGAAGCAAGTAGTATCAATAATAATTTTCAAACTTTATGGAGTGTTGCTGAAAAGCAAACAATCGATGGAATATCGTGGGAGAGTTTGCTAACCAAATTAAGTTTAAACTCATCAAATATCGAAGTGCTAAAGATGGATGTTGAAGGTGCTGAATTAGATATTATTGATACACTCAATGGTAATAATACAAAAAATGTTAGGCAGGTGACAATAGAGTTTCACCACCACCTCAACCCTGGCCTGCACGATAGGACAAGGCAGTCAATAAAAAAATTATTGTCCCTGGGATATACAGGTATTGCAAACTCCATTTCCCCAACCGAGGTACTTTTTTTAAAAGAATCGAACTACAGGTTTACTCTTTTTCAAAAAGTAATGCTTGCCATGTACAAGCAACTGCGCTTTAGCCCTTATTAATACTTCTGTAACTAATTGTATTCATATTAATATTTTATGCCCGTTTATTATTACCTACCCGAAAATGACCGGCCAAGTTGGGGTGCAGGAATGATTTATTATCATGTTTGGCTTTTAAGCAAAAATAATGTTGAGGCCTATGTGTTACACGATAAGAAACCATACAAATTAACATGGTTGCAGCTCGATGTTCATTTTAGCTATTTGGATGATCCATCGTTGAAATTTAGTTTAAAAGATGTTCTTATTATTCCTGAGTTTTATGCTGATCTCGCTCAACTGCAGAAGATCAATTGTAAAAAAATTGTTTTTGTTCAAAATGCCTTTTACATTTTCGATGGGTTGAAAAATGGAAAACGATATGAAGATGTTGGAATTAGCAGCATTTTTTATTATATGCCCCACTTAAAAAAAGTGCTCCAGCAGATCACTACCCTACCCTTATACGAAACACCTCCTTTTATTGCACCTTACTATTTTTCTGCTTTAAGCCATAATCGGTCAAAGCGCATTATACTTTATCCAAAATTTGATAACAGGGATTTTAATATCCTTAAAAGAATGCTCGAAGACAAGTTACAACTTAAGGAAAGCAAGGGTTTGCAAAAGTTGTTTTCGCGAAATAATGATTGGCAACTTGTGGAGCTAAAAAATAAAAAGCATACTGAGGTTGCCGCGGAAATGCAAACCGCTGCATTTTTTGTTTCTCTGAATACAACGGAGGCCTTTAATTCATCTGTTCCCGAAGCAATGGCGGCTGGTTGTATAAATATCTGCTACGAAGGGTTTGGGCCTGCTGATTTTTTGGAGAATGGCACTAATGCATATGTATTCAACAATAACCATATTTATCCGTTGGTTGACACAATTATAGACCTGGTAAGTAGGTACGATCAACTGCAGGAAGAGTTGACAACAATTAGGATAAATGCGCGGAAAACTGCGGAGAGGTATACATTAGCTGACTTGGAACACTGTTTAATCCCTTTACTAAAGCCGGTTCTTTCTGCTGTAGTTGAATCATGAAAGTTTACTGCATTATTGTTACTTATAACGGAATGAAATGGGTTGAACGGTGTTTAAGTTCAATAAGGGCTGGTACTTATCCAATGCAGGTGATTGTGGTTGACAATCTTTCGTCCGATAGTACTGTTGACTATATTAAAAATCATTTTTCCGAAGTTATACTCATTGAATCTGGGGCAAATCTCGGTTTTGGTAAAGCAAATAATATTGGTATTCGTAGGGCGCTTTCAGAGGGTGCAGATTATGTTTTTCTGCTAAATCAGGATACCTGGATTATGCCATCTTCTATTGAAGCGCTCGTGAGAGTGCATGACGCAAATAAAAACTTTGGAATAGTAAGCCCTATGCACATAAGCAGTGATGAACAGTCTCTTGAATATAAATTTAAAGAATACATTCAGCTCCCTTACTGCGAAGGGATGGTTTCTGACTTATTTTTGGGTTCGTTAAAACCGGTTTACGAAACCCAATTTGTAAATGCTGCGGCGTGGCTCGTAAGTAAAAATTGCCTTGAAACGGTTGGTGGCTTTGATCCATTATTTCCTCATTATGGTGAGGATGTTGATTATATAAAACGGGCGCAATTTTTTGGCTTCAAAGTTGGTATAACGCCTCATTCTAACATATTTCATGATAGCAAGTTTCAAACGTGGCCCGAAATAATGTGGAACAAAAAACGGATGCTTACTATTTATTTATCTGAAATAAAAAGCATAGGTGGAACGTTTAGGAGTAGCATTTTGGTGTTTTTAAAAAGGCGTTTTGACGATCTCACTTCACATTTATTGTATAGAAGATTCAAATTGTTTGCCTACCATGCGGGATTAACTTTAAAGGTATTAAAACAGTTGTCGCAAATATCTAAGGCAAGAAAAGCATCCCTGGTGAAGGGAGCTTTCTTAATAGGCAACCAGTGAAAATTTTAATATATACCCACGTTTTCCCATATCCGCTTGCTGAGGGAGGCAAGGTTGCTCAATTTGGCGTGATTGAACATTTGGCTAAAGCGCATGAAATTATCCTTTTAGCAGAGAACAGCAATCCAAATGTGGTTGAACACGCCAACGCATTACAGAAGTTGATTCCTGAAATCAACATTAGGATTTTGAAGCTAAAAAAGCCAATTGAGGACAAAGGGTTTATACCAGGCTTGTTAAAGATTGTTGGAAAAATACAGTGGCGTTTAAATAAACAACTGTCATTAAAACGACCTAAGACATCAAGGGTAAACGGCATCAATAATCTATATCCTGTGCATTCCAGGGATTGTGAAATAATTGAACAGTTTATAACCATCGTTAAACAAGAAAAGCCCGATCTTATTCAGATTGATTTTATTGATAATGCAGACCTTGTGAACGCAATACCTGAGAAAATTCCCAAGGTTTTAATTCACCACGATTTGAGGTATGTAAGCGTTAGGCAGGCTGCAGAATTAGAAAATAGCCCAACGATGTTTTCAGAGTATTTGTCCCTATATGTTAAAACCATTGAATTAGCGTTCCTGGACAAATTTGACGGTATTGTTACGTTTAGTAAAGACGATAAGGTTAGGCTTTTACCTGCACTTCAAAATGCAAAGGTCATTGCTATCCCTTTTCCGGTGCTGGACGAAAAAATAATAGAGATAACGGAAAGTGATTATTTAGTAGATAAGTTGATTTTTATCGGTCCGGATCACCATCATCCAAACCTTGACGCAGTTGAATGGTATGCCACGCAGATGGCGGAGCAAATTTGGCTAAAGTTTAAATTGAAGCTGGTAGTGATAGGTAAATGGACTGACACTAATATCAAGTCTTTCAATGGTAATCAATGGATAGAATTTGCTGGCTTTGTTGAAGATTTGAAGGACTTTTCGCAAAATTCCATTATGCTTGTTCCATTGCGCATTGGCAGTGGTATACGAACAAAGCTGCTTGATGCATTTAGTTACGGTGTACCAGTTATTTCTACCACGCTTGGCAGCGAAGGATTGGGAGTAACCGATAAAAAAGAGGTATTAATTGCAGATACTCCCGATCAATTCCTGAAATCAATTAGCTTCCTGATAAACACTCCTGAGCAACTTGCTGCTATAAGAGTTAATGCTAATGAATTGGTTCAAAATAATTTTTCACAAAAGAATATTTGCGAACGGCGAATAGAATTTTACAGGCAGTTGTTGAGTAAGAAATTTGTTTTATAAAATAATTATAGAAAATTTCTATTTTGATAGAGCAAAAGATGCCACTGCTTAGTGTTGTTATCCCGGTTAGAAACGGAGAAGGTACATTAAACAAATGCCTTCAATCTATTCGGGAACAATCCGTAGAAAAAAATGTGGAAATCATTGTGCTTGATTCTAGTTCAACCGACAAGAGTGTTTCTATAGCAAAAGGCTTTGGTGCAAAGGTAATTGACATTAAGCTGTCCGAATTTAATCACGGGCTTTCAAGGAACGTAGGGGCAAATGATGCTGCTGGTGAGTTTATCTATTTTACTGTACAGGATGCTTATTTAGCCGAAAATGATCAATTGCAAAAAATGTTAAAGCATTTCACGGATTCAGAAGTACAAGCAGTGACAGGAATGCAGGCTATACCAAATGACCTCGACAAAAATCCGGCAATGTGGTTTAAAAGGTATTCTACACCAAAGATTGAAATAAGGCATTTTACTGGTAATAGTTTTAATGATCTTTCAAAAAACGACAAGTTAGAAAATTCGAGGTGGGACAATGTAAATGCCATGTATCGTGCATCGGCCTTAAAAACACTTCCTTTTCGTGAAGTAAGTTTTGCTGAAGATGCTTTATGGGCGTTTGATGCACTTAGCCGTGGTTGGAAAATAATACGTGATTCATCCCTGGTTGTCTTTCATTATCATCATCAAAGTTTCAGGTATACTTTTAACACAAACTACATTATCAACTATACCTTTTGGCAAAATTTTCATGTAATGCCTTCCTTTCAACCAACTGTAAAACCGCTTCTACAAAACGGATTTACCTTGTACAAAAGAAAACAGTTGTTGTTAGTTGAAAAAGTAAAATGGTTTGCTCACAACGCTATCCGTTACATTGCTGCCTTCTGTTCTGTAGGTACTTTCCGTCTTGCTTATTTTTTTGGAAAGCAAAAACTACTGGACAAAACATTTCATTATTTCTGTTCTATTGTTCCACAAGGCTCACTCCAAAAAAAGTCAAATAAATAAACCAATAAATTAAATGGTTAATAATTTAGTGTACGACGTGGGTATGAACAATGGAGATGATACAAAGTATTATCTCCATCTGGGATATAATGTAATTGCAATTGATGCTTCACCAGACCTTGTAGATAGGGCAAAGGTCACTTTTGAAAACGAAATAAAAGAAAACAGGCTTGAGATAATTAATATAGGAATTGCCTCAGAGGAGGGCGTTTTGGATTTTTATCTAAACAAGCATCACTCCGCATGGAATTCATTTGACTTTAATATAGGTAGTAGGGGAGGATCAGGATATGAAGTTATAAAAGTTAGGACGAGAAGTATTCATGAAATAATTAAAGAAAAAGGCGTTCCTTACTATTTAAAAATTGATATAGAAGGATATGACAAAACCTGTTTAGAATCTTTGATAAATATTAATGAAAGACCGAAGATTGTTTCCGTTGAACTGAGTGAAATGGATCTAATACTGAAACTAAAAGAATTGGGATACAATAAATTTAAAATTATTGATCAGCAAAGTTTTTTATCCCTGGAATTGCCTCAGACGAAAGAATACAATAGCTACTGGAAGCTCATGAAGTATAGATTGTCAATGAAATTGTTAACAAGGATAACAAGAAAACTTTTTGGAAAAATTATTGTCGCCTTTTACGAAAAGCAGTTTAAATACTTATTTAAATATAACCACCCCCATGGTAGTTCGGGCCCATTTGGCGAAAACTTACCTGGCAAATGGTTAACTTTTGAAGATGCGGTTTATGTGTATTTATTTTATAAAAAAAGGTACGGTAGCTTAAAGCGAAGTGAAGAATATAGCTATTGGATTGATATACATGCTACTACTTAATGAGTGTACGAGATGAACCTTTGGTAAGCGTGTTAATGACTGCTTACAATCGCGAAAAATACATAGCAGACGCTATAGAAAGTGTGCTTGCCTCTACGTATATTAATTTCGAACTGATCGTAGTCGATGATTGTTCTATTGATACTACAGTGGCTATTGCAAAAGGCTATGAAGCAAACGATTCAAGGATAAGGGTTTACCTTAATGAAACAAATTTAAAAGATTATCCAAACAGGAACAAGGCGGCCAGTTATGCCAGGGGCAAGTATATAAAGTACCTGGATTCTGATGATACCATCTATCCCTGGGGGCTGCAGGCAATGGTGTACTGTATGGAAAAATACCCCGAAGCTGGCTATGGTTTAATGTCTTATGACCTTACAACAGAGGAAAAGCTTCCATTGCTTTTTTCGCCAACAAACGCGTATAATGTCTTTTACTTTCGCCGCTTCCTCATCATTGCCGGACCCTCGGGTAGCATTATTCGTCGCGACGTGTTTGAGCAGGCAGGTGGTTTTAGCGGAAAGAGTTATACAGGGGATACAGGTTTTTGGTTACACCTATCTAAGAAGTACCCTGTGGTAGCCATGCCATTGGATTTAATTTGGTGGCGGCAACACGACAGCCAACAGATTAAAGATGAATATAAGAATCGTGAGGTAGAGGCAAAAAGGTTTTTTCTTTTTCTTAATGCCCTTGAGGATAAGGATTGCCCACTACCCGATCCTGATAAAACCATGGCAATTCAAAATTTGAAGAACCGATATGCCCGGAACATGGCTAAGTACGCCGCAACAGGTCAGTTAAAGCGATCGCTGTCTCTATACAAAGCGGTTAATTTTAGGCTGGTTGACTTATTTAAAAGCTTGTTTGCTAATAAATATCCCCCGGCAATATAAACTCATGTCGAAATTTGATTTGTCAAACTGGTTATATTACAAAAAGAACACCCTTGTCCTTAAGTATCGTGCTATTTTAAAATATTATTTTTTTAAACGATTCGATGTTAGGATAGGGCACAACGTTTTTATTAAAAGAGGTAGGGGTAAACATTCGTTTGGTCGCGACCTGGTAGTATCTGATAACGCTTTGTTTGAAGTGTTTGGAAGATCTGCATCCATTACAGTGGGGGATAAGTGTTTTCTTTCCTATGGAGTTATTATTGTCTGCACGGTGTCTATCACAATAGGAAATAATGTGTGGATTGGCGAATACTGTTCTATTCGTGATGCCACCCATTCTTTTTCAGTAAATGCTCCGCTTGGTACAGTGCCTGACTGGCATGAGCCTATTAAAATTGGAAACAATGTGTGGATAGGGAGGGGCTGCATTATTTTACCCGGAACCGTTATTGAAGACAATATAGTAGTTGGGGCAAATTCGGTAGTAAAAGGGCACTTAAAGGCAAATTCAATGTACGGGGGATGCCCGGTACGGTTTATAAAGACCGTAGATAGTTAACAAGCATTCATAATTTAAACAATTGAAAATTCTGCTGACATGCGATCCCGAAATACCTGTGCCACCTGTGCTGTATGGAGGCATTGAACGCATTGTTGATGGGTTGGCAAAGGGGTATTCGCAGCAAGGGCATGAGGTATATCTTATAGCTAATCCAACGTCAAAATGTTTGTATACAAAGCATAACTATGGCTGGCCGGCGCATCAGTCACGTGGGTTTAAGAATGTTTACAAAAACATGATGTATCTAAAAAAAGTTGCTGACCAGGTTAAGCCGGATGTGGTGCATAGCTTTTCGCGCCTCATGTACGGATATAAACTTTTTTTGACCAGCAAAGTTCCTTTTATTCAATCTTATCAACGGCAGATAAGTACAAAATCTACCAGTTTTGCGCTAAAGCTTGCAGGTAAAAAATTGCATTTTACCTCCTGCGCTGCTCATATGCTTTCGGCACTTCCTAATAGTGCAGCATTTACACCCATTTTTAATTTTACTGATGTTGATTACTTTGATTATAATTCAGTGTGCCAAAGGACTCACCTGATGTTTTTGGGGAGAATTGAAAATGTAAAAGGCACAAGGGAAGCAATTGAGGCTGCTGTCAAAAGCGGTAACAAGATTATTGTTGCGGGAAACATCCAACCCGGGCATGACGAATATTTTGAAACTGAGATAAAGCCATTATTAACCAATTCATTGGTTGAGTATGTTGGTGCGGTGAACGATGAACAGAAAAAATATTACCTCCAGAACTCTAAAGCATTACTGTTTCCGGTTAAGTGGGAGGAGCCATTTGGAATTGTGTTAGCTGAAGCCCTTGCTTGTGCAACACCGGTAATTGGCTTTAACCGTGGTTCGGTGCCGGAAGTAGTTAAAGAGGGCATGAACGGCTTTATTGTTGAAACGGTGGATGAGATGGTACAGGCAATAGGAAAGCTGGATAGTATTTCGCCTGAAGAAATTAGGAGCGATGCAGTTAACAGGTTTTCTTTACAAAGCATTACCCGGCAGTACCTTGATTTATTTTTTGGCATATTGGACAATTTAAGAATTATAACGATTTCTAAGGCTCCTATCTAGTTAAGTACAAATTGATACCATGAACCTCTTAAAAAAGATTCTTTCAGAGAAATATAAAAGGGGTATAAAGGAAAAGCTGGGTGTTCCAACTTTGCACTGGAGCCTTTAAAACCTTAGGCGCAACGGCTTTAACTCTGCTGTAGTTGTTGATGCCGGGGCATTTGAAGGAAACTGGACATTGGATTTACTGGAAGTGTTTCCAAATGCAAAAGTCTTAATGGTGGAGGCGCAGCAAAAAAAAGAAACCATACTTAAACGTGTTATTGCCGGTAACAAAAATGTCGATTATGTCATCTCCTTACTTTCTTCGCAAACTGGGATTGAAAAAATGTTTTCCGAGAATGAAACTGCCAGCCAGATAATTGAAGATAACAGGTCCGGTCAAAGTACCTATACAATTCTTACCCCAGACGCTGGATGAATTGATCGAGAAGAAAAAATTACCCTTTCCCGGCTTATTAAAGCTGGATGTGCAGGGGTATGAACTGGCAGTACTTAAAGGGGCGACTAAATCGCTGGATCACGCAGATGTCTGTTTGCTCGAACTTTCTTTGATGAACCTTGGTGATAACAGTCCGTTATTATTGGAAATGGTACAGTTTATGGACACTAAAAATTTTCAGGCGTATGATATATCTCAATTTATGAGAAGACCATTTGATAAAGTGCTATTTCAGATCGATATGTTTTTTGTAAAGAAAGATTCCGCTTTGTTACAATCTAAAAGATGGAATTAATGATAAAGAATTAAATAGCTTTTATGCTTTTTATACCATAAATCAGCAACTCTTCTATTTTAAAGCGAATAGATAAAAAGACAATGTTGGTCTTTTTTTTCTGAAAGAAGAAAACAGCAAACCAAAGTTTATAAAAATGCTTTTTAGCAGTAAATAAGTCTGGTAAAAAAACAGCATAAATTAGTTAGTTCCTCTACGTTATTAGAAAAAATCGATTTTAATTTCATCTAATTCGTCTCTACCAGTTCAATATGTAGAACCGTTAATTAAGACAAAAAAATACAGCCTGGAAAAAGTATTATTTATCTCAAACGAATTGTATCTGGATGAGAGCAGACCTGAGGGTGGAGTGAGGGTGTGTACTTTGGAATATATTGAGTTGCTAAAGCAACAGTATGAGGTTATATTGTTTCCGGTAAAAATTAACCTGTCTCTTTTTTTCAGGATTAAGAACAAACTAGGAATGGGTTCTTACGATGCTTACAAGCCGGATGAGTATAGAACCAGGTTGCAAGAATGTATTGAAGAAAATAATATTAAGCTGGTTTTTTTAAACCTAAGCAATTTAATCAGGTTTAGCGCTATTATCAAAGAGGCATCCAGTGCCTGTGTGAAAGTCATATTGTGTTCCCATGGAAATGAATCGGGAGATTTTCTGCATGAAGCGGTCAGGTTCCCAAAACAAATTTCCTGGTATAAAAGAATACTTTCTTCCTGGTCGTTAGGGGCTATGCTAAAAACTGAAGCATACTATCGGCTCCATTATATTGATATGGTGCTAACTGTGTCTGAGGTGGAAAGGGAAATAGAAAATTGGCTAGGTGCAAAAAACGTTTTCATGGTACCACGTACCATTCACCCAAATTTTCTGGATTTAACACCCGTCAAAAATCGAGTTGGTTTTTTGGGTGATCTTAGTCATTTTCCTAATAAAAGCGGCATCGTGTTGTTTTGTGACGCACTAAAAAAACTCAGCCACACCACAAATGTTAGAATAGTCGGTGGACCTTCTCATATCGGTGAGGCTTTACAAAATCAGTATCCATTTATCACTTATTTGGGTTACCTGGATAATGCCACACTTAAAAAAGAATGTGTAAGCTGGAGCTTATTTTTAAACCTTGTGTTTTACTATTCAAGGGGCGTTAGTACAAAATTGGCTAAACCATTGGAATGGGGACTTCCTGTTATCTCAACCACTGCGGGCACCAGGGGTTATACCTGGAAAAAAGGCAAGATGTTGATTGCAGAAACTGCCGACGATATGGCTTTTGCTGTAGTTAATACTGTCGATAATGAGGCCGATTTAATACAAGCCGCAAAAGAAATTGCATTGAGTATGCCGACACTAACAGACATCATGGATGAGTTAAGACCTCAATTAGAAAAGCTTTCAAAAGCCAGGGATTAATTTTGAAGAAAATCTTAATTATATCTCCACATTTTCCGCCATCTAATCTTGCCGCAGTTCATCGCAGCCGTTTGTTTGCTCAACATCTACCTTCTTTTGGCTGGTCTCCTACAATTTTAACAGTGCACGAAGATTTTTATGAAGAAAAGCTTGACCACCATCTTGAAAAACTGCTTCCGGCAAAATTGCAGATAGAGAAAGTTAAAGCATATAAAACGACAAAACCCCGGGTGATTGGAGACATTGGCTTACGTGCTTTTTTTCAATTGTATAAAAGAGCGAAGTACTTAATTGAGCGTGAAGCATTTGATTTTTTATACATTCCCATTCCTTCGTTTTATGTTGCTTTGCTTGGCAGGTGGTTGCATTCAGTTACAGGCATTGCCTATGGCATTGATTATATTGATCCGTGGGTGCATCACTTTCCGGGGAGTGATAAAATATTTTCAAGGCATTGGTTCAGCACCAATATTGCTGCCTTATTAGAGCCCATTGCTGTTAAAAAAGCTGCGCTCATTACAGGCGTAGCCGAAGGATATTACAACGGAGTACAGGACCGAAATCCGTTTTTGTTGAAGCAGGCCGTTTTTGCTGCCATGCCTTATGGAGGCGAAAAAAGAGACCACGAAAAACTACATGAGTTAGGGTTGCAGCCTTATTTGTTTAAAAAAAAGCCCGGTAAAGTACAATTGGTATACGCAGGGGCTATGTTACCCAAAGCTTACGAGCCGCTAAAAGCAATATTGTATGCTATACAGCAAAATAGAGCGGCATTTACAGACCTCGAAATTCATTTTATCGGCTCAGGCAAATCGCCCAACGACACTAAAGGCTTTAATATAAAACCATTCGCTGAAAAATATGATTTGTGGGAAAATGTGATTTTTGAATATCCTGCCCGTATTCCTTACCTGGATGTTTTGATACATTTAGAGGCAGGAGAAGGTGCATTTATTATGGGTAGTACAGAACCTCATTATACCCCTTCCAAAGTTTACCAGGCTGTATTGTCAAAAAAGCCAATATGGGCAATATTACACCAACAAAGCTCAGCCTGCCAGGTAATCAGGCAGTCGGGTGCCGGTATAGTGCTGGATTTTGACGGAGAACAGGGCGTTAACACAATATCCGCAAGCCTGTTAAGTAGTTATACAGCATTTATTGATTTTAAAAACAACTACAATTACACCAACGTTGACCAGGAGCAGTTTGAGAAATATTCGGCTAAATCTGTTACGGCAATGCTTGCTAAAGCGTTAAACAGCGCTTTGCTGTCATGAGCTCAAAAGTATTTGTAAAATTTCCAAAGGCGGGTTTGGGTAATATGCTGTTAACCTGGAGCAGGGGTTACATTTTTGCAAACCTCAACAATTTGGAACTATTCACTTCTTCGTGGACAAGAATTCATGCCGGTGCATGGTTGAGGCGAGAGCGCAAGAAGAGATTGTACAAGGGGTATTTTAAAGAAAAAAGCGTGCTCAAAAGTGCGCTATTCTTTTTTAGCTGCATGGTTAAGAAAAAAATACATGAACCACCGGTAGAAAAAATAGCAAACATAAATGGGGATACTGTTTATATATTCGACAAAATATTTACGGATTATGATTTCTTTAAAGAGGTAAGACCTTATAGAAAAATGGTAAGGGATGGATTGTATAACCAGTTACAGCCTTCTTTACAAATACGGCTTGAAAGCTATGAAAAACCTGAAATCGGTATTCACATACGGCGAGGTGATTTTACCCGTGGTTCTACACTTACTCCACTGTCTTTTTTTATAGAGGTGGTCAACGGTATCAGGCAGCAAATTGGCATAGCAATGCCGGTGACCCTTTTTACAGATGCTAAACCGGGTGAACTGAAAGAATTGCTTGACTTGCCATTTGTTTCATTAGCTGAACAAAAAGAAGATATACTGGATATTTTTCTCTTGGCAAGAAGCCGGATTGTCGTTCTTTCCATTGGTAGTTCGTTTAGCTACTGGGCCGCTTTTTTAAGTGAAGGCATTATTATAAAGCACCCAGGCGAATGGCATACACCATTTAGATCAGAGAGTGATCCTATGTTTAAAAAGGAAATCAAGTGGAATAGCGAACTGAAAATAAACGATGTCATCAATCAGAATTAAGCCGATAGATGGTTGGAGAGCAATAGCAGCTTTAGGTGTATTGTGGACACATAGTTGGGCAACTACAAAATTCGATTCAATAAAAATAGCTAATGTTGACTTATTTAAAGCCATCAATATTGTAGGAAATGGAGTTCATCTGTTTTTTATTATTAGCGGATTTTGCATGTATCTGGTATTTAGAAAGTTTGAAGAAATAAATACATCAATATTTTTTTCATTTGTTTATAAAAGATGGATAAGAATTGCTCCCGCCTTTTATTTTGCCTGTATAATTGTTGGTATATATAATTTTGTAAATAATGGTGAAAGCCTCTTTAGTAGGCTCTTTTATAATTTTCTTTTTCTTAATAATATTGTTCCTAATTCTGTTATATCAGCCCCATTCTGGTCATTAGCAGTTGAATGGCATTTTTACATCCTGCTTCCCTTTATTTTTCAATCGTTTAAATATTTTCGATTTTCCAGAGCAATTCTGCTTTTTATCATTATTGGCTTGCTCTTAAACATCGCTCATTATACAAATATTCTTCTCCCGCAAAGCGGTTGGTGGTACTCGTTACCGGGAAACATTATTCACTTTATTTATGGCATATTACTTTGTTATTGTCTGACTAATCATGTTCAACTACCTGCATGGCTGGGTAAATTTGCTTCTATAGTGCCTGCTATATTATTGGCTTCTACCGGAAAAACTCTTTTTTCCAATTATGGCATTAATGCAGCAGGCAGTTTTAGTTGGATTGTTCTTTCTATAGGTCCTCCAGTTATGACACTAGGTTTTTGCTGGCTTATCTATATTAGTCTGGTAAATAATTTGGGATCGAAAATAATTGGGAATAGAGTTTTGGTTTCTTTGGGAAGAATATCTTATAGTTTCTATTTATGGCATGAGTTTATTTTAAAAATAGTCTATTCTAAAATTGAAAGGTACTTGGCGTTCGGAGGATTAAATACTATAATATTATTTATTACAACCCTTATTGTTTTACTTCCAGTGAGCTATATCTCCTATTCAATTTTTGAAAGGTTTTATTTTAGAATCAACAAACAGGTTTTGTAAATATCTAGTCACATTTAATTTATTAATAACGATCAGCATAATTAAAGCCGGTTAAATACCTGATTAATTTAAACAATAAGAATTAATAAAATGAAAGCTAATGAAAAAATTAATTAATCGTTTTTTAAAACCATTAGGAGTTGAACTGCATGGCAAAGGCTACCTGCAATCATTGGCAAAAGGAGAATTTAAAAAAGATGAATTTGATTTTCAAAAAGAATATTTTAAAGCTAAAAGTGTAAATACCATTTTTGATGTTGGAGCCAATATCGGTTATATGTCACAACGATTTAGGGATTGTTTTCCTGGTGCAGTCATTCATGCTTTTGAACCATTTCCTAGTTCTTATTCAGTTCTTGAGAACACTGCCAGGCAATTAAAAAATATAATTGTAAACCGGTGGGCAGTAGGCAGTGAAAAATCTAAAAAAACCTTTTTTGTAAATGCCAACGTAGATACAAATTCTCTACTTGAACCAAAAAAACGGGATTATCATCAGATAGGCAGTGCAAAAATGTTAGCAGCATTGAAGTAACAATCGACACTATTGATAATTATTGCAGCGAAAATAACATCCTCAAAATTGATATTTTGAAACTGGATATCCAGGGAGGCGAGCTTGATGCTTTAAAAGGTGCGGCTGGGATGCTAATAGAAGGAAAGATTGAGTTGATTTATACAGAGGCATATTTTATTGAACAATATGAAAATCAACCCAGGTTTGATGAGATTAGTACTTTGTTATTCAAATACGGGTACAGGTTGCAGGATATTTATAATATCATTTATGGTGACGGTTGTATTGCGTGGTGCGATTTAATTTTTATTAAGTAACAAGTATGTTTAACTACGACTAAGTGTCTTACAACACGAGGTCCGCAGAGGAAATGGTTCCGTTTATAATGGACTACATAAAGCCTAAAACGGTATTGGATGTAGGTTGTGGTATAGGCACATGGCTAAAAGTGTTTTCTAAATATACTGCTGTCAGCAACTTATTAGGTATTGATGGAGACTACGTAAAAAAAGAAGAATTTTTAATTGCTAAAGAACAGTTTATGCCGGTTGATTTGAACAAAGCGTTTTTGCTTAAAAACCGGTATGATCTTGTTATTAGCCTTGAAGTAGGTGAGCATTTGGAGGAAAGTGCAGCAGATGCTTTTATAAAAAGCTTAACTAACCATGCCGATGTAATTATTTTTTCCGCCGCAGTGCCTTACCAGGGTGGTGACAGGCACCTTAATTCACAATGGCCGGATTACTGGCGTAGTAAATTCAACAGCGTTGGATTTAATGCGCACGATACTTTCCGCAGGCGGTTTTGGAACAACGAAAACATTAATTGGTGGTACAGGCAAAACATGTTTTTATATGTTAAAAAAGGCTTTATGCCGGAAAAGTTTAACCAACCCGAACCCACTCTTTTAACTTTCATTCATCCCGAATTGTTAAAAAAGAAGGCTGGGCAGGCCGACCGACCCGAGATTAAAGAAGCCTTTATAAAATTGATAAAAGCCCTTAAACCTGGCTTTTCATTTAAAAAATATTGAGATTTTTATACTTTTTAACCTATCAAATCCCTGTTTAGCTTATCTAAAATGGATAGCAATACAAAAATATAAATGAGAATTCACGCTATTTGCATTGCTTTAAACGAAGAGGATTTTATTGTAGAGTTGCTAAAAAGCATGTATCCTTTTTGCTCCGGTATTAGTGTTATAACTCAGTACGACAGGGACTATTATGGTAAAATGGTAGTGCCGGATAACACCGTAAAGTATGCCCTTGATTTTCCGGACCCTGAAGGGAAAGTTCATGTCATTACCAGGCGTTATAATGATGAAACAGCATCAAGAAACCATGAAATGATGAGTATTCTTTCTAACGGTTCAAAAGGTATTAAGCCACATGGTGTTCCGCTACAGAAAGTGAAGGACTTTTTTGAACCACCTGATTATTTTCTTATAGTTGATGCCGATGAAATGTATGATGTGGAAACTTTCCCTGATATTATCGCATTTCTGGCAAAAAAAAGGCCTAAGGCAATGCGGGTAAGTGCTTATGAATATGGTTTAAGCTGGAACATGCGTGTACCACCTGATGTTTGGATACACCACCAGTTTGGGTTTGTAAAAGCAGGGGTGTTGTTTGAAGAGCGCAGGGTAATTAGCTGGAACGAGTACAAACTGCAAAAGCTGTTTGGCATGTTAAAAGCAGACAAGCGAAAGTGGTCAAATAACTTCCTGGGTTATATTGATTGTCCTCATGAGGTTGGCATGTTTCATCATGCATCGTATGTAAGGCGTGATCAACAAAAAATGAGGGACAAAATGAACAAACACTCGCACGCGGAAAACCATGATCCAAAACATTTGGATAAAGTCTTAAATCAACGCTACGACTATATTCCAACAGCTCAACTACCCATAAACATCAGGGAGGGTAACTGGCCATCGGAGTTTTGGGATAAAAGATCACTGTAGTAATGAAAAATACCCTGCCGCTTATTGTCATTCTCGTTGTTTTATTTCTGTTCTCGCCTGATAAACAGTTATTTGCTATCTCATCGGTACTGCTTGTATTCCTGGTAAAAAAAGCATGGCGTGAAAATGAGCCTAAGATTATATTTTTCGGCACTATATTCTATTGGCTTACGGTGTGTACCCTAATGTTGTATGGCACAGTCTTTAACAAGCAAATGATAGAGCTTACTATAAGTCCATCTACATTTATCTACACTACGTATTTGGCCTTAGTGGCCACTTTTGTTTATTGTTCGGGCATATTTGTTAGCATTCGAAATATTAGCCAAACAGCGGTTTCGGTTTTGCACAACGAACTTCAACAATATGACGGGCGAAAGCTTTTAATAGTTTATTCCAGCTACTCTGTTTTCACTTCTCTTTTTGGTGGTATTGCGCTTTCTCTGGGGGGGCTTAGCCAGCTTGCAGTTGGGATAATTTGGATTAAGTGGGCCTTTCTAACCTTATTAATCATACATACCTTACTGTTTCCTTCTAACCAAAAATACGTTTACATCATTCTGTTTATTGAAGTGGTGCTAAGTTTCACCGGCTTTTGGTCATCTTTTAAAGACTACCTGTTTATAGCTGGTGCCGCCTTTTTAACCTTTTCAGCAACCATTAACAGGCGTCGTGCATTTTTTCTTGGTTTAATTTCGGTAGCCGCTTTTTTTTTAATGGTGATTTGGACAGTAGTAAAAGGCGAGTACCGGTCATTTTTAACAGGCGGTAAACGAAGCCAGGTGGTAGAAGAACAAGGCAGGTTCGATAATTTACAAAAACTAAACGAAATCGTTGACCAGGATTTTAACACAACCAATTTTTCAACTAATTTTTTTGGAGGTGTATTAGACCTTGCAAAAAGGGTAAATTATACTGAATATTTTGCAATGAGCGTTGCGCAGGTACCGGCGGTTATTCCATACGAAAATGGTGACCTTTTAGAGGCTGCATTGGAACACGTCTTTAAACCCCGCCTGTTTTTTCCCAACAAAAAAACAATAGATGACTCTGAAATTACCAGTAAGTATACCGGGCGGCAGTTTGCAGGGGCGGAGTTTGGTACTAGCTTTAGTTTAGGTTTGGTGGCCGAGCGATATATTGACTATGGTGCAGTTATAATGTTTATTCCTATCTTTTTGTTAGGCCTGCTTATTGGTATCGCATACAAGTATATTTTGACCCATTCTTTTAACCGGATTTGGGGGATGTCGTTCGTTGCTCCACTCTTCTTTTTTATTCCCAGTCTTGGCCTGGCAACTACAAAATTTTTGGGTTGGATTGTAACGTATTTTATTGTTTGGCTGTTGTTCAATAAATATCTGATACCAAGGGTACATACTTTTTTAAAGAAAAGCGAATACCGGTAACAGAGCATTAATAAACCTGGATAATTTTATTTTGCGGCCACCTTGTCTCTTCTTAATCATCGTTGTGTCAATTTCTTTAGCCTATGTCACTTCAATCAATATTTAAGTTTAATACGTATGAAAGGGCTATCCATTGCGCCAGTAAAGTAGTCCTTTAAATAATTGTTACTTAGCTGTATTCTATAATAAATAAATTACATTGTAAAATTATTTGGCTAATTGTCTATAATTTTTAATTTGTATTTTGTTTTATAATGCTTAAAATTTTACTGTCGTACTTTTTTGGTTTTTTCATAATTATCAATGGCTATTCGCAACCCACATTTAATTATTACATAAGCAACGTCGGTAATGACACAAACGCCGGTACTTCTAAACTTTTACCCAAACAAACCCTTAACGGCGCAATGCCTGCACTTAACAACCATGCCCGCAGCCACGGAAGTGTGGCAGTTGGTTTAAAGGGTGGAAGTTTTTTTAATGAGCGTTTAGTTCCCTCTTACACCGTGCATGCCGGCGCTTATTCTTATGCCAGCGGTGCCCCTGATTTTGCTATCTTAAATGGTAGCGATGTTTTTAACACGGGTTGGTCGTTATTAGCCTCTGGAAATTTCACCTACACGCAAATGATTAGCCGAACAGGCTTTAATGCGAACGATGTGATGGGCACCGGCTCCATAATATACGTTATAGAAATTGATACTGCTTTGGAAAAGGTGCGTCCCTTTTCAGCAAGAAAATTATTAAAGCTGGTAGTAGATAAGAGCGCTGTTGAAACCACCCCAGGTTCATTTTTTATAACAAAAACCAGCGACAATCCATTGCCAGTATTTATCCATACCAGTGATGGCAGTTCGCCCAACAGTCACAGCCGTTATCGGTACGAAGTTACAGTAAGAGATCAGGGCATAAACGCTTACAGGTATAATGATAATAAGTTCGAAAATTTATGGGTTCGCGGTTATGGAACCAGTTACGGACTTCTTCCGTCAGGCAGTAATTCTTTGTACAAAAGTGTAATTTTTGGCCCCGGTGCGCCAGGCCACCATGTTGTTACAAAAAACGGTACTTTTAACAACTGCCTCTTTTTGCCTGGTCTGGACAATGCCAGCGTTTTTGCTATTGTCTTTTACGATGTTCAGGGCTATCAAAGGCGCAATAAAGTATCCAATACCCTGTTTCTTGATATTCCAACTCCTATTTACGCGCACAACAGCAATGGGTCTAATTACAATAAAATGGAACTGGAAAATACAATTGCTTTTGGCGACAGTAATATTGCATATGTTTTTGCCGGCGCTGCCAATACCGATACTATAACTTTTAAAAATATATCTACTTATGGCTATTATTCCAGTTATGGAAATGGATCTGCAAAAATCGTACACATTAAAGACTCCTATTTTCATTATGCAGGTGATGGTATTTCATTTGGCTCCAACCAGGTAACAGCCGTTGTAGATAATGTATTTATTAATGGCAAGGATAGAAGCAGGTGTATAAAAATGGACATTAATACAAATCTTACCCTAACCAATTCTATTTTACAAGTTACAGCACCTAATACATCGGCGGCATTTGTAGCCCGAAGTGGGGAAGTGAACAATCGCATTACAGCACAAAAAAATATTTTCGTTTGTAAGGTAAACAGTAATCAATACGTAACAAGTGCCCTTACCAATACCAATAACGGTATAGCAACCTCCGGCGATTTCTGGGATTATAATGTATACATTCAGGTAAGTGGAAAAATACAATGGGGCGTTACAAACCGCGCCACTACCAGTCAGGTTACAAATATTTCTACTTTTAAAGAATGGCAACGCCAATCAGGTCAGGACAAAAACAGCCTCTTTTTTGATCTGAGCAATGATTACCGGGGCTTACAAGCCATTTTTATTGACCCCGACAACGGAAACTATGAATTGGCTAACACAGTTGAAGGAAATAAGGTTCGTGCATTAGGAGCAGGAATGACAACTCCCTTAGCTTGTTATTTAAAAAAACCAACTTACGAAGAAGCAGCGGAAATGATTAGGAATGAAAAAATTCCGACCGTCAATTCCTGCCGAAATCCTTGCCAACAAACCAGGGCAAAAGTGAGTTTCTCTATCACTGCCGATGCCAATGGCGTTATCAACATTTGCCAAAACAAGCCGTTGACAATCAAAGGACGGGCAGATTTTTTAGAAAATGACATCTCCTATCATCAGGCAGGCGACAGGCAACGATATCTTTGGTGGTCTTCGGACGGACAGGATACGATGGGTACAAACTTAAACGCTGTTACCCAAACCTTTCGGCAGCCGGGCACTACACATATTAGGTTGCAAATGGTAGACGAAAACGGTTGTAGCTACGATACTACGGTTACGATTAATGTGATAGCGGAGGCAATTAAGCCCGATTTAGGAAAAGATACTTCGCTTTGCACAGGCCAGATTTTACCGTTAACAGTGCGTAACAAAACAACTAACGACCTTTACACCTGGAGTACAGGAGCAACAGGTACCGGGGACATTGACGTACGGGAAGCAGGTAAATATTGGGTTAAAAATGACGATTACCGCGGCTGCCCTAATTATGACACAATTATGGTAGTTAACAAAACCCCAATTGCCGTTTCCCTTGGCAGAGATACGGTGTTTTGCGCCTCCGTCAATACCAAAACAATCGCGGCCGTTGCCACAGGCAGTATAAAATCGTTTGAATGGAATACGGGTGCAGCTTCAAAACAAATACAAATAGCCCGTTCAGGTACATATATAGTAACGGCAAGAGATTTTGGGGTATGTGTTGTATCAGACACAATCGTTGTAACAGATAATCCTGTCAATACGTTTTCACTACCGGCTGATACCAGCGTTTGCACAGGTACAGGTTACCTGCTCTCACTTAAACCTGCACCTGCCACTTTAATAACATGGAACGATGGAATGACTGCGTTTTCGCGTGTAGTTAAAAGCGGAATATATAGTATTACCGCTGTTAACGATGGTTGTATCAGGAAGGACACGTTGGTAATTCTTACCAAACCGTTTCCAGTGGTAAAGTTACCTTCAGACACAATTATTTGTAACGGCTATAATTTTCCTTTGTCGGTCAGTTATCCGGGAGCTTCCTATTTATGGAGCACCGGAAGCAACGAAAATGCCATCCGCATTACAAAAAAAGGAATTTATTGGGTAGAAGTTACCGCCGCAGGTTGCAGTTTTAAAGACAGTCTTACTTTAAACGTTCAAAAGTGTGACTGCAATTTTAAAATGCCCAATGCATTTTCGCCCAATGGAGATGGAGTTAATGATGTAATTATGCCAAAAATGGATTGTTATCCTACCGGCTATACTTTGTCGGTATTTAACAGGTATGGCCAGGTTGTTTACACCACAAAAAATTTTACTACGTCGTGGAAAGGTGACTTAAACGGCAAACCCTTGCCTGTTGGCACTTACTACTACATTGTAAACATTAAAAACGAAGGGGTTACCACTGCACCCATTAAAGGCAGCATCACCCTTTTGAGATAGGGAAAAAAGCATTTAAAATTCAACCAAGTTATTTTTGAGCAGTAAGACATCTGGTTTTTTGGCTAATAAAAACGATACTACAAAACAGAAGCTGGCCATAGTAACCACCCACCCAATCCAATATTATGCCCCTATTTTTAGGTTGTTAACACAAAGGGGCAAGGTGGAGGTTAAGGTTTTTTATACCTGGAGCCAGGCACAAGAAAAAAAATATGATCCTGATTTTAAAAAGGAGGTTGTTTGGGATATTGATTTGCTGGGTGGGTATCATTACACGTTTGTAAACAATGTTTCGTCTCGGCCAGGTTCCAGTCATTTTAGGGGTATTGACAATCCCACCCTTGTGGCAGAAATAGGGGAATGGGAGCCTACTGCTATGTTGGTTTTTGGTTGGGCCTTTAAAAGCCATTTGGCAGTGTTAAGAAACTTTAAAGGAAATGTACCCGTTTACTTTCGTGGTGACTCTACCCTATTAGACGAGCCTGCATCTTTTTCAATAAAAAAAATGCTTAGAAGGCTGTTTTTGCGTTGGGTGTACACCCATGTTGATTACGCTTTGTATGTGGGCAATAATAATAAACAATATTTTGGGAAGCATGGGTTGCAAAACCGTCAGTTAATAAAAGCGCCACATGCCATTGACAATCTTCGATTTTCCAGTTATTCTACCGGCCAAATTGACCACAAAAACGAATGGCGGCAAAACAGGGCGATACCTTTAAACGCAATGGTATTTTTGTTTGTGGGAAAGTTTTCAGAAAAAAAAGATCCCCTCTGTTTATTGAATGCTTTCCTGCAAATAAATCAACCATCGGCCTGCCTGGTATTTGTAGGAAATGGGGAGTTGGAAGATGCGCTAAAGCAGGCTGCGTTTGGCTACGAAAATATCTTTTTTGAACCTTTTCAAAACCAAACCCAGATGCCGGGTATTTATAAGGCGTGCGACGTATACGTATTACCATCAAAAGGCCCCGGCGAAACCTGGGGGCTGGCAGTTAATGAAGCCATGGCCTGCGCAAAGCCAGTGGTTGTAAGCAACAAATGTGGCTGTGCCTCGGACCTTGTTAAACAAGGAGAAAATGGTTTTACATTTTCTGCTGGCAATGTTGATCAGTTAGCTGCAATTTTACAAGGTTTTGTTACCGGTAAACACAATACCGAAGCAATGGGAAAACAATCAATAGAAATAATCAGGAATTATAGTTTTGCAGCTATTTGTGCGGCCATCGAAAATCACCTGTTACATTAAAATGTTAAGTAACCGGTAATTGGCAACCACAAACCTTCTCATCCTCGCCGACTGGTTTTACCCCGGGTTTAAAGGCGGCGGCCCAATAAGGTCTACGGTAAACCTGGCGCTGGCACTCCAAAACCAGGTAAATGTGCGGGTGCTAACTTCCGATACCGATTTTGGTGAGGAGGTCCCTTATAGCTACATAGCTCCCAATAGTTGGTCTGATGCCTTCCACAGCAATATTCCTGTTTATTATTTGTCTTCGGATCATGTTTCACTTCAGCATTTGCGGGTATTGCTAAACGAAGCAAAGCCCGATGTGATTTACCTAAACAGTATGTTTTCGGTGCCTTTTACTATTTGGCCTTTATGGTTACAATGGAGAGGACATTATAAAGGGAAGATTGTGTTGGCACCCCGCGGTATGTTGCACAAAGGTGCCCTTCAATATAAAAAATCAAAAAAACAGGTTTTTTTACGGTTAATAAAGCTTTCCGGCCTGCATCGGCATATTCACTTTCATGCTACCGATGGCCAGGAAGCGGCCGACATACAACGTGTTTTTGGAAGTAAAGCGATGGTTCAGGTTATTCCAAACCTTCCATCGCCAGTTACACAAAATGTTTCGCCCATTAGTAAAACGGCCGGTGTGGCCAATCTCGTTTTTATTAGTCGCATCCAGGCCAAAAAAAATCTTTTGTTTTTATTACAGTGCCTGCAGCAGGTAAGTGGGCTGGTTACATTAAATGTATACGGCTCGTTTGAAAATGCAGCATACCAACAACAATGTAAGGACTTAGCCGCAACGCTGCCCGCAGGTATTGTCGTTTTGTGGCATGGGCCAATTAACCACAACGAGGTTTTAAGCGTGCTAAGTCAAAACCACTTTTTTGTATTGCCCACCTTTGGCGAAAATTTTGGCCACGCCATATTTGAAGCTTTTGCTGCCGGTCGCCCGGTATTGATAAGCGACCAAACCCCGTGGAAAGCTTTACAACAGTCAGGCATAGGCTACAACGTTCCGCTCAACCAGCCAAAGCAGTGGATGCGAATACTCAACCAAACCGTGACAATGGACCAGCAGGCATTTGATCAACTATGTACAAATGCACACAGGTACGCGCTGGAGTATCAAAATAAATCAGGTAGCGTGCCACAATATGAAGAGTTATTTACTGCTTAATGCGGTTTTACAAGGCCACATCATTTCTAAACCCTGGTGCCAAACTCGTTTTCAGGCCACTCTAAACATCCATTTTTTGAACTCGTAGAAGTAGTCACAGCGAGCCAAAGCCCTTTACCACAGTGGCAAAAAAGCTTAATTAAGGGGTTAAACGGAAATAGGCTGTTTTCATTCCAAGCCTTCCCCGGTCTTAAAATTGGGGGCTAACGGTTGGGGACTGACCCGAGCGCTTCGGAATTATTTTTTTTCTACATAAAAAAGTAAATAATCATTTATTGTATTCTTCTTTTATAAGCCTGATATTAAACTTTATCCGTAGCGCCTAAAGGGGCGTAATTACATGAAAACCGATCTCTCCCAATACAACAACGCCTGGTACCAACCGGGCTCTTTTTTTAAACGTATATCGTGGATGGTGATGAATGCATTATTCTTCAACCATTCAATGGCAATTTTAAACGGATTTAAATGTGCCCTCATTCGCTGGTATGGTGGTAAAGTGGGCAAAGGCGTAATAATTAAACCATCGGTCAACATTAAGTACCCCTGGTTTTTACAGGTGGGCGATTATGTATGGATAGGTGAGCGGGTGTGGATAGATAGCCTAACGCATATATCCCTAGGCAACAATGTATGCCTATCGCAGGGCTCCATGTTGCTTACCGGCAATCACGATTATACCAAAACCACCTTTGACCTGGTGGTCAAACCCATTGTTTTGGAAGAGGGTGCATGGATAGGAGCACGGTCGGTGGTATGTCCGGGTGTAACCTGTGGTTCGCACAGTGTTTTGGCAGTGGGCTCGGTGGCCAGTAAAGACCTTGCACCTTATAGCATAAACCGTGGAAATCCCGCAGTTTTTATAAAACAGCGTACTATTCAATAAGCAGCTTGTAACAACCAACTTTGAAAAATCTTTCCGTTTGTTTCCTCTACCGACAGCCCCGCCCAACTGCCTTTAGCATCGAAAAAGTTTTTTCGGTGGTAACCGATGCCCTCGCCGGCAAGGTGAATGTACAAAAGCGCTTTCTTCCCCACAGCAAAATGCAGCCGGTCAATGTGTTACAAAACCTTTGGTTCACAAAACAATCAAAAGGCGACGTATTTCACATAACCGGCGATGCGCACTACATAGTGCTGGCCCTTCCTAAAAAAAAAACCATCCTTACCATACACGATTGTGTTTTTTTGGTAAATACTGCCGGGTTAAAAAGATGGTTGCTTAAAAAGCTTTTTCTTGATTGGCCACTAAAACAGGTGCAAATGGTAACCACCATTTCGCAAAAGTCGAAAGAAGAGATAGTACAACTCGCCGGCTGCGATCCCAATAAAATAGTGGTTATTCCCAACCCTGTCGGCAACAATATCTACTATAAATCCAGGGTGTTCAATAGTAACAAACCGGTTATTTTGTTTTTAGGAACCAAACCCAATAAAAACCTTGCACGAGCGCTGGAAGCACTGCAAGGGGTTGATTGTAGTCTGCACATTATTGGTATACTACCAGCCGAAATGGTAAACTTGCTTAATCAGTTTGCTATTTCATACCAGGCGTTTCAAAACTTAACCGAAGCCCAAATGGGCGAACAATTTGCCGCCTGCGATATGGTATTGTTTCCCAGCCTGTATGAAGGGTTTGGATTGCCGGTAATAGAGGGTAATAAGGCCGGTAGGCCGGTTATAACCAGTAATATTAGCCCTATGGCAGAAGTGGCTAGCGGAAGTGCATGCCTGGTCAATCCACATGATGTAGCCAGTATCAGGAAAGGCGTACTAAAGGTAATTGAAAACGAAACCTATAGAAACGAGCTGGTACAAAAGGGATTGGAGAATGTACGCCGATTTGATGCATCGGCCATTGGCAGTCAATACCTGCAATTATACCAGCAAATAGCTAAACAAGGATAGTCCCGTTTATTTGCCTACCTTAGTTCCTACGGTTGCTTTCTATTTAATCCAATATATAATTATTATAATTTAAATTGACTATGAAAGTATCCATTATTACACCAACGTACAACAGCGCAGCCACCATCAACGATACCTTACAATCGGTATTAAGCCAGTCGTACCCCCATATTGAACATATAATAGTTGATGGCGCTTCAACCGATAACACAATGCAATTAATACATTCACAAGGCCACCGGGGACCGCTTGTTTCCGAAAAAGATAAAGGCATATACCATGCTATGAACAAAGGTATTGCCATGGCCACCGGCGATGTAATCGGCATTTTAAATTCGGACGATTTTTATAGCCATACCCACGCCATTGAGCAAGTGGTGCATGCTTTTAAAAAACACAACCGCGAAAGTGTGTACAGCGATCTTTTATATGTTGATGCCGGGGATACAAGTAAAATACTCCGCACCTGGATATCGGGAAAATTTCAGCGTCGCAACTTTTTAAAAGGATGGATGCCGCCCCACCCCACGTTTTTTGTAAAAAGAAATGTATACGAAAAGCACGGTGCATTTAATCTTGGCCTTAAAAGCTCAGCCGACTACGAACTGCTGTTGCGCTTGCTATTTATGCACAAAATAAGTGTGGAGTACCTGCCGGGTGTATTGGTACACATGCGGGCCGGCGGACAAAGCAACCGTAGCCTGCGTAACCGCCTGGCTGCCCATCAGGAAGATTACAATGCATGGCGGCTTAATGGCTTATCGCCTAAATGGTATACACTAATGATGAAGCCTACCCGAAAAATTCAGCAGTTTATTCGCCGAAACCGGATGGCCGACCACTTTCCTACACAGGCAACTTCATTATAAAAAACTAAATGAATATCCGCAACCTCGTTCACAAATTTTAGAACCGGGCTCTATACCTGTTTTTATCAGTCGTTGCCCGCCCCGCCAGAATGATTTCGATGGGCTGGCAGTCGAACGGGCGTCCAACTCACGTACAGTTAATAATTTTATTGAGCCTTTTTAGTACAATTTTATATGAAGCATTGAGTGTACCAAAAAACGGATAATCGTTAAAAAAATTAGATGACTATCCGCAGTCTCGTTCACAAATTTTAGAGCCGGGCTTTATACTTGTTTTCATCAGTAGTTGCCCACCCCGCCAGAGTGATTTTGATGGGCAGGCAGTTGAACGGGCGTCGCCGTATTATACCGTTAATAATTTTATTGAGCCTTTTTAGTACGATTTTATATTAAGCATTGAGTGTACCAAAAAAATGGATAATCGTTAAAAAATTAGATGACTATCCGCAGCCTTGTTCAGAAATTTTAGAACCGGGCTTTATATCTATTTCTATCAATAGTAGCCCGCCCCGCCAGAATGATTTCGATGGGCTGGCAGTCGAACGGCCGTAACAGTCTTAAACCGTTGGTAATTTTATTGCGCCCTTTTTGATACAATTTTATATCAAGCATTGAGTGTACCAAAAAACGGCTATCATTAAAAAAATTAGATGAATATCCGCAGTCTCGTTCACAAATTTTAGAACCGGGCTTTATACTTGTTTTCATCAGTCATTGCCCGCCCCGCCAGAATGATTTCGATGGGCTGGCAGTTGAACGGGCGTCGCATTCTTATACAGTTAGTAATTTTATTGAGCCTTTTTAGTACAATTTTATATCAAGCATTTAGTGTACCAAAAAACGAATAATCATTATAAAATTACTTATTCCTAAATTTTAAGCATATTGCTGCTCTATTAAATTTTAAATCACATACCGTTTTTCTTAATGCTATCTTAATATAGCGTAGGCTTAAACGGCTTTATCTTTCCAACCTGATGAAGAGGCCAGGAATTATTATTTTTCTGCTTATAGCAACAACCTGTTGTTGGCCTTTTATATCCTCGTTTGGGCAATACTATTATTACAACAATAACTATTATGACAACGACCTTGTTTTTGAAATTGGTGGTGGAATAGGCGCAATTAATTCCATAACCGATATTGGCGGGCAGCAAAAGCTTGCCAAAAAACGTTATTTTAACGAAATCAATATACAAACCTTCAACCTCTCTCAAAACTTTTACCTGGCAGCGGTATATAAAAATGTGGTAGCTGCCCGGCTTGAACTAACCATTGGTACAGTTCGCGGTTACGATAGTTTGTTGGTAAGGGGTACTCCCCGGTTTGACAGGAACCTTAGTTTTAAAAGCCCCATTACCGAATTGGCATTATTGGTAGAATTTCATCCCCTCATGTTAAAATATTATGAGGAGGGAACGCCAACGTTTTCGCCTTATGTGGTGGCCGGCGTTGGTTGGTTTAATTTTAACCCACAGGGAAATTTAAACGGCAGGTGGATTAATCTGCAACCACTTAGTTTGGAAGGGCAGGGGTTTACAGAATTTCCTGATCGCAAGCCCTACAAGCTGTCCCAGCCAAACTTAAGTATTGGTGCAGGCATTAAGTATGAGGCAACCGATAACATCAGCTTCAGGCTTGAATGGGTACACCGCTATTTGTTTACCGATTACCTTGACGATGTTAGCCTTACCTATATTAATCCTGCTTTGTTCGATAAATATTTTTCGCCGGCAGAAGCTGCCCTGGCAAAACAATTGTATTTAAGAGGAAAGAGAAATAACCGGAACCGTGGCGAGCGGAAAAATACCGATACCTATTTTTCCATAAACTTTAAAGTAGGCTTTACTTTTGGCAGAAGCAGAAGGTAGGTGAGTAGCTAATAGCCGGAAGAGAAGCGTTGGGAGTTTGGAGTCTGTAGTAGGGAGAGAGCAGCCATTAGCCGGAAGAGAAGAGTTAAGAGTCGGGAATTAGTAATTGGGAGCGCAGCCGTCAGCTAACAGCCGGAAGAAAAGAGTTGGGAGTTCGGGCTCCGTAGTCGGTAGAGCGCAGCCAACAGCCGGGAGCCATTAGCCAACAGCCAGAAGACGAAGAGCCAACAGCCAGAAGACGAAGAGCCAACAGCCAGAAGACGAAGAGCCGGGAGCCGGGAGAGCTGTTAATAGCAAGAGCCGGTAGCCATTATCCAGCAGTCAGAAAAAGAAAGTTAGGAATTTACAGTCGGGAGCCGGGAGGCAGCAGGCATTAGCTGGGAGCCATTATCCAACTGCCGGAAGACGATAATCGGAAATTAGTAGTCCGGAGGCAGGATGGAGCAGCCAATAGCAAATAGCCAACAGTCAGCAGCCAACAGCCGGGATTTAGCAGCCAGCAGAAATCCGCCGGCGGCCAACTGTCAGCAGCCAACAGCAAGAAGCCATTGGCCAACCGTCAGCATTTCTTGCCCCCTTAGCAAATACTTTTGTTGAGATAAGCAGCCACTAATTAATATATTTGATTTTTTTTTGTTCAGCCAACTTCACTTAACGGATAGATTTTTACATTACATTTTACTTAAGGCATAAAGGAAGGTAATTTCTTTTATGCCTTTTTTTATGGCCGACCGATCTACAGTTTATCTATATTGCGCCCTCAAAACTGTGAGTGAGAGGGGCGAAGCCATGTAAATAACAAAAGTTTTGGATTACAAAAATTATAGTCATTTTTATTTTCTCTTACCAGCCACGTAGTATTAATTCGGGCGATACTTATAAAGTTCATTTTTAGTATATCATAAAATCATGAGATCATTTTATCATTTTATATTATTTCTGCTGGTAATAATTGCATCAATACAGGTTGTTGAAGCCCAGTTTAAAATGCGCATTACCGATTTTTCTAAAATTAGTATTGATGCTTTGTCTGATGAAGAAATATTGAAATTGCGCGACCAGTTGTTATCATCGGGCCTTACCGAAGTACAGGCCGAGCAATTGGCCATTCAACGCGGCATGCCCGGTTCCGAAATTATAAAGCTAAGAGCCCGTATTGGCGAAATGCAAAACGCCACAAAATCATCGCCGGTTGCAAAATTAACATCGCTGCGCAATACAGATTCTGGTGTAATAAGGAGAGACGGTGCTGACTCTTCTTATATTACAAATATTTTGCAACAAAAACGCTATGTTTTTGGGAGCGAACTGTTTGCCAATACTTCCATGACCTTTGAGCCAAATTTGCGTATCGCTACCCCTCAAAGCTATGTGCTGGGTGCCGACGATGAGTTGTTGATTGATGTGTTTGGTTACCAGGAGGTTAATTACCGCCTAACCGTTAGCCCCGAGGGCAGTATTACTATTCCTTACGTAGGGGTAATACCTGTGGCAGGCAACAGTATTGAGCAGGTAACAGGGCGCATAAAGCAACGCATGATCCGTAATGGGTACAACAGCCTTGCCAGTGGCCAATCAAAACTGGAAGTAAATATTGGTAAAATAAAAAGTATTAAAGTAACTATTGTTGGGCAGGCCAAACGACCAGGCACTTACACTGTTTCGTCGCTTTCTAATATTTTCAACGCTTTATATGCTGCCGGCGGTATTAACGAAAATGGTTCGTTTAGAACTATTGAGCTCATCAGAAACAATAAGGTGATTAAAAAACTGGATGCCTACGACTTTTTATTAAAGGGAGATCTTACCAACAATGTGGGATTAATGGACCAGGATGTGATCCGCATTCCGGTAGCCCAGTTACAGGTGGAGGTAATGGGCGAAGTAAAAAGGCCGGCCATTTTTGAAATAGTGGATGGAGAAAACATGAATAATGTTATTCGCTTTGCAGGTGGATTTACCAACCAGGCATATACCGCATCCATTAAGGTAGAACAGCTAAATGACAGGGAACGCCAATTGAAAGATGTAGCTAAATCAGCATTTGATAGCTACCAGCCAGAACGGGGCGACAAAGTGTTGGTAGAAAAGATACTGGAGACATTTTCGAACAGGGTAACCATTAGTGGAGCTGTAATGCGCCCCGGCGATTTTGAATTATCGCAGGGTTTAACCCTGAGCCAGTTAATTAAGCGTGCCGACGGCCTGCGCGAAGATGCCTTTACCAACCGTGCGTTATTGGTAAGGCAGAAAGCCGACCTTACCCGAGAGGTTATTCCATTTGATGTAAATGAAATAAAGCAAAATGCAGCGTACGATATTGTTTTGCAAAAAGAAGATGAGGTAACGATCGCTTCTATATTTGATTATCGCGACAACTACACCGTAGTAATAGAAGGTGAAGTTAGAAAACCCGGCGTGTATACTTACTTCGACAATATGACTCTGAAAGATCTGTTGTTTCAATCGGGTGGTTTGTCCGATGCGGCGTCGGCCAAGCAAATTGAAATAGCCCGCAGGATCAATAACGACACGCTTACTTCTACAGCCAATATTGCCCAGGTATTAGATGTGCAATCCGAAAAAGACCTTATAATTAGAGGGGCAGAAATAAAATTATCGCCCTGGGATATTGTGTTGATCCGTACCAAATTAGGATACAAGCCACAAACAGCCGTTCGACTGGATGGTGAAGTGTTGTACCCCGGCAATTATGTATTGGCTACCCGGCAAGATCGTATCAGCGACCTTGTGCGCCGCGCCGGCGGCCTTACCCCTGAGGCCTTTTACGAAGGCGCGTACCTAAGTAGGGTCAACATTTCAGGTATTGCCAAAGAAGCCAACATTTCCCGCATTCAAAAAATTCAGAGAGATATAAAAGACACCTCAGGCACACTATTGGAAGATGTGACTAAGCCTACCGTCAAAGTGGGCCTCGATCTGCGCAAGATACTCGACAACCCCGGTAGCCCCGAAGACATTGTTTTGAGAGAAGGTGATGCGCTAACGGTAAGCAAAAAAACAAACGAGGTCATGGTAAATGGCGAAGTCATGTTTCCTACCCAGGTGGTTTTTAAAGAGGGTGCCGACATGGATTATTACATTGGTAAAGCAGGGGGCTTTACCGACAATGCCCGAAAAAAGCGCACGTTTGTGTTATATGCAAATGGAAGTGCGGGTAAAACCAAAAAGTTCTTATTCGTTAAAAACTATCCGGAAGTACGGCCGGGTGCAGAAATTTTGGTTCCGAAAGCAGCTGACCGGGTAAGCCGCCGGTTATCCACCGCAGAAGTATTGGGGCTCACAACCGGCTTTGCTACGTTATTAACCTTGGCTGTTACTTTAATCAGTATCAAATGATCTTTGAGAATAAAATAAATTGGAAATTTGACATTTTTAGTTTTTCAGCATAATTTTCCCTGGCTTCACTGGTCTGAGACTTACTTTTAGGGCACACTATACATTATTAATACATGTTTGGGATTTCCCGAACACTTAAATCTCCTGCCTTGGTAGAAGAATATTATTTTCGGAAACCTGATTTTTTAAAAAAGATCTTTTTTGTTTAAACCAATATTTCGTCAAACTTTCATTGTATGTTTATTTAAAAATTAAAAAATTGCATTCTAACTCATTTTGAAAAGCAGGCTTAATGGTGCTTACTTTGCTTATAGTATTTCGCAGGGAGTAAATCTTTTAGCTCCTCTTTTAATTGTTCCGCACCTTATTAAGGTTCTTGGACTTGAATTAATAGGCGTTATTCTTCTTTGCCAAACAATTATAATTTATCTCACTGTTATTGTAGATTATCATTTTAATCTGATTACAGTAAAGGAACTTTCCTTAAATCGTGATAAACCTTCGGTAATCAATTCAATTTTTATTGATGCATTATATACCCGTATAGTTTTATTTACAGCGTGCGTAATTATATTTTTGATTACCATTTATTCGTATCCATTATTAAAAGCACACCTTATGATTGCGATACTTAGCTTTCCTATTTTATTAGGACAGGTATTAATAAATAATTGGTTCTTTCAGGGTATGGAGGATCTTATTCGTCTTTCGTTGCTTAATATACTTTCCAAAGCTTGTTACATTATTTCTGTTTATTTTTTTGTCAACAGTAGTTCAGATGCTATTTGGCCCAATTTTTTATTAGGAATAGTTAATATCGCAGCCGGTATTTTCGCCATTATTTATTTAAGTAAAAAATTTACAATTCAATATAGTTTTCCTGCTTTTACTAAAATAGTGGTTCAGTTAAAAGAAGGCTTTACGATTCTGTTATCTAACACCGCTATTATCATATACGCAAATTCTGCTATTTTTATTTTAGGCTTTTTTGTACTGCCCTCAATTTTAGGCGAATATGGAGTTACGGATAAAATTATATCAATCGGCCGGGCTTTTTTATCTATTTATTTTACCGTAAGTTTTCCAAGGTTAAGCAGGTTGTTTGCAATTAATAAAAAAGCTTTTTTAAATTTTTATAAGAGGTATTTTTTGGTTTTTACCGTTTTCATTTTTATTTTTTGCATGTCGGTTTTTTTTATGAGCGAATTCATAATTAACTATTTTACGCAGGGAAATAGTACTTCATCACTAGTGAAGCTGCTTCGCACTTCGTCAATTATTCCAATTATAACCTGCTTAAATATACCTGCTTATCAAACATTAATATTAAGCAATCAAAAAAAAATCTATACCAGTGTATTAATTTCGGCGTCTGTATTTTCCTTGGCAATGCTCTTTTTTCTTGTACCAAAATACCAGGCCTTTGGGGCGGTTTACGCTATTATTATTACCGAAATATACGTTACGATTACTTTATGGCTATTTGCAATAAAAAAACTAAAATTGATTGAAGATGAAGCATTTGTATGAAAGTAAGGAAGTAAAGTATTTTTCAACTATAAGGAAAGATTTAATCAAGTTACTCCCAACAAACCCCCGTCAAAAAGTACTGGAAGTAGGTGCAGCAAAGGGAGACTCACTTGTATATATTAAAGACAATAAATTGGCGGAAGAAGTTATAGGTATTGACTTGTTTAAAATGCCTGATACGAATCAAACGAATCCGGCTATTGATGCATTTTATATTGCTGATATTGAGAAGGACGATTTAGGATATTTACAATTAAATTATTTTGATGTAATTATTTGCGGCGATGTATTAGAACATCTGTTAGACCCATGGGCTACCGTGGAACGACTAAGTCATTTTTTAACAACGGGTGGAATTTTCATAGCAAGTATTCCTAACATACGAAATATTAGAGCATTAAAAAAAATCTTTTTGAGTGGTAGTTTCGAATATACTTCGTCAGGTTTATTTGACAAAACGCATTTCAGATTTTTTTGTAAAAAGAATGCAAGCGCTCTGTTAAGCACGCATAATTTAAAAGTAGAAGGTTGTATATCAAACTTAGTAAACAATAAAGCATTCAGTCCGGCTAGATTGGTTAATTCTCTTACATTCCGACTTTTTGAGGAATTTCTCTCGTTACAATATTTAGTAGTATCCAAAAAATTTTAAATTGTTTGTATGTCAGAGAGAAATGAAATATTGGTTTCGGAATTGATAATATCAATGATGAACGTAGTTAAATACCTTTTAACCAAATGGATGGTCATTTTTCTTTTTGTTATTTTAGGGGGCGTTTTGGGAGTAACGGCTGCATGGATAAAAAAACCGACATATATTGCTAACATTGCTTTTTTTACTGATGTTGACAGCAAATCTGCTCTGGGCGCTTATGCGGGAGTAGCTGCACAATTTGGGTTTGATTTAGGTGGAAGTGGCGGAACCGCATTTGAAGGAGAAAACTTGATTGAAATTTTGCGGAGTAAAACCTTAGTCAATAAAACGTTGCTGTCGCCTGTTGATAGCGACAGCGACACATTGATGATTGACAAATATTTATTCGATAATGAAATAAGTAAAGATTGGAAGACAAGCAAAAAATATAGATCTATTAAATTTTTCCAGTTCCCCGCTGAACCTGTGCGCGTACGCGATAGTATTCTTGACAAAATAGGTGAAGGGATAGTATTAAATGAATTGGATATACAAAAGCGGGATAAGAAACTTGATATAATTGACGTGACAATTACGTCTGGCAATGAATTGTTCGCTAAGCGATTTGTTGAGATTTTAACTGCTAATGCCATTAAATTCTACACCGATTATAAGGTAAAAAAGTCAAGTCAAAACGTCTCCTTATTACAACGGCAGACCGATTCTATTAAGTCAGTACTTTTTGGTAATATTAGTACCGTTGCAGAAATGTCCGATGTAAACTTGAATCCTTTACGGCAGGTTGTTAAAACTGGTGTTCAGCGCAAACAGGTTGATTTGCAGGCAAATAGTGTCATTTATGCTGAGTTGGTTAAAAATCTTGAATTGTCAAAGCTGTCTTTGAGAAGAGAAACACCTCTTATCCAAATTATTGATCAACCAACCATTCCATTAAAAAAAATAAAACCGGGTCGAATATTAACAGGATTGATATGTGCTTTTGTAGCAGGTTTTTTTGCTATAATTTATCTACTCACTAAACTTTGGCTAATCAAAAATAATGTTATAGCTCTAAAAGCTGACACCGAAAAAAAAGCTGCCGATTATATCTAACGGCAATGTTTTAATAGTTCTTCTAAAATTTAATGGACAATTCTAAATTTCTGATTGTTGTTGTAATTTATGAATGTGTTATAGAGGAGTCTATCACGTTTAAAAAATTACTTGCTATTCGCGAAAAAGTATGCTCATTTCCTGAAATACTAATTTATGATAATAGCCACCATTCACAATTTTCTGTGAAATATTTGCAATCCGTTGCTTTTTATAAACATAATCAGGCTAATGGGGGGGTTGCCGGGGCGTACAACTATGCTCTTTCCCTGGGCAAAATTGAACGAAAAGAATGGTTAATCCTATTTGACCAGGATACAGATCTTTCTTTAGATTTCTTTGAGCGGTTGGAACGTTCTTTACTTCTCTATCCACAGCAAGAACTTTTTTGCCCAATTGTACTATCCGCTGGCAAAATTGTTTCTCCAACATATTACCTGTTGGAAAAGGCTATTAAACCCAAAAGGCTTAATACTGGTTTAGTTAATAGTTTATATTATACAGTTATAAACAGCGGGTTGACAATTCAGTTGGGGCTAATGGAGTCTTTGGGGGGTTATGACGATGATTTGCCCTTAGATTTAAGTGACCATAATTTTTTTAGAAAGTACAAAAAAGAAAATAAGAAGTTTGTCCTTACTGAAGCAGTCAATTTGCACGATTTATCTTCTGAATCGGATACATCGTTTGAAAAAGTATATGGACGATTTAAAAAATACTACAGCTCTTCCCTAATTTATTCTCATAAAATTCATAATCCTTTTCCGCTCTTTTGGTTATGCTTACGCGCCATAAAGCTAACATTTAAATTTAATACATTTGAGTTCGTTAAGTTTTTATTCGTCAAAAAATAAGCGGACATTATTAAGGGTGTTTTTCTTGTTTCTTGTTTTTGAAGTTTGCATAGGTGGGTCAGGCCGTGTATTAGAGATTGGTGGTGGCTTAACCATTAGGAAAATAAATTTTACCGCAGCCCTACTTATGTCTTTCGTTATTATTTTTTACCTGAAAAAGATAAGAAAAGAGTATGCTTTTATTATTATAGTTTTTTTTATTACACTTATTGTAAGTACAATACTGGGTATTATAAGCTACGGCAACGATGAAAGAATTGTTGAAAATATTCTTATCCAGTCTTTTTTACTGTTACTTCCCTTTTACAGCCTTTTTATAAACGATGAAAAAGACATTGACGCGGTAGTCGGAATTGTAAAGTTTTCATCTATTTTTATGTCCGTGCTATATTTAATTGTGCTGGCTCTAATTATCAATGGTACAGTTGAATTTTCCACTTTGTACGATATGACTGAGGAGTCAAGTGATTTTTTTGCCAGAGGAGAAAGCGGCTTTTGGTACAAGGGTTTTCTTTACCTATGTGTAGGGTTGTTTTTTTTTGATATTGAGAATGATTTATTTACAAAAAGATTAAAGCAATTATTAATTGTGGTGGCAGTTTATTTCACATTTTCGAGGGGATTTGTGGTCGCACTTTTTTTAACATTAATCATACATCAGTTTTTTTTTAGAAACCCTGTTAAAAGTATTTTACTATTAGTTTTGGCTTTTTCTGTAATTTCAACATTCGGTAAATACTATGAGGACACTTCATTTGACCGTTACGAATCCGATTTGATACGAAAAGTTCAATTGATTGAGGTGGGGTCGGCAATAACGCCTTTGTCAGCTGTTGTTGGACATGGTTTCGGTAAAGGGGTGTCAATAAGAGAGAATCACATGGAAATAAATTATCTTGAAATATTTCATAAACAAGGAATTTTTGGATTATTTTTTTGGTTTTCATTTCTCATATACGTGACAGTTTTATATATCAATTGTAAAAATTGTGGGTATGAAAAAAAAGCACGTCCCTTTTTCCAAGCTACTTTGTTTATTTACTTACAGTCTGCTACAAATCCTTATTTGACTAATTCAATAGGACTTAATATGATTATTCTGTCGGTTGTGTGTCTTAATGTTTACCTGGATAAAGGTCGTCGTGAATTTAAATCTCATGAACCTAAAGGGATAGAAGTTACTCAGCTTTAAAAATCATCGTTTATTGATATATAATGCAGGAAAAGATATCAACAATTATAGCCACGTACAACGGGGAGGCATTTTTGAAAACACAGATAGATTCTATTTTAAGTCAATTACCGGGGGATAGTGAAATAATTATTTCTGATGATGGTTCCACCGATAGAACTATTGAAATCATACATCAATATGACGACGCCCGCTTCAAACTTTTTATAAACAACGATACAAGAGGTGCAATAAACAATTTCGAAAATGCCTTGAAGCATGTTACGGGTGATATTATTTTTTTGAGCGATCAGGATGATATTTGGAAGCCTGACAAAGTAAAAGTGTGTTTGGAATATCTTCGTCAATATGATATTGTTGTGTCAGATTGTGATATTATAGATGAAAAGGATAATATTGTTTTGCAGTCTTATTTTGCACGAAGAAAATCGAGAAATGGATTGGTTAAAAACTTGTGGGCAAATACTTACCTGGGTTGTTGTATCGCCTTCAATAAAAAAGTTTTAAATATTTCAATGCCATTTCCTAAAGATATTCCTATGCACGATATTTGGCTGGGGTTTGTTGGAGAATTGTTTTTTAAAACCTGTTTTATAAACAAACCACTGGTATCTTACAGAATGCACCGCCAAAATCTTTCTCCTACTACTGTCGGGATCTCTCCTCATAGTATTTTTTCAAAATTTACTTTTCGGTGGAACACTTTTAAGTATTTTCCATTATTATTTTATAGAAAATGGATAAAGTAAGTATTAGTATAATTACTGTTTGCTTTAATAGTGCCTGTACAATCGAACAGACCATTCAAAGTGTACTTCAGCAGTCCTACAGTAATATCGAGTATATAGTAATTGATGGAAAGTCAACAGATGGTACGATTGAAATTGCAAACAAATACCTATCACGGTTGGCTGCATTTGTCTCCGAACCCGATTTGGGTATTTACGATGCTATGAATAAAGGAATAAAGTATGCAACCGGTGATATCATTGGTATATTAAATTCGGATGATGTTTTTTTTGACAGAGATGTTTTAACAAAGGTTGCCAGCGCATTTGCTATTCAAAATACTGATGTAGTGTATGGTAATATTGTTATATCGAGTCAAGCAAATATGAACAATCACATAAGGAAATGGATTGCAGGTAAACGGAAATCGTTCACCTGGGGGTGGCACCCGCCACATCCAGGGGTGTTTGTAAAAAAAACTATTTATGATGTATACGGAAAGTATAATATTAACTACAAAGTATCAGCAGATTTTGATCTTTTGCTTCGGCTTTTTGAAGTTAATAAAGTTTCATACTACTACCTTAATGAGTTTATAGTGAACATGCGAATGGGAGGAGAGAGCACAGGCTCTATTAAAAAAATTCTATCCGGGAACATTAACATTAGAAAATCTTTCAAGGCAAATAGAGTGCCTTATCTATGGGTATATCCATATCTGCGATTTTTAAAGAAGTTACTACAGTTCATTTAAAGTCTTCCGTAAACAAAAAGTTTCAATTGTAAAGGCTAAAACTATTTTTCGGCTCAGTTGCACATTTTTAATTATGCTCCAAAAGCGCTTGTTCATTTTCCTGCTATATTTAGTCAGTTATCCATCTCTGGCCCAAATAAAAACAATATATGTGGCAACAAATGGAAATGATGTACATATAGGGGATCTTACTCACCCTTTCAAGACAATCAATAAAGCCAGAATATTTGCAAGAAATTTTTCTCCTTCAGGAAATGTGGATATTGTTGTAAAAGGTGGCACTTATTTTCTTGATCAGACCTTAATGTTGAGCGCTGTTGATGGTGGCAAGAATGGGTTTAAGGTGAAATACCAGACATATAAAAATCAAAAAGTTGTTGTAAGTGGCGGACGGAAAATCAGCTCGGATTGGGTACCGGATAAAAATGGCATTTGGAAGGTTAATTTGAGTTCAATTAATATTAATAATGTACTGTTTAGGCAGTTATGGGTAGATGGGATAAAAGCACAAAGGTCTCATTCGGGAATAGAAATCACCTACGAGCCAATTGATTACACCACACCTATAAAATTTAATCAGAATACCGAAAATGCTAAACTTATTTCAAATGCAACTAATAAATCAGATATTGAAATTTGGACTCACTGGCAATGGATGGCTAATATAGTTAAAGTAAAAAGCATAACCGGCGATCAAATAGAGTACAAAGCAGAAACACCGTATTTTGTCGGCTTCCCAAGATCATCATCAAAGCCCCAGGCAATATTTGATCTGCAAAATGCTTACGAATTCATAAATGAACCGGGAGAATGGTACTACAACTATAGAAATAAGACATTGTTTTATTATCCCTTAGCGGGTAAAAACCCCAATACTTCCGAAATTATTTTTCCGGTTTTAGAAAAAATAATTGCGGCAACAAACGTTTCGAATGTTGAGTTTAATGGGTTAACATTTTCTCATGCAAGCTGGCTTTATCCTAACGATTATGGTTATATTGCCGGCCAGGGTAGTATATATGTTCAATACGTAACAAATCTTGGGAATATAAAACACACAATGGCGTCTGCCAATATTGAGTTTAATGGATGCTCAAACTTAGTTATTAAAAACAATACATTTTCCCACTTGGGAGCAGAAGCTGTTTGTTTTCAAAATGCAATTGTTAACAACATAGATTTACCCAGCTTTAATAACATAATAGACAATAACAATTTTACTGATGTTGCCGGAACAGCTATTAGAATTGGTCATGCCTTCGATCATGCATTTACATCACCTTGTCATGATAATATTATAGCTTATAATGTTATATCAAATGCTGCAAATGAATATCGATCTCATTGTGGTATATGGTTAGGCTTTGTAAATAAAAATACAGTTATCAATAATACTCTAAGTGATTTGCCCTATACCGGCATCTCTACCGGTTATCCAAACGGTGAAGGTAGGGCAATAAGGCTCGGTTTAAACATAATTGATAATAACAACATTTCCAATGTTGTAAACAAACTAAGAGATGGAGGAGGTATTTATAATCACGGCGCAAATAATAGCGGACGGTCTTATATAACAAATAACAAGATCTACAACATTCCACAACTTCCTCCAAATACGGGAAACGATAATGGAGGCATATATCTTGACGAAGGAAGCAGTAATTTTTTTGTCGAAAAAAATCAAGTGGACTTAAAAAGAGACCAAATTTTCTGCAATCCGCCACAAATTTGTTCAACTAATAATAATATCATTGGAAAAAATGACTGATCGGGAGGTAAATGATCTAAAAAACCGAAAATTCAACAGGCGTTTATATTCGGTATAAAAAGACCATCTGTTAGGATATTTTTCAGCAACACGTTGATATTATCTACTACCGTAATTATGTAAAGATTAATAACTGCTTGGAGTTTTAACCATACGTGAGTGTCAAGGTTACCCTTCATAAAAAGCTTCCTTTGTCAAAAGCGCCAAGTCGTGTTTCAATTTAGCAGGTCAGCAAGTGAATTTGGGGCTCACTGCTTTTTATTTAAAACTTCCAGATATTTATTATTAGCAGTGTTCTGTAGCGTTAGCCTGGTTTAATAAATATTGCATCTAATTCTCTATGACAACATAAAAAATAGTATTATTTTAGTGTAGGTTAATGACAGCGTTGCCGACAGTAAGTAAATATCCATAGTAAAAAAAAACTAATTATGAGTTTTTTTTCCATTTTTGAAACAAGAAAACCCTCTGTTATAGCAGTAATGGTAGCAAACAAGTTATTCAGGCTCAGGCTTAAAAATTTTGATAATCTATCCAATTTATTTAAGAATAAGACGGGAATAGAAATAGGCGGGCCAAACCCGTATTTTACAAACAAAGGATACATGCCCATCTATGCTTTAGTCAAAAACATAGATGGATGCAACTTTAGCACCCAAACTATTTGGGAAGGTGAGATAACTGAAGGATAAACCTATTTATATTCTCCCAATGAGTATGGTAGTTAGTTTATTTGTGAAGTTGCAGAAGTTGCTGATGTCACTGCTATTCCCAAAAAAAAGTTTCGACTTTCTATTGCCGTGTAATAACCTCGGGCACATCGCTAATCCTCTAATGGCGATAAATAATTGGAATGTGCCCTTAAAGTAAAATGGAACAATGGTGCTTATAATTCCCCGAAAAAATTTAAATTTCGATTATAGGAGCTCGGTTGCAACATTAGATTATTTATTAAGCGATTATAAAAATAATATTACCGAACATGATCTCACACACTTTGATGAAATAATTCAGCGACACGATTTAAAGTTGGATTCTCCGGCAGCCTTCTTAAAAGATTTAAAAAAGCGGTCGGTGTATAATTATTCAAACCGGTGCATCCATCATCATGTGTACAATCTGCAGTTGTTAGATCAAATCTGCTCCTATCTTAAGCCCAAAATTATTGTCAAGACAAGCCCTTTCACAGATCATATAATTATTGCAAAAAAGTTGGAGTATAAATTTGAATATATGTGTCGTAATAAAAAGCTAATTTATGCCCGCAGCTTAAGAGCTGCGGGTTGTTACACCAGTTAAAATGGACATGCAAAAATTCAAATATTTGAACATCCGAAAAATAAGATGTTGATTTTCAATTATTTAAATCTGTGTCTACTAGTATAAAAGCCTCGCCCATGCTTGATTGCTAAGTTTAAAAAAAGAATTAAAACACTTAAATCAATTAGTAGAAGGTTTTAAATTTTTGTGCAGACAGGTTTTATGTGTGCAACACTTAAATCACGGTTTTAAGTTAGGGGAGGGAACACAAAATGAAGAATAAAGTAAATTTTATCTCAGAAAAATAAAATCCAAATAAAAAATAATTTTAAATCTATCTTCTAAGAATTTACGTAATAATTAACTTAGGTGTGGTCTATTGTTTGGTCTCAAGGGAATAAACATCGAACAATAATTTCGTATTTATGACCTTCTTCACTATATTGCTCAACTTTATTATAAAATGTCAGGATATGAATATTTGTGTCATCGGTGGATCGGGATTTATTGGTGGATATTTGATAGAAATTCTTAAAAATCATCATAGCGTCCTCAACATTGATAAGGTTAAAAGTTTACGTCATTCAGATGTTTCTTTTAAGCAATGTGATATTCGGGATTACAATAAATTAAGACAAGATATCCCTTCCATTACTGATTTTGTTGTGTTGCTGGCCGCAGAACACAGGGATGATATTTCACCAATTTCTCTTTATTATGACGTAAATGTGGAAGGAACACATAATGTTCTAAAAATAATGACCGAAAAACATATTGAGAATATTCTTTTTACGAGTTCAGTTTCTGTCTATGGGTTGAATAAGAATAATCCTGATGAGTTATCAGATACGGATCCGTTTAATCATTATGGTAAGAGTAAATTTGAAGCAGAAAAGCTTTTAAGAAGGTGGTTTGATAATGATCAGAATGGAAAATCGTTAATCATAGTTCGCCCTACTGTTGCTTTTGGTCCTGGTAACCGAGGGAATGTTTACAATTTGCTAAGGCAGATAGTGTCTCGTAAATTTATAATGATAGGGGACGGTCGTAACAGAAAATCAATGGCCTATGTACAAAATGTGGCTGGTTTTATTAATCATTGTGTAGTTAAAGGTTATAAGAAATATCATTTGTTTAATTATATAGATAAACCAGATCTTACTACCAGGGAGCTTATTAGTAATGTAGAAATGGAAATTGGAAAGAAAATAATTCCAATTAAAATTCCTTATGTTATTGGATATTTTGCAGCAAAAAGTTTGGATTTAATATTTGGAATATTAAAAAAGAAGAACCCGATAAGTGCGGTAAGGGTTAAAAAATTTTGTGCAACTACTCAATTCGACTCAGCCACAATAAATGATACTGGTTTTGTGCCTCAATTTACTTTAGAGAATGGTTTACAGATAACAATAAAAAGTATACTAATGGAAAGTGCCATACAAAAGACTTACAAAAATGAAGATTTGTTGAAAGAGACTTCTTTGGTTAAATGATCTTCGTGTCAAAATTTTTCATTCTAATGAATTATTTAAAAAAATTTACTTAGTTACCTTATAAGAAATTTTGTTCATAAAAGGAGGTCTTTAGATTTAAATTTGTTTTACACAGTCGCATTGTTATTATAGATTTAGGCGAAGAAGGTACATTACATTGCTATTCACATTTGACGTTTTATTTAAGTTTTGTAATGGGGAAATTGCCGTATCCCTAAAATGATCAAAGTGAAACCCCGCCTTCTCATCATCCTCAACCGCTTCGTTATAGGTGGCCAGTCAGTTGACACTATTCCCCTCGCCTGGTACCTGCAACAACATTTTGAGGTGCGAATATTATATGGTCAAAAAGAGGCCGACGAGTTAGAGCCCGACTTTCTCCTTCAACAGTACCCCAATCTTTCTCTCACTAAAGTCTCCTCCCTTCGCCGTAGCGTTAACCCGTTGGTAGATGTAGTTGGGTTTCTTAAAATACTCGCCTTTGTTTGGCAGTTTAAACCTCAAATTGTACACACCCACGGGGCAAAATCGGGGGTTTTTGGCCGCATTGCCGCTTACATTTTACGCACACCAGTAATAGTACACACCTTTCACGGTCATCTATTCCATTCGTACTTTAATAATACCCTATCCTCGCTTATTAAATTTGCCGAGCGTTCGCTGGCAAAAATCACTGATGGATTTATTGTACTTAGCACCTCGCAACTAACCGACCTGGTACAGGTTTTTAAAATTCTTCCACTCAATAAATGCCGCATCATTCCCCTTGGTTTTGATTTACAATTAATTGAAAATACGCCAGATCTAAGATCGGCATTCAGACAAACCTATGGGTTAAAAAATACTGACGTTGCCATTGGCATAGTCTGCAGGATTGTACCTATAAAAAATCACGCCTTTTTTGTAAAAGTCATTAAAGCCATCCTTACTAAAAACAACAATAGCAATGCAGCCTTTTTTATTGTGGGCGATGGCGAGCTTAAGCAAAAAGTTCAGCAGCAGTTGCAAGCCGAAGGCATCGCCTTTAGCTCCACTGCCATTTCACAAAACGTACGGGTGGTGTTTACTTCGTGGCTTAAAGATATTCCCGAAGTAATGAGCGGCCTTGATATAATAGCGCTCACTTCCAACAACGAGGGAACACCCCTGTCAGCTATCGAAGCCCAGGCGTTTCAAAAACCTGTCATATCCACCAACGTAGGCGGCGTAGCCGATACCATGCTGGCTGGTATCTCAGGGTTTTTAATACCCAACGGCGATTTGGACGGCTACATTCAACAATTGCAACTATTAATTAATAATTCCAATCTTCGACAAAATATGGGAAAGGCCGCCAGGGCATTTATTGAGGAAAAGTTTTCAAAACAAAAAGAGGTGCAATGGACTAAGGATTTTTATATTTCTTTGCTTTAAGACTGCAAAAAGGATTAAGTTGGCCGCTTAGTTTTATTTGCATCCGATAGTAGGGTTTTAGATGCAGCCACTTTGCAATATAAAATTATATGACCGGCAACAAACGAAAAGCAGTAGAAGTTTCGTTTACGCCGTACTGGTTCAATTTAATATTCTTTAAAACGGTATAGGTATTAATGAAAGTATTGGTTACCGGCACCGCCGGATTTATTGGGTTTCACATGGCCAACCACTTAACCGCCAGGGGCGATACCGTGGTTGGGTTGGATAGTTTAAACAAATACTACGACGTTAGCCTTAAATATGGCAGGCTGCTAACGGCCGGTATTAAACAAGCCGATGTTGCTTATAACCAACTTACACAAAGCTCGTTTTACCCCAATTACACCTTTATTCAGCTAAAGCTTGATGATAAACCCAGCCTCGAAAAATTATTTACCGATCATCAATTTGATGCCGTAGTAAACCTTGCCGCCCAGGCCGGCGTTCGCTATAGCATTACTAACCCCGATGTATATATCCAAAGCAACATTGTAGGGTTTACTAATTTGTTGGAGTGCTGCCGCCATCACAACATTAAGCACCTCGTTTACGCTAGTAGTTCCAGCGTGTATGGGTTAAACCAGCAGGTGCCGTTTTCTACAGCGCAAAATGTTGATCATCCTATATCGTTGTATGCCGCCAGTAAAAAAAGCAACGAGCTGATGGCCCACGTGTACAGCCATCTTTTTAACCTGCCTACCACCGGGTTGCGCTTTTTTACAGTATATGGCCCATGGGGCCGGCCCGATATGGCGTTGTTCATTTTTACCAAAAGCATTATAGAAGGCACGCCCATACCAGTGTTTAACGAGGGCAATATGGTACGCGATTTTACGTTTGTTGATGATATTGTGGAAGGGGTTAAAAGGGTGTTGAACAATCCACCGGCGGCTAACCCTGGCTGGGATGCGATATATCCCAACGCTTCTTCATCGGCCGCTCCGTATAAAATCTATAATATTGGCAATAATGTGCCGGTCAGGTTGCTCGATTTTATTTACGCCCTCGAAAACGAATTGGGCAAAAAAGCCATCATGGATATGAAGCCCTTACAACCCGGCGATCTGCTCGCCACCTCTGCCGATGTAAGCGAATTAATAGCCGATATGGATTATAAACCCAATACATCTATTAAAAAAGGCATAAAAGCATTTATTTCGTGGTACAAAAACTACTATAACATACAATGAAAAATATTCTCATCACCGGCGGTGCCGGCTTTATAGGCTCGCATGTAGTAAGGTTGTTTGTAACCCGCTACCCCAATTATAAAATTGTAAACCTCGATGCACTTACCTACGCCGGTAACCTCGAAAACCTCGCCGACATCGATTTTATGTCCAACTACTTTTTTGAGAAAGTAAACATATTAGATGCCGCCGGGCTGGCGCGGGTATTTAAGGAGCACGAAATAACCGACGTAGTACATTTAGCCGCCGAGTCGCACGTTGACCGGTCCATCCACTCTCCACTCGATTTTGTGTACACCAATATTGTAGGTACCGTTAACCTGTTAAATGCAGCCAAAACCCAATGGGCCGCCGCTTTTGAGGGAAAATTATTTTACCATGTAAGCACCGACGAAGTTTATGGTGCATTGGGAAAAGAAGGCTTCTTTACCGAAACCACTCCTTACCATCCCAACTCGCCCTACTCTGCCAGTAAAGCATCGTCCGATCATTTTGTGCGTGCCTATGGCGAAACGTACGATCTGCCTTTTGTTATTTCAAATTGTTCCAATAACTATGGGCCGTTTCACTTTCCCGAAAAACTGATCCCGCTTTTCATCAATAACATCATAACCAAAAAACCTTTACCGGTGTATGGCGATGGTTTATATACCCGCGATTGGCTGTTTGTAAAAGACCACGCAACCGCTATTGATGCCGTTTTCCACAACGGAAAACAAGCCGATACCTATAATATTGGTGGCTTTAACGAGTGGACCAACATAGACCTGATTAAAATATTAATAAAACTAATGGACGAAAAACTGGGCAACGAACCCGGCACCAGCACTTCGCTCATTACCTATGTAAAAGATCGCCCGGGCCACGACCGCCGCTACGCCATCGATGCTACTAAAATTAACCGCGAGTTAGGCTGGAAGCCATCGGTAACCTTTGAAGAAGGCCTGGCCGAAACCATTGACTGGTACCTAAGCAATAGCGATTGGTTAAACAATGTAACCTCCGGCGCTTATCAACAATATTACTCAAACATGTACACCGACCGATAAAATATGAAAGTAGAAGAAACCAACCTCGCGGGCTGCCTGTTAATAAGGGATACCATTTTTAACGACGACAGGGGCTTTTTTTTTGAAGCATTTAATCAACAACGCTTCAATGTCAATACTGGCCTAAACGTACATTTTGTGCAGGACAATCAGTCCCATTCGGTAAAGGGCGTATTGCGCGGCCTGCACTTTCAAATGGGCGAGCATGCGCAAGCGAAATTAGTAAGAGTAATTAAAGGCCAGGTGTTAGACGTAGCTGTCGACCTTCGCCAAAGCTCTCCAACCTTTGGCCAATATTATTCGGTCATACTTTCCGATACTTCGCATACACAGTTGTTTATTCCACGTGGGTTTGGCCACGGCTTTTTAGTGCTGAGCGAAACCGCCGACTTTTTTTACAAGTGCGATAATTATTATAACAAGGCATCCGAAGGCGGCATCATTTATAACGATCCGCAAATCAATATCAACTGGCAATTGCAACCCGAAGAGTTGTTGGTTAGCACCAAGGATGAAGTGTTGCCAACCTTACAATCGTACACCAACCTATTTTAAATTATGAAAGGAATTATACTTGCCGGCGGATCCGGCACAAGGCTTTACCCTATTACAAAGGCTATTAGTAAGCAACTAATGCCTATTTACGATAAACCAATGATTTATTATCCGCTGTCGGTTTTAATGTTGGCAGGTATAAAAGAGGTACTCATAATTACAACGCCCGACGATAGTTCCCAGTTTCAGCGCTTGTTGGGCGATGGCAGCGATATAGGATGCAATATTACATTTGCCGTTCAGGAAGTGCCAAACGGCCTGGCGCAGGCCTTTGTTATTGGTGAAACCTTTATAGGTACCGATAAGGTTGCCCTCATTTTGGGCGATAATATTTTTTATGGTAGCGGTTTTAGTAAGCTCGTTCAATCGTTTAACAATGTACAAGGTGCGGCCGTGTTTGCCTACGAAGTGGCCGACCCTGAGCGTTATGGCGTAGTGGAGTTTGATGAACATTTTAATGCAGTGAGTATTGAAGAAAAGCCTACCGAACCCAAATCCAACTTTGCAGTACCGGGCTTATATTTTTACGATAATTCGGTAGTGGAAATTGCAAAAAACATTGCCCCATCACCCCGTGGCGAGTACGAAATAACCGATGTAAACAGGGTATACCTGCAAAATGGTAGTCTTAAGGTGGGTGTTATGGATCGCGGCACTGCATGGCTCGATACAGGTACCTTTGATTCGTTAAGCGATGCAAGCGAGTTTGTTAGGGTAATAGAAAAGCGCCAGGGCCAAAAAATAGGTTGTATTGAAGAGGTTGCCTATCGTATGGGTTTTTTAAGTAAGACTGCGTTGCTGGCCCTCGCCGATAAATATGCCAAAAGCGGCTATGGGCAATATTTGCGTAATATTCGTTAATATAATGTTTGTTATTCATACTCAAAAAAACCGGTACATCGCCGGTTTTTTTCATTTTATCCAGGTAAAATTTACAAATACTTAAACAAAGTAATATTTTGTTTAAATATTTTCTTTAATGCTTAAACCTTTTAACATCGACCTTGTTTTTTTTACATGAATGCTTTTACAATCAAAGATCTAGAGAATTTGTCAGGTATAAAAGCCCATACTATCCGTATTTGGGAGCAGCGGTACACTTTTCTTAAGCCACAACGTACCCAAACCAACATTCGCTACTATACCGGCGATGAGCTTAAAACGGTGCTAAACATTTCGCTCCTTAACAAATATGGATACAAAATATCGCATATAAATAAAATGAAGGAGCCGGAGATAAAAGAAAAGCTTTTATCGCTTGGGCAGTCTCAGGCGCAGCAGGAGCGCATAGTAAACGAGCTTATTCAAAGTATGGTTGATATGGATACCGATACTTTCGAAAAAGTATTATCCGATTATATAGCTACACGAGGTATCGAAAAATCCATCAACCACATTATATTTCCTTTCATGGAGCGCATAGGTATATTGTGGCTCACCTACAATGTAAACCCCGCGCAGGAGCATCTTGTATCTAACATTATCAGGCAAAAGCTCATTATGGGTATCGAAACCGTTTCAACCCATCTTACCTCAAACAAAAGTGCCATTTTGTTTATGCCCGAGGCTGAGTACCACGAAATTGGTTTACTATACCTGTACTACCTGTTAAAAAGCCGCGGTATAAAAGTGTTATATCTTGGGGCTAACCTTCCAACAAAAGACCTTGAATATATTGTTAATGTAAAGCGGCCAGATTTCCTGTTTACGCATCTAACATCAATGGCTAATAACTTTAATTTCGAAAAGTTTTTAATAAACCTGCACAATAAGGTGCCATCCACGCCTATTCTTATTTCCGGTTCGTTAACTCAGATGTATAAAAAATCAATTCCTTCAAATATTTATTTTAAAAAATCGTTAGGCGAGGTAATGGAGTACTTGTCTTCAATGTAATTAGTTTAAGAGTGTTTTTTTTGGTTACGGGCGGTGTATCAGCGTGGTTCTTTTGTTGCCACGCTCGGTTCATCGCCTTTTTTTTATGGCATCTTTTACTGTTACGGCCTTAAAATAAAACCAACGTTAACTTTTTGGCGGCTATCCAGTGGTGCACAGCCACCAGCCCAATAAATATTGTAAAACCAAACTTCGGTCCAGCAGTTAAACGTTACTACTTTTAATTAAGAGCCGTAGGCTCGTTGCCTGATGGGCTGTTTTACAAAAGGTTCGTCTCTTCTTCACCATTTTGTGCAATCTTCTGCCCATATTGTTTCACATATCGCGTAAACAAACGTTGTCAGTATTTTCTTCAAAATTTACATTGTTAGGTATTTGTATTCGTATTTGTATTATACATTAAACAAAAATGCTTTTTTAGCCGTTTGTATAGCTTGTCGCCCATGTTAAAACAGTAATCGAAAAATCTTCTTCAACCAGTTTTTTATAGTGGCATACTTTTTTTGTTTAAGTAACTAAAAAAAGAATTAAACAAAACAATTGAAAAGTCAAATATTTTTGTTTAGATTTGTATTCTCATTCATTAAACAATTAAGGCTATGTCAACTATCGATTTTAACCAGATGTTGCTTAACAACGCCGAGTTTTTAAAGCCATTTGCAATTACCCTAACCCGCGATAACGAAACCGCAAAAGACCTTATGCAGGAAACTATGTTTAGGGCTTTGGCTAACAAGGACAAGTACAATGTTGGTACCAATATCAAGGCGTGGTTATACACTATAATGCGCAACATCTTCATCAACAACTATCGTCGTAAGTCAAAACAAAACACTATTTTCGATAGTTCGCCCAACGACTTTTTGCTCGATAACAAACAGGTAACTACTGTAAATGCGGCCGAATCAAACTTGTCGTTAAAGGAGGTTCATGAAGCTATACACAATTTGCCCGAAATATTCCGTAACCCGTTTATGCTGTATTTTGAAGGGTATAAGTATCACGAAATTGCTCATATTCTTTCTGAGCCTTTAGGTACTATCAAAAGTCGTATTCACTTTGCCCGTAAATTATTGAAAGCGCAAATTTTACGTCACTAATAAAATTGTATTTTTACCGGCACGTGGCAAAAAAAGTAATTGTAATAGGCAGTGGTTTTGCGGGTTTATCTGCATCTTGTTTTATGGCTAAGGCTGGTTGGCAGGTAACATTGGTCGAAAAACACGCTATACCAGGTGGCAGGGCCCGCAAAATGTCCATCGATGGATTTACCTTTGACATGGGACCCAGTTGGTATTGGATGCCCGATGTATTTGAGCGCTTCTTTCAACAGTTTGGCAAAAAAGTGTCAGACTATTATACCCTTCACCGCCTTAACCCCTCGTACCGCGTATATTGGCCCGATGGTCCAATGGATGTTCCTGCAAATATGGACGATCTATTGGCTATGTTTAACGATATAGAGCCCGGAAGTGGAAAAATGCTTCAAAAATTTCTTGACGAAGCATCCTACAAATACAAAACCGGTATCCAAAAACTGGTATTTAAACCTGGTCAATCCATTACCGAATTTATCGATCTTGAAATATTAACCGGCGTTCTTAAGCTGGATGTTTTTACTTCTATGCGTAAACACGTCCACAAATTTTTTAAAAATCCCAAACTTCGCCAGTTACTTGAGTTTCCTGTATTATTTTTAGGCGCACTGCCACAGGATACCCCAGCCCTTTATAGCCTTATGAACTATGCGGATATTGTGGGCGGCACCTGGTATCCTGAAAATGGTATGTACAGCATTGTTGACGGTATGTATCAACTGGCCAAAGGCCTAGGTGTACAGTTTCACTTTAATTGCAATGTAACATCAATAACCATTAAAAAAGGCGTGGCCACCGGCGTTGAAACCGAAAACGGTTCGTATGCCGCTGATGTTATCATTGGCGGGGCTGACTACCACCATATTGAAACCGACCTTCTTACCCCTGAATATCAAAGCTATACAGCGGCCTATTGGCAAAGCCGGGTAATGGCACCGGGATGCCTTTTGTACTACGTAGGTATTAACAAAAAGCTCAAAAATATTTTACACCATACCTTGTTTTTCGATGTTGATTTTGAACGTCATGGACAGGAAATTTATAAAACAAAGCAATGGCCGGCCGAGCCATTATTTTACGTAAGCGCAACGTCTGTTACCGACCAATCCCTGGCACCTGATGGTTGCGAAAACCTTTTTTTTCTGGTTCCGGTAGCTGCAGGCCTGGACGATGATACAGAAGCCATCAGGCAAAAATATTTTAACATTATAGTAGAACGGTTTCAAAACTATATCGGCGAAAACATTACCGACCACATTGTGGTAAATAAATCGTACGCCCATTCCGATTTTGTGAGCGATTACAACGCTTTTAAAGGAAACGCGTACGGATTGGCCAACACATTACTACAAACAGCCATACTAAAACCTTCAATTCGAAGTAAAAAAGTTAGCAATTTGTATTATACCGGCCAGCTAACAGTTCCTGGGCCCGGTGTTCCTCCATCGCTTATTAGCGGCGAGGTAGTGGCGGCATTAATTTGCAAAACAATAGTATAATACCAGTTGTTGTTAACACCGGCAATTAACCTGCTTTAAACTAATTTATTTGTTGAAGGCATTTCGTTATTGAAATTATGGTGTAATTTGTCTAAAAACACCAATTAAATTATTAGATATTTATGATGCATTTGTTTCATGAGGTAAGCCAGGAATGCAGCAAAATTACTACTATCAGGTATAGTACGTCGTTTGCTTCCGCTATCAGGTTACTCCATAAAGATATGCGGGCACCCATTTATAATGTGTATGGTTTTGTAAGGTTTGCCGACGAAATTGTAGATACTTTTCACGGCCACGACAAAGCCCGGCTGCTAAACGAGTTTAAAGCGGCCACTTACCAGGCAATTGACAATGGCATAAGCCTAAACCCAATTTTGCATAGTTTTCAATTAACGGTTAACCAATACCATATTGAAATACCGTTGATTGATGCTTTTTTTCATAGCATGGAACTTGACCTGCACCAGTCAAAATACGATACAGCAGGCTATAGCGAATATATTTATGGAAGCGCTGAGGTAGTTGGTTTAATGTGTCTGCACATTTTTTGCGAAGGCGATAAGGAGATGTTTAGCAATCTTAAGCCCTACGCTCAAAGCCTTGGTGCTGCCTTTCAAAAAGTAAATTTTCTTCGCGATCTTAAAGCAGATTATATTGGCCTTGAGCGGGTATATTTTCCGGGGTGCGACTTTGTAAATTTTACCGAAGCCCAAAAGCAAAATATTGAAGCCGATATTGAAAAAGACTTTAGGCGAGCCTATGAGGGCATTATAAAATTGCCCATTAAAGCACGGTTTGGCGTATACGTGGCATTTAAATATTATCTGTCGCTTTTTAACAAAATTAAGCGCCTGCAGGCCACTGCTATTATGGACGAAAGAATACGCATACCCAACTACGGAAAGGCTGTTATATTGGCAAAAGCGGGTTTAAGAAGCCAGTTTAATATTCTTTAATAGTAAAATTTTTTTGTAGTAATGGAGCAGGTGATATTAGTAGATGAGCTGGATAACCAGGTAGGGGTAATGGAAAAAATGGAGGCCCACGAAAAAGCATTGCTTCACAGGGCGTTTAGTATTTTTATTTTTAGCAGCAACGGCCAAATGCTTTTACAACAACGGGCCCTGACCAAATACCACAGTGCAGGCCTATGGACCAACGCATGCTGTAGCCACCCCCGCCCCGGCGAAACCAATTTGGCAGCAGCATCGCGCCGGCTGTACGAAGAAATGGGCTTTAACTGTTTAATAAGGGAAGTTTTTCATTTCATTTACAAGGCACCTTTCGATAATGGGCTTACTGAACATGAATTTGATCACGTATTTGTAGGCACCTACGACGGACTTATTGATGCCAATCCTGACGAGGTAAAAGCATATAGTTTTCAACCGATGGATACCGTAGAAGCATCCCTTCAGCGTAATCCTGAAAAATTTACATCCTGGTTTAAGCTGGCTTTCCCCAAAATACGGTCGTGGCAAAGCGGCCAGTTGAAACAGACAACCGTTACCGCATAGCTTTCAGGTAATTGAAGGCAAACAATCACTATTTACTTTTACCATGAAACATAAACCAACTGCTATTATTGTGGGGGCAGGCGTGGCGGGTCTGGCAACGGCCATTAGGTTGGCAGTACAGGGCTTTGCAGTTACAGTGTTCGAAAAAAATAATTATGCCGGCGGCAAAATAGCCTCATTTAACCTAAGCAACTACCAATTTGACGAAGGCCCCAGCCTTTTTACCCAGCCCGAAAATATTGAAGAGCTTTTTACATTGGCAGGAAAAAATATTGCCGATTACTTTTCGTACGTGGCGCTACCCATAGCCTGCAGGTACTTTTTTGAAAACGGTAAAGTGGTAAATGCATATACCGATAAGGATGCATTTGCCCACGAATTGGAAAAAACATTGCACGAAGAAGGTAGTAGCGTATATCGTTATTTGACCGAGGCTGAAAAGCTATATAATAACGTAGGCAAAATATTTTTAAATTACTCGCTGCACACCAGCACCATATTAAATGCGCCGCTTAAACAAGCAGTAGCCACCGTAAAGCCTTCGTTGTTGTTTCAAAGTTTAAACGCCTACAACAAGGCAAGGTTTAGCCAACCCGAAACGGTGCAGATATTTAATCGGTTTGCTACCTACAATGGTAGTAACCCGTATAAAGCACCGGCCATGCTAAGCCTTATTCCGCACCTTGAGCAAAACCTTGGCACCTTTTATCCCAAAAATGGAATGATTAGTATTGGCAGGGCATTACATAAACTGGCGTTAGATTGTGGCGTTATTTTTAAGTTTAATACTACGGTTGAGCAGATAATAACAAAAAACAACAGGGCAACGGGCGTTAAAGTGGGCGGCCAAATACACTCTTCTGACCTTATTGTTAGCAACATGGATGTGTATTTTACCTACAAGCACTTATTGAACAACAATGAGTATGCACAAAAAATTTTGAAACAGGAGCGTAGCAGCTCGGCCATCATTTTTTATTGGGGTATTAAAAAAAGCTTTGAACAGCTGCAACTGCACAACATATTTTTTACCGAAGATTACCAGCAGGAATTTGAGCATATTTTTACTAAAGGCAGTTTGTACCACGACCCCACCATATATATAAACATTACCAGCAAAATGGAAGCCGGCCAGGCGCCCGAGGGTTGCGAAAACTGGTTTGTTATGGTAAATGCACCAGCCAACACCGGTCAAAACTGGCAACAACTACAGCAACAGTGCCGCGCAGCAATTATTACCAAACTAAACAGGATGCTTAAGGTAAACCTGCAAAATTATATTGAAGAAGAACAGGTGATGGACCCGGTAGATATAGAACGTAAAACATCGTCGTACATGGGTTCGTTATACGGCACCAGCTCCAACGGAAAAATGGCCGCCTTTTTGCGCCACCCCAATTTTTCAACAAAAATAAGTGGGCTATACTTTGCCGGCGGCAGCGTGCACCCCGGTGGGGGCATTCCCTTATGTTTGCACAGTGCAAAACTGGTTAGCTCAATGGTTAAAAACGACCTGAAAAAACTGATCCCATCTTAATGGAAAACAAAGGCGGTTTTTTTACCCTCATAACCAAAAATGATATTGCGCTGGTAATAGCGCTAATGTTTCATGTAAGCGGGTGTATAGGTATGTTTACTTCCTACCGGCAGTGGTTTATTAACTCAACGCCTTTAAACCTTGCTATTGTATTTGCACTGGTGCTATTTACTCAAAAAAATAAAAACAAAGGTTTTTACCAGTTTCTGTTTATATGTTTTATTACCGGCATGCTTACCGAAATGATAGGGGTAAACTCGGGGCTTCTTTTTGGTCACTATCAATACGGAGCCAAACTGGGCCCAAAACTATACCAGGTGCCGTTTCTTATAGGTACCAACTGGTTTGTAATTATGTATTGTAGTGGCATAGCAACGCATATTTTACATCAAAAAATAGAAGCTAAATATATTGAACATGGCAGGCTTATACCAGAGCAGGTATTGCTGTTTTCGTTTATTATAGATGCCGCACTATTGGCCACCTTTTTTGATTGGGTAATGGAACCGGTAGCAATAAAATTTACCTTTTGGTCGTGGGCAGGCAACGGTTCAATTCCGTTATACAATTACCTATGTTGGTTTGTAATAAGTGGCCTGTTAATGGTTGCCTTTAGGTTGTTAACCTTTGACAAGGAAAACCATTTTGCGGTACATTTGTTACTGATCCAATTGTTGTTTTTTGGTGTTTTAAGAACTTTTTTATGATGATGATATTGTACCTTTTAACGGCTATAGCCACCTTTTTTGTAATGGAATTTGTTGCCTGGGCAATGCATAAATATGTAATGCACGGTTGGCTATGGTACCTGCACGAAGACCATCACAAAAAGGTGCCGGGTTTTTTTGAAAAAAACGATGCCTTCTTTTTAATTTTTGCTATACCAAGTTGGTTATGCATTATGTTGGGTAGTATGAACCAGGCCTATTTTGTAGTTGGTATCGGCGCTGGTATTGCGGCTTACGGATTTGCTTACTTTTTGGTACACGACATTATAATTCACCAACGCTTTAAAATATTTACCCGAAGTAACAATACTTTTGTACGCGTAGTGCGTTGGGCACACAAAATGCATCATAAGCATTTGGAGAAGGAAGAAGGCGAAAGTTTTGGAATGCTTGTTGTTGCACACAAATATTGGCAGAAGGTTAAAAACGATAACCGGCGGCTTAGCCAACAAAAATCTACCACGTAAAAAGCCACTTTATATAAAATTTAGATATAAGGCCATGATAGTTCATGGCCTTAGTTTTATTTTTACGCCCTAAAAAAATTACATGCAAACTGCGGACGATATAAGGCAACTAAACGAAAAAATACAACATGCAGCCATTTTTGTTGACAGGCTGCGTGCCGAACTATCAAAGGTGGTAGTAGGCCAGTTGTATATGGTAGACAGGTTGCTGATAGGTTTGTTAAGCAATGGCCACGTGTTATTGGAAGGTGTGCCCGGCCTGGCCAAAACGCTTACCATAAAGTCGTTGGCAAAGGCCATTAGCGCTAAGTTTAGCCGCATACAATTTACCCCCGACCTGCTGCCGGCCGACGTAGTAGGCACCTTGATATACAACCAGTCGCGAAACGAATTTTTGATACGGAAAGGCCCCATTTTTGCCAACTTTATATTAGCCGACGAAATAAACCGTGCCCCCGCAAAGGTGCAAAGTGCACTATTGGAGGCCATGCAGGAAAAGCAGGTGACTATTGGTGATGAAACGCATTTACTGGAGGAGCCGTTTTTGGTAATGGCCACCCAAAACCCACTTGAGCAGGAAGGTACTTACCCTTTGCCCGAGGCGCAGGTAGACCGTTTTATGCTAAAAGTGGTGGTTAGCTACCCAAGCCGCGAAGAAGAACAAATGATTATAAGACAACAGGTGCAGGGCCTTGCATTACCCGTAATAAACCAAGTGGTGAGCGTACAGGAAATATTACAGGGTCGTAACCTTGTTAAGGATGTGTATATGGACGAAAAACTGGAGCAGTACATATTAGACATTGTTTTTGCTACCCGCTACCCCGAAAGGTACAGGCTGGAAAAACTGAAACCGCTGATAGGGTATGGCGGCTCGCCCAGGGCCAGCATAAACCTTGCCCTGGCCGCTAAAGCCCATGCCTTTATGAGTAAACGTGGTTTTGTAATACCCGACGATGTAAAGGCCATAGCAAAAGACGTACTCCGCCACCGCATTGGCCTAACCTACGAAGCCGAAGCCGAAAACATTACCACCGAGCGGGTTATTGAGGAAATATTGAATAGTGTGGTGGTGCCGTAGGGAAGAAGAAGATAGTTGGGAGATGATGGATGATAGATGAGAGATGATGGATAAGAGATAACAGATGGCGAAAAGAGATGGGAGATGATGGATTAGAGATGGTTGCGACAGATGAAAACATGAGAAAAGTGATGAAGGATGGGTGATGGGTGATGTCAGTAAAACAGTTATTTTAGATGTGCGATAGAAGATGACTGATAAGAGTTGAGAGATCAAAAAGGCAGATGGCAATTGGGAAAGGTCAGAAAGGAAATGGGAGAAGTCCGAGCTGACATGTTAACTTAGTTATGGTTTAATTGGAAGAATTTTTTGTTGCTACTATGTAAACCGTTGGCATAAAAAACGATCCAGGCTATTTTTAGGAATGCCATGGTGAATTATTTTTTTGCTGATGTTTTTTATTAAACCAATCTACTTATGACAGCTTACAAAAAACCAGAGGCATGGAAAATTTCGATGAAAATTGTAAAGGAAGTCTGTTTATTAATAAGGATTTTTCCGAAGCAGGAGACATACGCTTTAACCTCTTAAATCAAGCGGGCATCAGTATCAATTCCTACTAATATTGCTGAGGGAATTGGAAGGAATTATAAAAGAGATACCATACAGTTTTTGCATATTTCAGGAGATTCTTTGAACGAACTGGAAACCTTTTTGAACACAGCCGTTATGGTTGAAATTATAACAGAAGATAAATTTTTACCTTTTGAAAAAATTATTAACGAAGAGATACCGATTTTGAACCGACTAATAAGTAAATAAGAACGAAGGGAAGATTTAAAATAATTTATAAAGCAAAGAAAATTAAAAACGATAAACGACTTTTAGTCTATAATCTCTCATCGCTCTTTCGTTTTCTGTCATCTATCCTCTCCCATCTTTCATCTTGTGCCAATCATGACAACAGCCGATATCATAAAAAAAGTACGTGAACTGGAAATAACCAGCAAGCGGTTAACCAATCACCTGTTTACCGGCGAGTATCATACAGCCTTTAAAGGCAGGGGTATGTTGTTTAAGGAGGTGAGGGAGTACCAGCCCGGCGACGATACCCGGTTTATTGACTGGAATGTATCGGCCCGTATGAACCACCCTTATAGTAAGTTATTTGAAGAAGAACGTGAGCTAACCGTTTATTTACTGATTGATGTAAGCGCCAGCAGCTTGTTTGGTACTTTTAGGCAAAGTAAAAAAGACCTGATTACCGAAATGTGTGCTGTGCTGGCCTTTTCGGCTGTTAGTAATAACGATAAGGTGGGACTGATTTTTTTTAGTGATCAGGTAGAAAAGTTTATTCCTGCTAAAAAGGGCCGCGATCATGTGCTGTATATGGTTAGGGAACTATTGAGTTTTACCCCCCGAAGTGCACAAACCGACATTGTAAAGGCACTGAAATTTTTAAACAATGTTACCCGACATAAAAGTATTGTGTTTTTGCTAAGCGATTTTGCCGATGCAGGCTATCATGATGTACTGAGGGTGGCTGCCAAAAGGCACGATGTGATTGGCGTACAGGTGTACGATAAACGCGACGAAAGCCTGCCCGATGCTGGCCTGCTGCAGGTAATGGATGCTGAAACAGGCAAGTCAATGCTGCTTGATACCAGCGATATGTTTACCCGTTACAGGTACCACCAACAATTTTTAAAAGTGCTTGACGATGCTAAAACATCGTTTAAAAAGGCTGGCGCCGACCTTATGCAAATGGCCACCGGTGAAGATTATGTTAAAATGTTGCAACAATTTTTTATCCGACGAGCGTAAGTGAAGTACATATCTACCTATAAAACAATTATTACTGTTGCGTGCATGCTGCTGGCTGTTACAGCCGGTAGCCAAAATGTATCCGCCATTATAAACCGCGATAAAATATTGATAGGCGAACAGGTAAACCTTTTACTTAAAACAGAAAACGTTACCGGCATTGCACAATGGTTTGCCATGCCCGATACAGTGAACCATGTTGAGGTGGTTAACCGTAGTAAAATAGATACCATACAGGTAGTAGATAAATTAATTTTTCAGCAAACAATCACTATTACTTCGTTTGACAGTGGGACGTGGCAAATACCCGCTTTAACTATACAAACCGAAGATAATAATCAGTTGGCCACTACTCCTCTTACCCTTGAGGTGCTTCCGGTAGATGTATCGCAAATGCAGGAATACAACGATATTAAAGAGATTATAGAGGTGGAGACAACCGCCAACAAAACCATTTTATTAATTATAGTGGCCATTACACTAATAAGCCTGGCTTTTTTATACTGGTTCATAAAGCGCGGTAAAAAACAAAAGGTAAAAGCACCCCTGCTGGCCGCCAACCTTGCCCCTGTTGACTGGGCCCTGCAACAGTTAACTAATTTGCAACAGCAGCAACTTACCCACCATAACCAGGTAAAGGATCACTACCTGCAATTAACCAATATTTTACGCCAGTACTTTTACCTGCAACTTAATCAACAGTCGCTACACCAAACCACCGACGAGTGGATGGTAAGCCTGCATACGCTTCCAATTGGGGCCGATGGAAAAATTAGTTTTTTACAATTGCTGCGGCTGGCCGATACGGTAAAGTTTGCCAAATATCTTCCCCCACCTGCCGAGAACGACCAATCGGTTGAAACTGCCAAAAAAATGGTATTGCAGGTGGCCGGGTTACAATATGCCGGCATTCCATCATTTAAAAATAAAAGCTGATGTTATACGATTGGTTTTCCAATATCAGTTTTGCTTACCCATACCTGTTAGTATTGTTGTTAATAATACCGCTAATTATTTTTTGGTATCGAAAAAACAATACCGCCAGGCAGGGCGCCATGCTCGTTACCACCACTAATTTTATTGGCAGCGTACGCAGTTACCGCACCTGGTTAAAGCACTTTCCGTTTGTGTTGCGCTGTTTTACTGTTGCCTGCCTGGTGGTGGCCCTTGCGCGACCGCAGCACATTATTACCGAGCAGCAAACCGAAGGCGAAGGCATTGATATTATACTTTGTTTTGACATAAGCGGCAGTATGACCGAAAAAGATCTTTTACCCAACCGCCTACAGGCGTCAAAAGATGTGGCACTTGATTTTGTAAACGACCGCCCTGGCGACCGTATTGGGGTGGTTATTTTTAGCCGCCAAAGTTTTACGCTATGCCCCTTAACTACCGATAAAAACACCCTTATAACGCAAATAAGCCGTATACAAAGTGGTTTTTTAACCGAAGATGGAACTGCGATTGGCTCTGGCCTGGCCACAAGCGTAGACCGCCTGCGCAACATGAAAACCAAAAGCCGCATTATTATATTGTTGACTGACGGCGTTGATTTTGGCGGAACTATTCCTCCGGATATAGCCAAGGAAATGGCTAAGCTATACGGCATTAAAGTGTACACCATTGGCGTAGGCAGCGAAAAAGAAATAGACGAACAACTGGATACGCCTTTTGGAAAAGTAAGCAACCGCAAAAAGCTTGAGTTTAACGAGGCACTGTTAAAAAATATTGCCACCGAAACAGGCGGACAATACTTTCACGCCACCGACCGCGAAACCCTCCAAAAAATTTACACCAGCATTAACCAACTGGAACAATCAAAAATTGAGATTACTACCTACCGGCGTTTTACCGAAGAGTTTTTGCCTTGGGTGATTGCAGCGCTGGCATTATTGGTGCTTGAAATGGTGTTGAGGTTTACGGTGTTTAGAAAGTTTCCGTAAACCATTCCGATAAGTTCCCGCTACTCTTTTTAAGTTGTTTTCTGTTTTGCTACCACTTGAAAGGCGGCAATGCCATTGGCGCGGGCTCTGACCATTTAATATGGCCTTCTCTATTTTTATTAACGCCGAAAAGGCGAGACAATCGTGTTGCTAAACTATCCTGCCATAGCAATTATTTAGCGCGGTTACTGTTAATATGCACACCACCTTTAACCCACATCCATCTTTTCCGCCGCACATTTCCCACTACTGTTACAACCCCGGTTGTTTACCTTTGCCCATATGCCTACCACTTATTTACAAATATGCCTGATGCCGGATTATCACCTATGAAGGCCCTCATCTATAAATCAACCGGTAGTTGGTACTCGGCCAAAGGCGACAACAACCTTTTGTACCATGCACGCATTAAAGGCGCAATGAAGTTGGAAGGCATTACTTCTACCAACCCTATTGCCGTAGGCGACGAAGTGCTGATGGACCGTGAAAACGACGATGAGCCTTATGCCATGATAACCGAAGTGCTTGGCCGCCGTAATTATATTGCCCGTACCTCCCCCCACAGCAAGTACCAGTTTCATATTATTGCTTCCAACCTCGACCAAAGCATTTTGTTTGCCACACTTAAAGATCCCAAAACATCGCAGGGGTTTATCGACCGCTTTTTGGTATCGTGCGAAGCATACCATGTGCCTGCCTGCATCGTTTTTAATAAGGCCGATGTGTATCGTGCTAAAGAATTGCAGCGGTTTGAAGAGTTGCAGCCTATTTACCAGGCATGTGGCTACAGGGTGTTACTGGCCAGCATGCAAACAGGCGAAGGAGTAGAGGAAATAAAGGCATTGCTGCGCAATAAAACCACTTTGTTAAGTGGCCATAGCGGGGTAGGTAAGTCAACTTTTATTAATGCTATTTTTCCTGAGCTAAAGTTGCGTACACAACAGGTAAGCGACTGGAGCGGCAAGGGATTGCATACCACTACTTTTGCCGAAATGTTTGACCTTCCTTTTGGTGGTAAAATAATTGATACGCCAGGGGTGAGAGAGTTTGGTGTGGTAGATATAAGCAGGCAGGAGCTGGCGCATTACTTTCCCGAAATGCGGGTTAAAATGAACGACTGCCAGTTTAATAACTGCATGCATATTAACGAGCCGGGCTGCGCTGTAAAAAATGCAGTAAATACCGGCCAGGTAACCCAAGACAGGTATGTTAGTTACCTTACCATTTTAGATACTATGACCGACAAAAAATTTTAGAAATATCTTCTCTCTAAAAGAATGGCCAGCTCCTTGGCGGCTTCGTTATCGGTACGGTTACTGGCACAAATACTCACCCCGTTAAATATATTAAAATGAAGTGTTAAGGGATGTTTCTTATAAACAAAGCTCCAGTCAACAGTATCCATATTATCAGCCTTATCTAAAAATTTTATTTTTAGGTCGGTAGATAGCACGTTGGCTATACTATGAAATTTTCTGATACTGCAGTTGTCGTCAATCACTGCTTCAATGGTGCCATGTGCACTGGTTAATTGATAGCTCACTTTAGGTAATTTAGTATGTCATTAAAATTTAGATGCCCGGTATTTGCCGGCCTTTTTAGCCTGTTTTTTTGATTTTTTGTCGCCCATTAATAATTTTTCGGCACCTATTGCTCTTCCACTGGTTGGGCAGCCACTTTTTGTAGCACACGATTGAAGTAGCATACCAATGGCCAAAGCCACGACATACACTAATTTTTTCATATAATAATTGGATATTGGATAGTATCGGAAACGTTGATGGTTTATTAAACAGGCAGGCGTTTCCATGCCAGCCGGTTCGCTATTTTAATACAGCCCTGGTAAATCGATGTTTAACTGCTTGCTGTTTGGCAGGTGAGCCGTAAACTTATAGTCGCGGTCAATTTTAAAAGCGCGCTGTTGCTCAAGTATCCTGTCTCTTTGGCTAATAAACGTATCGGCATGTATTTGCATCCACTCGGCATCAACCACCACTAAGGGTTGGTTTTTATTGTCAGGTTGCTGTTTCATAAAATCATTTTTTATTTAAACCGGTAATAGTCAGGTATAATGCCAGTAACATTAATCTTAATACGCAAAAGTCTGCCCGCGCATGTTAAAAAAAAATGCCTTTAACGATATATAACGAAGTTTTGGGAAATATTATTTTATGCAGTCGCCGGTTTTATTTGCCGGCGCAAAAAAATGCAATAATAAAATAATACCTGTTATCAGGGTTTGTACCAGGTGGAGTATATAAGGTAATTATTTGCTATGCGGTCTATTTCGCCGCTGATAAGGTCGGGAGAAACCTCTTTAACCTTTTTGGCCGGCACACCGGCATAAACGCTGCCTGCCACTACAATGGTGCCTTCCAGCACTACGGCGCCGGCTGCAATAATGCTGTTGCTGTGTATTACGCAACGGTCCATTACAATGGCGCCCATACCTATTAGTACATTGTCGTGCACCGTACACCCATGTACAATGGCATTATGACCAATAGAAACATTGTTACCAATATTAGTGGGGTTTTTTTGATAGGTACAATGTATTACTGCTCCGTCCTGCACATTTACCTTATTGCCCATTTTAATATAATGCACATCGCCCCGTATTACCGCATTAAACCACACGCTGCAATCGTTGCCCATAACCACATTGCCTGTTATGGTGGCATTAGGTGCCAGGTAGCAGTTGTTACCGGTTACAGGTGCTTTTCCATTTACGGGTATAAGGAGGGCCATTTAGTTGCGTTTAAAGTTAGAAGTGTTATGTGAAATTTTAAATTTTGAATTTTAAATTTTGAGTGGTGTGTTGAATTTTAAATTTTGAATGATGAATTAGGAATTAAGAGTGTTATGTGAAATTTTAAATTTTAAATTTTGAGTGGTGTGTTGAATTTTAAATTTTGAAATTTGAATGATGAAATTTGAATGATGAATTAGGTGTATTATATTGAATTGTGAATTGCGAATTATGGATGATTATCCGTTATTTGATAAGCTCAATGCTAAAGATAAAATCATGAAAAAAAGGCTGAATAAAATTATCGATGGTACAAGTTTGCAACCTCTGTGGTCATAAAGGCGGGCTGCAACGATTGCTGAAAAAAGCTATAAACCCCGGTTCCAAAATATTAGTATCAGATTGCGTGTAGTCATTGAAACGAGAATTATGAGTGTTATGTTGAATTTTAAATTTTAAATTTTGGATGATAAATGATAAATTTTGAATGATGAATTAGGAATTAGCAGTTTTATGTTAAATTTTAGATTTTAAATGATGAATTAAGAATTAGGAGTATTATGTTGAATTGTGGATTATGAGCGTTATTTTGAATTTTAAAATTTGAATGATGAATTAAGTATTATGAGTTTTTTTATTCTAAATGCAGGATTTTAAATGAGCAAATAGAGCCTTTCGCGTTTTACCGTGGCTTTTTTAATAGTCACCATTCACTTATGCAACGTTCAGCCAAGGGTGGTTTTAATTTTTAATTTTTAATTTTTAATTTTCAACACTCATAACTCATTATTCCTCCTTGCTCTCTCAATCCCCTCTAAAATCACCTTACAACACCGTACAATTTCTTCGTTGGTAATAATCAGCGGTGGAGCTATCCGCAGGCAATGCGGCGCAAACAGAAACCAATCTGTTATTACGCCGTTGGCAATACAATACTCAATTACCTGTTTGTTTGTTTCAAAACTGTCAAAGGCAACAGCAAGCCACAAACCGGCACTGCGCACTTCCTTTATTAACGGGTGTTGAAGGTGTTGCAAAAAAAGGGCTTGTTTGGCCGATGCTTCCCCTGCCCAATTGCTTTGTGTGAGCACTTTAAGAGCAGCTATGCCAGCGGCGCAACTAACCGGGTGGCCGCCAAAGGTGGTAATATGGCCTAGTACCGGCTCGTAGGTAAGGGTATTCATCAGGCGTTGACTGCTTACGAAAGCGCCCAGCGGCATACCACCACCCAGTGCCTTGCCTAGTAATAAAATATCGGGTATAACGTCATATTGTTCAAACGCCCATAGGCTGCCAGTGCGGCCAAAGCCTGCCTGTATCTCATCAAAAATTAGTAGTGTACAGGTATCATTGCACTTGCTGCGCAATGCTTGTAGCCATTCTTTAGCTGGCCGCGTAACCCCGCTTTCGGCCTGTACCGTTTCCACTACTATGGCGGCGGTTTGGCTATTGATTACATCAATCGCCTGCTGGCTGTTATAAGCCACATGCACAACCCCTGGCAACAACGGCCTGAAAGCGTTGCGCCAATACTCGCTACCCATAAGGCTGAGGGCACCTTGTGTACTTCCGTGGTAAGCGTTATGGCAAGCCACCATTCCCGGCTTACCCGTAACACGTTTAGCCAACTTCATAGCGCCTTCGGTGGCTTCGGCACCGCTGTTGGTAAAATATACGCTGTTAAGGGTTGGTGGCAATAGGTCGGTTAGCATTTTAGCATAGGCTACCTGCGGCGTTTCAATAAATTCGCCATACACAATCAGGTGCATATATTGTGCCGCCTGCTGTTGTACCGCCGCAATAACCTCCGCATTACCGTGACCAATATTTGCCACACTAAACCCCGCTATCAGGTCAATGTATTGCTTACCATTTACATCCCACATATACACGCCGCTTGCCCCTACCATTTCAAGCCCCATTGGTGCCTGGCTGGTTTGGGCAATATGGCTTAAAAAAAGCTGCCTGTTGGTCATGATGGCAAAAATAGCCTTTAGCCGTTAGCAGTTAGCCTTTAGCCGGAAGAGAATTGTGAGCGATATTATTTTGAATGAAAGGGGAGGGATTAAGAGTTATGATTTATGAGTGTAGAGTTATGAGTGGTGAGTGAAGCTTGAAACTTGCAGCTTGAACTTGCAGCTTGCAGCTTGAAACTTTGCACCTTGAAGCTTGAAACTTGCAGCTTGAAACTTGTAGCTTGAAACTTGTAGCCTGAAACT
>Ga0105048_10000276_pt1 | contig 76601 bp, 68 predicted proteins | sample MAT05_FD_78382 | JGI IMG/M metagenome (GOLD analysis project Ga0105048, IMG submission 78382) | Freshwater microbial communities from Lake Fryxell liftoff mats and glacier meltwater in Antarctica - MAT-05 | ecosystem: Environmental > Aquatic > Freshwater > Ice > Liftoff microbial mat | place...
AGCAAGGGATTGCTGAGCCTCTCGATCCGGCGCAGCAAGGGATTGCTGAGCCTCTCGATCCGGCGCAGCAAGGGATTGCTGAGCCTCTCGATCCGGCGCAGCAAGGGATTGCTGAGCCTCTCGCCGTTCGTGCTAAAAAGGCCGCTCGGTGATGCAAGTCGAGCGAGCGGCTGTGGCTCTGCTTTCCGCGGCGCACCTATTCGGCGCTGCGGAGGCGCTCGCCGCCGAGCCTCTCGATCCAGATCAGCAAGGCACTGCCGAGGCTCCGACAGGCGCGAAGCCGGACACCGAAACGCCCGAAGACAAAGCCTTCGCCAAGCTGCGCCGCCGGTTCGAGGCCGAGCCGAGCCGATACGCACGAGTGTTTCTGACGGGGGCGACTGGCTTCGGCCTCCGCTTCAACAATCCGTATCGGCTCTCGACACAGCTGGGTGACGATGCTTCCTCCGTATCGATCCCGGCGCCTTACGTCGACTTCGCTGCCACTGTCGCGCTCGGTGATCCGTATGGGCTCCAGCACGGTGCGTCGCTCCACATCGGTAGCTCGGTCACCGGCGTGCTGAACCCGTTCATCACGCCGTCGTACGTCCTCGCTTATCGCGCTGGCCTACCGATCTTGGTCTATGGCCGCATCGGCACGCCCATCACACTCGCCCCGGACGCCAACATCGGCGGTGAGCTCGCCGGTAGCTTCTCCTATTTCTTCAACTCGGGCCTCGGGCTCACCAGCGAAATTGCGTTCGATCTGTTCTACGGCGCTGCGACGCTCGAGGATCAATACAGCGTCATACCCGTCCTCGACTTTCAGCTCGGCGTGATCGTCGACTACGAGTTTTTACCATGAAGCGCAGCCGATTTTTGCGTTCGGAGATTTCGGCTGTGCTCCTGTTGGTGCTGTCAATGGCGCCGGCCGCCGGCAATATCGGTAGCTGCGGGCAAGAAGCCGAGCCGCTCGATGCCTACAAGTTCCTGACCCAGAAGGCCGCCATCGACTGCTCGGCCTGCGTCGACTGCGTGGTGTACACCGAGGCGTGCCTCGCGGCGTGCAGCGCGCCAGTCGATCCAGAATCAGCGTTCCCGGACGACTGTTTGCCGCTGGTTCACGACGGCGAGGTCTGTCTCGATGCGCTGCATGTGGCGAGCTGCGACGAGTACGCTGCGTTCATGGCAGATGTCGGCGCGACCATCCCGAACGAGTGCAACTTCTGCCCGTTGGACGAGAATGGCGAGCCTGTGCGAGAAGAAGAATGAGGCGCGTTTGCGCGGTGCTCGCATTGGTTCCGCTGCTCGGTTGCAGTTGGGTCAGCGCGTCGCCCGCCGACTACGCCGCGTATCGCCAGACGAGGCTGGCGCCGACATTCGAGGCTCGTTTGCAAGCTGCAGAGAGCTACCTAGCCGAGCATCCAAGTGGTGCCTACCGCGCAGACGTGAGCGCGTACGTCGCCAAGGCCGAGCCCGTCTTCTACAGATCCAGTGGCGGCAGCATCGCCGGGCTGGAGAGCTATCTGCGCGCGTTGCCGAAGGGCGCGCATGCAAGCGAAGTGCAGTCACGGATTCGCGCCCTTCGTGAGCAAGCCGCGCGCCCGGACGCGCTCGTGCTCGCCGCAGAAGCCACTGAAGAGCGGCTGGCAAAAGCGGCCGCCTCAAGGGAAAAGGCGCGCAGCGAGCTCGGCTTTTGGATCGACGTGCTGTCCGACAGGGACGTGTATCGAACGCCTCTGTCGGAGGGCCCGGTCGAGCTCATCACCGCCTTTTCGCTGGCGCTACCGCCTCCACGCTGTCGCGTACAGCCGAGCGGTGCCTCCAGCTGCGAGAAGGATATCAGCGTCGACTTCATGGTGCCCACCTCGCGCGGCTTGGAAGATCGGGAGCTCGGCTTCGTCATCACGATCGAAAAGGACGAGTCTGGTCGACCCACAAGCGCACGCGTCGAAGGCGAAGAGATGTTCTCCCGCCTCGAAGAGACGTACGCGAAGAAGACCATCGACAGTGAAGGAGTGCGTGATCGCATCGCCGCGATCGAGCGGGCCGTCGACGTCGTAAGCACTGCATTCGACGCACGCGTCAGCGCCGAGCTCAGCTGCAGGCAGCAGGTCGTCGCGCCAGACATCTTGCACCTGTCGTGCGCCGGCATGCGGGTGGTGGCGCGCGCCGCGCAAGAAGCAGGCGGCATGGATGTGGTGATGCTCTCGCCGTTGCCTGCGCGTTAGGGGAGGGGTGCGAGGTCGCTCCCGCCGTGGTCAGCGCGTCGGCGAAGTCCGGGCCAGGTTGGTGTACGTGGGCAGAAACTCGGAGGGCTTCTGCGGCTTTGGCTCATGACGCTCCTTCAGGCGGTCGAGGTGGTCCGATCGCGCTCAGCGACGCGCGCGTTTGAGCAGACGGCCGAGAGCGGCTACGACGAGTGCTTCGTGGTGAGACTCGAAAGCGTCCTCGCGCGGTCTGACTTCGACCAAGGCGACGACTGAAAATGAATTGAGCAAAGGCAGCATGGGCCCGACCGACTCAGGAACGTAACAGGGCAGGGCAGTGCCTCCCGCGACGGTCAGGTCGCAGCGGATCCGAGGCTCGCCGAGAACGATGCGCTTCTTGTACGAGCGCGTATCAAGCAACGCGCGTTCCACACTGTCGGTCAGGTAGCGCGCAGGAAGATTCAGCGCGCTCACGGCGCCGTCCAGCTGTTTCAACAGGGACAGGGCCGTGTCGGTGCTTGGCGAGGTACCCAGCACCTCGTTTGCCACCGCGACGGCGGACACCAGGCGCTTGTCCGTCGTAGACAGAGGCTGCGCGATCTTGACCGCCGCCCGGAGCGCCTCGACCTCATCGAAGCTCGGCTTGAGCTCGCCGCTCGTCAAAAGGAGCGGGATCTCGAGGTCATTGGGGTCATCTAGCAGCAGGTCGACACTGTTCGCGAGCCCTGTCGCGTCGAGTGGATCGCCGCAAGAAAGCACACGCAAGACCTCGAGGCGCATCCGTTCGTCTCGATCTTTGTCTCGCTCGGTGTCCGCCTCATCGAGTCGGCGCAGCGCACGGGGTGGCGAAAAGTCTGCCAAGAGCGGCACGAAGCTCTTGCTGCGCCGAATGCGGCGAGGCACCTCCGGATGGAAGCTCAGCAAGTCGACGAGGAAGCGTCGCGTCGCGGCGTCGGCTCTTGATGGCTGACCACGCTCGGCTGGCTTGAGGTCGCGCCTCCCGGCGGCGTCATCGGACGCGAGCTTGGCGCTGGCGAACGTGGTCGCTTTGCCAGAGCTCGGAAAGGCCGCATTGAACGGATCGTCGCTCTTTGCCGGTGTCTTCGTGTTGGCGCGAACCCGGAGCTCGTCGTTGACGATGGCGGGCAGCACAGCCTGCTGCGTGCTTCTTTCGCCCACCGTTTGGCCGCCCATGCCGCCGATCGGTAGAACGGCCACTGGAGGCGGGACGTAGGCAGTAGCGAACTGCAGAGGAGGCGAGCTGGGTGCCCGCAGCGAGCTGACACGTGGAGGTGCGACGAGCGGGGTGGCGAGGCTAGGCGGGGCTGACTCCATCACCGTTTCGGCAATGGTCCGCAAGAGCGCCCCTGGGCTCGACGGTGAGGCTGGCGGCGCGATCGGGAGCGGCGCGCGGGCCGAAACCGATGCCGGCGGTGGAGGGACGCTGCGCGGTTGCACCTCCGAGCCGGTGACTGCAGGCATCGACGTGCGGCGAACAGAAAGCGGATTGAGGGCTGGACGCACCGACCCAGGATTGGAGCTCGGCGGGCCATCTCCGTTGTTGCGGAACGGGAGGCCGTCGAAGGCTTGGCTGGGCAGCCGCGCGCGCCTGGTGCTGCTGGGAAACGGCAGCGGCGAGCCTGCTTCCGGCACGCCATCTTCACTGGTTGTGTCGCCCGCATTCCGAACAGCGTCCAGCGTCCTGCCGTCCAGCTTCATGGTCGATTCGTCGAGGCCCGTGCGCGGCTGCGCCGCGGCTTTCGGAACGATCGAGCGTGCGCGCGGACCCGTGTCGGCGTGAACCTCGAACCGAGCTTGGCGGCTTGGGTCGATCTCGATCTGGGCGCGGAAGGTCAGTGTCACCACGCCGCGGTCGGAGTCGATTAGCAGCGTGTCACCGATGAGCTCCGGCAACTTGCCGCCGAGGTTGCAAGAAAGCACAGGCCGCACGCCTGCAAGGTTGGCGACCAAACGCGGATGTTGTGGGTGCAGGCATTCCAAGATGATGCGTTCGTCGGCGCGAAATGGATCCGCCGCGCGCTGGTCTGTCGGCGCGATGCTGAAGTAGGAAACGTCGAAGCCAGTCGGCATCGGACGGTCGAGCATGGCCGATAGCCATGCGCGATCTTGGGCTCGCAGGAGCGATGCGCGGCTGCTCCATGAAGGCGCGATCGGTCCGACGCCAGTGAACGGTACGCTCACGCCCGGCTTGACGGGAAGATGAGGCGGCAACAGCTGTGGCACGCGGTAGCGACCGGAGGCTTCATCGTACAGCGTCGGATCGATGCCCACGGGGTTGTCGGGGCCGAGCGGGCCAACTTCATAGCGCAACGGCATGCGCAAGGTCGGCGCCGCCGCGTCGAGCTGACCATCTGGGGTGAAACGACTCGGCACGCGTGCCTCGACACACTTGTCGACGCTGCCGACAGCCACGCGAATCACGGTGCTCTCAGCCGCCTTCGGCGCGTGCGCGTGGCCGACCACCACAATGTCGTAGCTGTTCTTCAGCGGCGCGAGATCCGAGGGAACCCGCACGCTCTTCCGCAGATCGTCGTCCCAGTGGTCATCGACCTCGTGGATGCCGTCGGGCTCTTCGAGCAACACCGCGACCTCGGGGTCGAGCGCATAGGTCGCCTTCGCGATGATGGTGGCGATGTATTCGCCCGAGCCGCGCTGCCAGGTCACGACGGCTGTCGCGAACGAGTCGCGGCTGCGAACCTCCACCGCTTGCGACGGGCTCGCCAACGCCGGAAACTGCTCGCGATCGAGCGTCACCTCGGCGCCCTCGAGGTGAGGTCAGCGACCCACCCACACTCGATCAGAAGCGTCTGCACCGTGGCCAGAATAGTCACCTCGATCACAACCAAGCAAGGGAGGTGCCGGACCAACCAGGCGCAAAGGTCGATCCACCGAGTGAAGCTCTTGCACTTCGTGCGCATGTGCAGACCGTGCACATCGAGTAGCTCTTGAAGCATCACCCTTTGCGGGGACGCGGCATGCCGTATTGCACCATGCGATTGATCAGCGTTCGTCGCGAGATGCCAAGCAGATCTGCGGCTCGCACTTGGTTTCCGCCGCAGCCATCGAGCGCTTCCGTGATGCGCTTGCGTTCGATGGCATCGACATCATCTCGCAGCGATCGTTGAGAGGCCGGTGCATCCGGGGTGCTGGGTCGCGTGGGCGCATGCGACGCATGAGTCGAGGGCGCAAGTTTGAGTGCCAGCCTCGGCGGCTGCGCCAGGCCCGGTGAAGAAACTGGCAGCTTCGCTCCCGATTTCCCGAGCAACAATTGTTCGGGCTCGATCACGTCGGTGCACCAGAGTAGCGCTCGCTCGATGACGGTCGCGAGCTGACGCACGTTCCCCGGCCATTCGAAGTTGTGCAACGTATCCAGCGCTGCGGCGCTCAGGACCGGCTCGGCGCGTCCCAGCCGCGGGCAACTCTGACTCAGGAACAGCGCAGCGAGGCCCGCGATCTCGTCTTTGCGTTCGCGCAGCGGCGGTATCGTGACGGGCAACCCAGCGAGCCGGTAGTAGAGATCCGAGCGGTAAGCACCGCGTTCGGCGTCTTCTTCCAGCGCTCGGTTGGTCGCGGAGATGAAGCGCACGTCGAAAGGCCGCGGCTTGAGTGCGCCAATCCGCAAGACCTCCCGGCGCTCGAGCGCGATCAGCAGCTTGCCTTGTGTCGTCAGCGGAAGGTCACCAACTTCGTCCAAGAACACAGTGCCCCCCGAGGCTGCCTCGAGCAGACCGGGTTTCGCCTGCGTCGCGCCCGTGAAGGCGCCGCGTTCGTAGCCAAAGAGCTCGCTCTCGAGCAGATTTTCGGGCAACGCGGCACAATTGAGATGCAGCCAGGGCCCGTTTGCTCGCTTCGAGCGAGCGTGAATCGCCTGGGCGAAGAAGCCTTTCCCGACGCCGGTTTCGCCCAACAGCAGCACCGAAATGTTGGTCGGCGCGCAGAGGTCCACCAAGTGGTGCACGTCGTCCATGCCAGAAATCGCGCTCGGCGGGGGGGCCAGTGCAAGCGCAGAGTCGATCGCGGCCGCCGCGCCGGGCCTCACGATCACGACGACACCGCCGAGCTCGATCGGCTCGCCCCAGGCGACCTCGACGCGCTCTTTTGCCGGGATTCTGCGACCGCGAACTCGCGTTCCGTTGGCGCTTCCGAGATCTTCGATCACGATCGTGTCAGCCACGTGCAGCACCGCGTGTCGCCGCGACAGCGAGCTGTGCTCGAGGTCGACCTCGACCCCGGCCCCGCGTCCGAGGACGATCGGACCGGGCGTCGTCAGCGTGCGAGTCACCCCACCTCCGTCCCACAGCGCGCTGAGCGTGGGGTGGCGCAGCTCCCGTAAATTCAGCCGTGCTGTGGCTTCGAGCTCCTTCGACATCAGATGCCTTCGAAGCCCGTCGGGCGCACGCGCGTGTTGATCTCTGCGACGCTGAGCACGGCAAACGCGAGCAAGCTCCTGTTCTCTTGATAGATTTCGACACGGGCGATGGCGCGCAAATCGATCCCTTCGGGGTGCTCGGCCCTGTGCACGAAGACTCCGCCGTCGCCGTCGCCGTCGCCGTCGCCGTCGCTAACGGTCTCGATGGGAATGGAAGCGACGTGAATGGTGCGGTCGACGAACCCGAGATCCGGCAGATCGATGGTTGCTTCTTGAAATGTGTACGTCGCCATGTCGATTGCAGGGACGGCCCGCAGGTTGCAAGCGAGACGAGAGTACGAGACAGCCTCCATGTCGACCATCTACTTTCTCGGCGTTCGACGGAGCCCGTTCAGGGGGAACGGCTAGCAAGCGTCAACCGCCCGAGGTCACGCTGAAGCGCCGCTTCTTGTCGAACAGCTTCTTCGTCGCGAGCATCACCGCTTTGCGATCGACGCCGCCCAGCCGCAGGATGATCGCCTCGTTCCTCGCCAGCACGCGGCTCTTGGGCAAGCCGCGCAGGGTGGCTGTCGCCAGCTCGCGCGCGAGCTCCGAACGAAGCAAGCCCTTCGCCAGAACCAGCTCGGCATCGGTGGGGCCGTCTGCGATCAGCGCATCGATCGATTTGTCGACCAGCTGATCTGCGTCGCTGGTGCTGTAAGGCAGCCCAGGAGAGGCCAACACCCAGGCGACGTTCGCCTGTGGCGTGCTCTCCAGCGCACAGTTGACGTAGGCCGCGATGCTGCGGTCATGGCGCAGGGCGCGGTGCACACGACCGAGCTTGTTGTGGCACGACAACACGAACGCCACCGATAGAGCCGTTTCGTCTTCGGCGCTCGCGGGTTGAGAAGCCCAACCGACCAGGAGATGCTTGTTCGTTGGCCCCAGCGCGATGCTGCCCGAGCCCGAGAGCGCGGGCAGCTTGGCAGGCTCGAATGTCTTTGCGAATGCCGCTTCGATGTCACCCAACACATCTCCGGGCTCGAGCGGGCCGCGCAAGGTGACCGCTGCGTCGATCGCCCAGATCGGTTCCGGCTCGAGGAACATGTCGTCCGCTGGCTCGGTCGGACCGACGAGGCGGGCGCCTGCGAGTGGGTGCCCTTTCGGAAAGACATGCTCCGAGAGTGAAACAAATGCGGGACCGAAGCCGGTCTTCTCGAACAGCTTGGCGCGCTTGGTGGCGAGGTGCGCGCGCAGCTTCGGTAGCGAGCGATCGAAGATCACCGCGTTCAGATCGGTCGACGCCTTGTCGAGCGCGGCTCGAAGGGCCGCTTTGTTGCTGCTGCGCGTGTCGATGGTGAACGGCTCGCCCATCGGCGATCGGTTTTTGAATGGGTCGAGCGCCGTGACTTTGGCGCTGATCTCTACCTCGGAAGTCGGCGTGTTCTCGAATTGAACGAGCAAGCCGTTCTCCAGCAGGTACGCGCCGGGCTGGCCGGCAACGGGCGTCGCCGAGCTCTGCTTCGCTGGCTTTTTGGTAGAGGCTTCAGGGCCAGATGGCGTCACAACGTCGTCGCTTTTAGAGCGTCTTTCGGCTTTTGTGCTTGGCTTCTTCTTGGGCGCGAGCTTGGCGACCTGCTTGTCGGCTTCGTCACGAGCGATGAAGGCCGGCAGCGAAGCGAGCGTGCGGGCGAGCTCTTCTACTGGGACGCTGACGAGCGCATCGCTCTTGCCGCCCGGAACCCGGTCGCTCAGGAGGTCAGGGTTGTACTCGCGAAAAGTGGAGAGCGAGATGCCGGCGCCTTTGGCGATGGTGGCGAGCCGGGTCTTCGGCGGTACGGCGATCTCGGCGAAAGGCTGAGGGTCGTCTTTCGGGAGGTCGGAGAAGCCGAGCAGGTCGCGGTTGTGGAACACGATCGCGAATGCGTGAATGTGCGGCACGAAGTCGCGCGTCTCTTTCGGCAAGAGATGAAGCTCCGCCAGCTCGTGAAAGGCGACGCTCGCATCTTTGCCGCGGCCGAGCTGGTCACGACCTTCAGCGATGGCTTTGTCCATCCGCCCCTCGCCGCAGTTGTAGGCCCCGAGCGCGAGATCCCATTCGCCGAAGCGCTCGTACAAGAACTTCAAGTAGAGCTGTGCCGCCTCGGTGGAGCGCGGAATGCTACGCCGCTCGTCTCGCTCCGAGTTGATCGCGAGGCCGAAGCGCGCGGCTGTCTCCGGCATGAACTGAAACAGCCCCGCCGCGCCGACCGGCGAATTCGCCTGCGGATTGAAGCCGCTCTCGATGGCAGCGAGAAACAGCAGGTCTTCGGGCAGGTCGGCGTCGCGCAGTGAGCGCTCGATGTAACCGCGATAGCGCTCGGCGCGGCGCAGGCGGGCGCTCAAGGTCTCGCGGCCTTTCGGGTCGGTGCCGTAGTGAGCGACGTAGCGCAGCGTGCGTCGCGTGAGCGGAATGGGCAGATCCGACAGGGTGGGCACCACCCCTTCGAGCAGCATGGAAGGATCTGCGACCGGGTCGACGAGCTCGAAGTCTCCGCGCAGATCGGCGCCTTCGATCGTGTCGCTGCCATCCGAAGCGGGCGGCGCATCGGTGCGCGACATGTCGGCACCGTTCGGGTTTTCGAACCCGCGCCAGGCGCCCGCCAAACGCTCACGCACCGAGCTACTCGCGAGCGGCGCCGAAAGGCCCAGCACAACTGCACCTGCCGCAATCAGCCGCTTTCGTCGGACCTCCACGGCCTCAAGTGTCCGCTACGCGCGCGCTGGGAGCAAGCCGCCCAGCACAGTCTCGCTCACCCTTTGACCGCGCCTGCCGTCATCCCCGACACCATCTGCCGCTGTACGAAGAAGAACACCACGACAACGGGGATGCTCAGAAGCAGCGAGCCTGCAGCGAAGACCCCCCAATTCGGGTCGAAGCCGCCAACGGATTGTTGCAGCGTCACTGGCAAGGTGTAGGCCGTCACGTCATCCAAGAACACCGACGCCATGATGAACTCGTTGTACGCGTTCATGAACGAGAAAAGGGCCGTGATACCGATGCCTGGGCGCACCAGAGGCAGCAAGATGCGCGTGAAGATCAGCCAGCTCGATGCGCCATCGAGTCGCGCCGACTCGTCCAAGTCTCGCGGGATGACGTCGAAGTAGCCCTTCAACATCCAGATCGAGAAAGGCACGCTGGTAGTCGCGTAGATCAGCACGAGGCCCGCGGTGGTGCCGAACAGACCCAGCAGATCGAGCAAGAACAAGAGCGGCACCGCTGTGACAACGGCAGGAAACATCTGCGAGATCAGCATCGCTTTCAGCCCTGTCTGCTTCAGTGGAAACGCGAAGCGCGAGAAGGCGTAGGCCGCCGACAACGCGAATACGACACCGATGAAGGTGGCCGCCGCGCTGACGAGCAGTGAGTTCCCGAGCTGAATGAAGAAGATGGGTCGGCCGTAGAAATCTTCTGCGAACACGAAGGCGCGAAAGCTCTCGGATGAAACTTCACTGGGCCAGGGTAGCGGGCCGCTCTGCCCGAGTCGGCCCGATGGCGATAGCGCCAGCTTGAGGACCCACAAGATCGGGTAGAGCACCACCGTGGTCGCCACCAGCAGCGTGGCGTACACGAACAGGACCTCCGCGGCCCCCGGACGGCGCTCGTCTTGACTCACGTCGTTTGTTCCTTCGCGACTCGGCTGGTCGCACGGCCGTACAAGAGCAAGAACGCGAAGATCAGGACCGAATACGCCGCGGCGTAGCCATAGCGTTGGCCGCGTTCGAACGCCCAGCGATAGGCCTCGCTGATCAAGATGTCGGTCTGCGAGCCCGGCTCGCCGCCACTGACCAAGTAGACGACATTGAACATGTTGAAGGTCCACACCGAGCCCAAGATCACAGAGGGGATCAACGCCGGGCGAATGTGCGGAAACACCACGTAGCGAAGGCGCTGCCAGCGCGATGCTCCATCGAGCGACGCGGCCTCTTCCAGCTCTTTCGGGAGCGACGAGAGAGCGCCCAAGGTGACCACCATCATGAACGGAAAGCCGAGCCAGGTGTTGGTGACCAAGTTTGCGAAGAACGCCGTGTGGAAGCGGTCGAACCACGCGAAGCCCTCGAACCCGAAAGGCTTGAGGAGCGCGTTGATGGCACCGACTTGGGCGTTGAACATGCCCTTCCACATCAAGGCGGTGATGTAATTGGGGATCGCCCAGGGCAGTACCAGCAAGATGCGATACACGGAGCGCAGGCGGATCCACCCCGGGCGTAGGAGCAGCGCCAAGAAGACACCCAAGCTGAGGTGCAGAGCGACATTCAGCACCGTCCACAGCACCGTGACTGCGAGCGCGAAGTAGAACGAGCGCGCCTCGAACAGATGCTCGCGTGGCGGGAGCAAGATCTCTCGAAAATTGTCCAGCCCGACGAAGACGAACTCGCCATTCTGATATTCGAACAGCGACATCAATGCGCCCGCCAACATCGGGGCCAGCACGAGCACCGCAGTCGAGACGATGCCTGGCGCCAAGAAGGCGGCTGCCGACTTTCCCCAAGACCCGAGCAAGCGCGCCCGCGTCGCCTCTGGCGTCTGCCCGTCGAGGCGCACCTGCTTGACGAGCAAGACAGTGCCCCCGATCAGCAGCGCCGCCAGAATGATCCCGAGCCACGCAGGGCTTCGGCGTTTGGGCGGGCCACTGTCGACACGCTCCAGGGTGTAGCGCGCCTTCTCCAAGGCCTCGTCCACGTCTGCTCGAGCGATGCTGGCGCGGAGGACGTCTTCGGCTGGGCGCCATACGCTGCCCATGCGCACGGAGCTCGGTGTGACGACGCCACGTTCCAGGGCGAGGCGCTGAGCGCGCGCGAGCTTTTCGCTGAAGCTGAGGCCGCCGGCGACATCGTATGCGTCCTTACGTACGTGCGGCAGCGAGAGCTCGTCTTGACGGGCCGACTGTCCGCGCGGGCCCGCCAGAAATTTCAGCACCTGCTCCGCCTCGGACGGGTGGCGGCTGGAGGCGCTCACGAACATCGCGTCCACCGTCACGAACGAGCCCCCGGGCTTGCCGTTCATCGAGAAGAGCGGCGCGACGTCCCACTCGCCGGTCTGCCCGAGGCTGCCTTTCGGCGTGTACCAAGGCCCGTTGATGATGGCGGCGACCTTGCCGTCTTCGAACAGCCGGACCATCTCGTTGTAGCTGGGCTCGGGCGGGATGATCTCCCGCGCGCGCAGTGAGCCCGGCAAACGAAACGCAGTCGCTGAAGGCTCGTCGAACAACGCGAATCGCTCGCTGTCACCGACCAGTGCCTGGCCGCCGGCCGCTAGAAAGAACGGCGAGTGGTAAAAGAGGCTGGTGGCATCATAGGCGAGCGGAAAGCTGCCGCTCGGCAAGCTCGGGCGCAGTGCCTCCAGCTCGGTCAGCGAGCGCGGGGGCTTCGGCGAGAGGCTCGTGTTGAAGAAGACGACCAGGCCTTTGAAGGTCAGCGGCGCGCCGTACAGGGTGCCGCCCTGGCTGACACCCTGAAGCAGCCCGGGCAGATACAGATCGTCGGCGTAGGGCAACGCGCCAGCACCGAGCGGTCGCACGACTTTGTCGCGCGTGAGCTCGCCGAGCTCGTTGTGCGGTCGCACGAACAGATCGGGGCCGGCCCCTCGCGGCACCGTGCGGATGAGCTTGTCCTTGAACGACGCGTCGGGTACTGCCAGCGGCTCGACGTAAATCTTGCCGAGTTGCTCTTGGTTGAAGTCTCGCAGCAGCCGCTCGAGCACAGCTTGCTCGCTGCCGCGTTGCGAGTGCCACAACATCACGCGGACGCCCTTTGGCTCTTGATGGCTCATGCCCACCAGCGGACGAAACAGCGCCGCTACTAGTAGCAGACCGACGACGAGCACGAACGCGAGTCGCCGCCTCACGTCGCCTCGATGCGCGTCCCCGTGACGGCGTCGAAGAAACACGCGCCCTCGGGCGCTACGCCGAAGCGCACGGTGCTGCCCTCTTTGTGCCCGAACGCGTCGCGACCGGGGATGCTGGCGGTGATGGTGCCCGGTCGCGCTGGCTCTTTCGGGCCGCGGTCCAAACGCACGCCCTCGACCTCGAGATGCAGATAGCCCTGCTCTCCCACTGGCTCGATCGCGCGCACGACGCCGCTGAAGGGGCCGGCTGGGTTCACCACGATGTGCTCTGCCCGCAGGCCCAGCACCACCTCGGCGGCGGGTAGATCGACGGGGACCTGCAACGGCCCAGCTCGGAACGCGCCCGCTTCGACCTTTCCGGCGATCAGATTCATCGATGGAGTGCCGATGAACTGGGCGACGAAGCGATTGTTCGGCCGCATGTACAGCTGTTCGGGTGCGCCGACTTGCTCCACCACGCCACGGTTCAACACCACGATGCGGTCGGCCATCGTCATGGCCTCGACTTGATCATGGGTGACGTAGATCGTCGTCTTCTGCAGCGTGCGTTGCAGGCTCTTCAGCTCGACGCGGATCTGTGAACGCAGCGCAGCGTCGAGATTCGAGAGCGGTTCGTCGAAACAATAAATCTCCGGCTTTCTGACCAAACATCGACCGATCGCGACACGTTGGCGCTGGCCGCCGGAGAGCTGCTTGGGCAGCCTGGCGAGCAGTGGGCCGAGCGACAAGATCTCGGCGACGCGAAGCACCTCTTTCTGGCGCTCGGGCTCGGGCAAGCCCCGCACGAACAGAGGAAAGCCCAGATTCTCGGCGACTGTCATGTGGGGGTAGAGCGCGTAGCTCTGGAACACCATGCCGACCCCGCGATCTTGTGGCGGCACATCGTTGAGCACGCGATCTCCCGCGCGGATGACACCTTCGCTCAGCGTCTCCAAACCAGCCACCAGCCGCATCAAGGTGGATTTACCGCAACCGCTCGGGCCCACCAGCACCACCAGCTCCCCGGGCTCGGTGGTGAAATGAACGTCGGCGAGCACCACCGTGTCGCCGAACCGCTTCCCGACGTGCTCGAACGCGAGCCCGACTGTCATCCGGCTCGGTGCTCGTGCTCGCGATACCAGTGGTAGGTCGACTCGATGCCGCCCCGCAGCGTCGTGGCAGGCTGCCAGCCGAGCGCACGCAGCTTGGAGATGTCGAGCAACTTGCGCGGCGTGCCATCTGGCTTGGAAGCATCGAAGGTGAGCTCGCCTTGGTAGCCGACGACGTCGCGAATGATCTCGGCGAGCTGGCGAATCGACACGTCTTCGCCGACACCGACGTTGATGAGCTCCGGTGAGTCGTAGTTGTCGAGCAAGAACAGGCAGGCTTCCGCGAGATCATCGACATGCAGAAACTCGCGACGCGGCGAGCCGGTACCCCAGATCGGCACGCTCGCGTCGCTTCTCAGCTTGGCTTCGTGAAACTTCCGGATGAGGGCCGGAAGGACGTGCGAGCTCTGCAGATCGAAGTTGTCGTGCGGGCCGTACAGGTTGGTCGGCATCAGCGAGATCGCGTGCATGCCGTGTTGCTTGTGATAGGCCCGACACATCTGGATGCCGGCGATCTTCGCGACTGCGTAGGCGTCGTTGGTGGGCTCGAGCGGGCCGGTCAGCAAGAACTCTTCTCGCATCGGCTGCGGCGCGAGCTTCGGGTAAATGCAGGAGCTGCCCAAAAACAGGAGCTTCTTCGCGCCGAAGCGATGTGCCGCGTCGATCACGTGCGTCTGGATCAGCAGGTTCTCGCGGATGAAGTCGGCCGGTGCGCTGTCGTTCGCGAGGATGCCGCCGACCTTGGCCGCAGCCAGCACCACGTAGTCTGGGCGCTCCGCATCGAAGAAGCCGTCGACCGCCCGTCGATCGCACAGATCGAGCTCGGCGCGGCTTCGCTGCAGCACCGCGCTGTGGCCATTTGCCAGGAGGCGCCGGCTGACGGCGCTGCCGACGAGGCCTCGGTGCCCAGCGACATAGATGCGCGCGTCCCGCTCCAAGTTGGCACGAGATCTCGCTCAGTCCGGCCGCCGGAGCAAGCCCGCCTCTTGAAAAGCCATGGCAAATCGGGAAAGACGGCGCTAACCCCAATGCCAGGGCATGGCAAAAGGCGTTCGTGTGGTGGCGCTGGTCGGCGTCGTGGCAGTGGCCGCGGTGGCCGTCGTAATTGCCAAGCCGTGGGCCGGTTCGAGCACCGCGTCCGCGGGCCCGAGCGCGAGCGCAAAGCCAGCGGACCAGGAAATCGCCGTGACCGGCCTCAGGGTCGCGGCGCGAAAGCTCACCTCGACCGTCCACGCGGTCGGCAGCTTGGCGTCCAACGAATCTGTCGAGCTTGCTCCAGAGGTGTCACGCAGGCTGGTGAGGGTCGTCGCCGAAGACGGCGCGCGCGTGAAGAAGAACGACATTCTGTTCGAGCTGGACGCGACCGATCTGTTGGCCAAACAAAACGAGCTGGCGGTCAAGCGCAAGCTCCTGGCGATTCAGGCAGGGCGGGCGCAGAAGCTCCACAAAGAGGGCATCTCCACCGAGGCTGATGAGCAACAAGCGAACTCTGAGCTGGAGCTTATCAATGCCCAACTGGAGACCCTGCGCGTCGACATCTCCAAGACCAAGATCAGGGCGCCCTTCGATGGGCGCCTCGGGATCCGCAAGGTGAGCGTCGGGGCGCTGGTCGGGCCCCAAACAGTGCTCGTTTCACTAGAGGACGACAGCCGCATCAAGGTCGACTTCACCGTGCCCGAGCGCTTCGCTGCGCTGCTCAAACAAGGCGGGCGCTTCTCTTTTCAGGTCGAAGGCAGCCGAGAGACATTCGAGGGCACAGTGCGCGCTCTCGAGCCCAAGCTCGACGTCGCCACGCGCAGTCTGTTGGCGCGCGGTGTGGCGGACAAGGTGTCTCCCGTGATGGTCACAGGCGCGTCCGTCGCCGTCGAGATTGCCGTCGGCAGCGACAGCACGACGGCGCTGTTCGTGCCCAGCGAGGCGGTCATCCCATCTGTGGGTGGCCATGGGCTCTATCGCTTCGAGGACGGTGTCGCCAAGCTTACCGATGTCGAGATCGGCCTCCGCACCGCGAGCGACGTTCAGATCAAGAGCGGCATCAACGAGGGCGACGTGGTGTTGGTCGACAACCTGCTGCGCCTGCGACCCGGCGCCAAAGTGAAGCTCAACGCCGAGGCCGCCAAGGCGCCACCGCCGTCGGCTTCGGGAGCGGCTCCGTGACGCTGCCCGAGACGTGCATCCGACGGCCAGTGCTGTCGATCGTGCTGTCGATCGTGCTGGTGCTGCTGGGCGCCGTCGCTTTCATCTATCTCGGTGTGCGCGAGTATCCGGCGGTCGACCCGCCTGTCGTGACCGTGACGACGACATACTCCGGCGCCAACCCGGAGGTGATCGACTCCCAAGTCACCGAGCCGATCGAGCAGACGTTGGCAGGCATCGCCGGCATCCGCAGCATCGTCTCCAGGTCCCGCGAGCAGACCAGTCAGATCCGTATCGAGTTCGAGCTCTCGGTCGACATCGACGCCGCGGCCAACGACGTACGCGACAAGGTCGCGCAAGCGATACGACGGTTGCCCACCGACGCCGACCCACCCATCGTCGAGAAGGCAGACGCCGACAGCGACCCGATCGTGTTCATGACGATCGCCAGCGATACGCAGCCGATTTTGGAGGTATCCAACATCGCCAACACGTTCGTAAAAGATCGCATCCAGACCATCCCGGGGGTCTCCAGCGTGCGCATCTTCGGCGAGAAGCGTTACAGCATGCGCCTGTCGCTCGACGCCAGCGAGATGGCGGCACAGCGCGTGACGCCGGACGACGTGCGAGCCGCGCTCACGAACCAGAACGTCGATCTGCCCTCCGGCCTGGTGGAGGGCGACCGCACCGAGCTCAATGTTCGAACGGATGGTCGTCTGACCGAGCCGAAAGAGTTCAACCGCATCACCATCCGCGATCAGGGCGGCCATCCGGTTCGCTTGGAGGACGTCGGCTACGCCGAGCTCGGCCCGCTCAACACGCGCAGCGGCGTGAAGCGGGACGGCAGACAGATCATCGGGGTCGCGCTGATCCCTCAGCCGAACACCAACGCGATCGCGATCGCCGACGAGTTCTACCGACGGCTCGAGCAGATCAAGAAGGACATCCCGCCCGAGTACGAGGTAGACATCGGCTACGACTTCACCAAATACGTCCGGCGCAGCGTGCTGGAAGTGCAGGAGACACTGGTGCTGGCCTTCGTGCTGGTCGTGCTGGTGATTTTCATTTTTCTACGCGATTGGCGCGCGACGATCGTCCCTGTCGTCGCCATCCCCGTGAGCATCATCGCCACCTTTGCTCTGGTCTGGATCTTCGGCTTTTCGATCAACGTCCTGACGCTGGTGGGCATCGTGCTCTCGATCGGTCTCGTGTGTGACGACGCGATCGTGGTCTTGGAGATCATCTATTCCAAGATCGAGCAGGGGCAAAAGCGGCTGCCAGCCTCGATCGACGGCGCCAACGAGATCTTCTTCGCGATCGTCTCGACGACCCTGACCTTGGCGGTCGTGTTCACACCGATCGTCTTCATCCCGGGGCTTACGGGGCGGCTATTTCGCGAGTTCGCCGCCGTCGTCGTCGGCTCGGTGCTCATCTCCGGCTTCGTCGCGCTGACGCTGTCTCCCATGATGTGCCGCTACTTGCTGCGCGAAGACACCCATTCGCTCTGGCTCTATCGCAAGACTGAGCCGATCTTCGTCGGCATATCGCGCGGATTCGAATCGGCATTGCGAGCCTTTTTCAGGGTTCGCTGGCTCGCGCCAATCGCGCTCGTTGCAGTCATGGTTTGGTCGGTGCTGCTTTATCAGAAGCTTCCGACCGAGCTCGCGCCCAATGAAGATCGCAGCAACATTCGCATCAACGTGCGCGGTCCGGAGGGCGCGACCTACGCGTACACGGATCATCAGCTCGATCAGATTTCGACATGGGTCACCGACTCGGTACCCGAGCTCGCGCGCACGTTCTCGATCGTGGGCGGGCCGGGTGGCGCGCAAGGCACCAACGTCGGTATCCAGAACGTTTACCTGGTCGACAGAGACAAGCGAACGCGCGACCAGTCGGAGATCTTTCAGCAGCTCTCCAAAGGGGTGACGCAGTTCACGGGTGGCAGCGCGTTTCCCGCCGAGCCCCCGACGATTGGCAGCCGCCAAGCAGGCCAGCCGGTCCAGTACGTCATCAAAGCGCCGAGCTTCGCAGCGCTCGTCGAAGTACTGCCGATCTTTCTCGAGAAGGCAAAGACGCGCCCCGAGCTGCGCTTCGTCGACAGCGATTTGAAGCTGAATCGCCCTGAGCTTTCGCTCTCGGTGAACCGCCGTAAAGCCGACGAGCTCGGCGTTTCAGTGCGCGAGGTGGCCCGGGCGATTCAGCTGGGAGTGGGTGGCGTGCGTTACGGCTACTTCATCCGCGACGGCAAGCAGTACGAGGTGATCGGGCAGCTGGTAGAACGCGATCGCGACGAGCCAGCCGATATCTTGCGGCTCAACGTGCGCACCCGTTCTGGGCAAATGGTTCCGATCGAGGCGTTGGTCGAAGGCCACGACGGCGCTGGCCCCGCCGCGCTGTATCGCTTCGACCGCTACGTCGCGGCCACGATCTCTGCTGGGCTCACGCCCGGCCACACGCTGGGCGACGGCATCAAGGCGATGGATGCGGTCGGGGCCGAGGTATTGCCGCCGGCGTTCTCGACCGCGCTTGCGGGTCAAGCACGCGACTACGCAGACAGCTCGTCGAGCGCGTCGCTCGCGTTCATCTTCGCCGTCGTGCTCATCTACCTGGTGCTGGCGGCGCTGTTCGAGAGCTTCCGCGACCCGATCGTGATCCTGATGACGGTGCCGCTTTCAGTGGCGGGTGCGCTGGCGTCTCTCTCGTTCACTGGCCAGACCCTGAATGTCTTCAGCCGCATCGGCATCATCATGCTCGTCGGCTTGGTCACCAAGAACGGCATCCTCGTGGTCGAGTTTGCAAATCAGCGCCGCCGCGCGGGGGTGCCGATGCGGGAGGCGTGCATCGAGGGCGCCGTTGCTCGCTTTCGCCCCGTGCTGATGACCAGCCTCGCGACGATCTTGGGGGTGCTGCCGATCGCGCTCTCGTTGGGCGGCGCGGCCGGCAGCAGAAAGTCGCTCGGTATCGCCGTCGTCGGGGGCCTGTCCTTCTCGCTGGCACTGACCCTCTTCGTGGTGCCGGTGATGCACTCGCTCATTGGCCGCGAGAAGGCACCAGAAGCGGACGCTGAGGACGAAGCCGCGCCGGCGGCTGCGCACGTTCCAGCCGAATAGCCGCGCGCGTTGCATCGCGTTGCGTCATTGCTCGAGCGGGACAAGCAGAGACGCGCTCGGCGGGGGATGGTATTGCGCCTGCCGCGTGTCTCCCAATCCCGTCCCTTACCGGCCCAGATACCAGGTACGAATCGTGACGGCGGCGTCGCTCTTCGACGGCCACGACGCGGCCATCAACATCATGCGGCGCATCTTGCAGGCGTCGGGCGCGGAGGTGATTCACCTCGGCCACAATCGATCTGCAAAAGAGATCGTGAACTGCGCGATCGCAGAAGACGCCAGCGGCATCGCCGTCACAAGCTACCAGGGCGGCCACGTCGAATATTTCAAGTACATGTTCGACCTCTTGAAAGAACGCGGCTCGTCCATCCGCATCTTCGGCGGCGGAGGCGGCACGATTCTGCCGTCCGAAATCGAAGAGCTGCACAAGTACGGCATCACGCGCATCTACTCGCCCGACGACGGTCGTGCGCTCGGTCTCCAGGGTATGATCAACGACCTGCTCGAGCGTTGTGACGCGGCGACGCCGATCTCGCTCGAAAGCGACCTCGCGCTCTTGCCCAAGCGAGAACCGGGCGCCATCGGCCGCCTTATTTCTGTCGCCGAGAACCACCCCGAGCTCGCCACGGCGCTCGCGACCGGCCTTGCGCCGTTGCTCGCGAAGAGCGCGGTACCGGTGCTCGGCGTGACGGGAACGGGCGGCAGCGGCAAGTCATCGCTCATCGACGAGCTGGTCCGGCGCTACCTGCGAGATTTCGACGCCAAGACGATCGCCGTCATCTCCATCGACCCATCGAAGCGCAAGACCGGTGGCGGCCTCCTCGGTGACCGCATCCGCATGAACGCCATCGACGACCCGCGCGTGTACATGCGGTCGCTGGCGACGAGGCAGTCCAACCTCGCGCTCTCGCGGCACGTGCGTGACGCAGTCGACATCGCCAAGGCTGCGGGTTTCGATCTCGTCATCGTGGAGACCAGCGGCATCGGTCAAAGCGATACCGAGATCACGGACCACTCGGACGCGTCGCTCTACGTGATGACGAGCGAGTACGGGGCCGCCACCCAGCTCGAGAAGATCGACATGCTCGACTTCGCGGACGTGATCGCGATCAACAAGTTCGACAAGCGCGGCAGCCTGGATGCGCTGCGCGACGTGCGCAAACAGTTCAAGCGCAACCACAACCTATTCAGCGCGAAGGACGACGATCTGCCGATCGTGGGGACGATCGCGTCGCAGTTCAACGATCCCGGCATGAACGCGCTCTACCGCAGGGTGCTCGACGCCATTCAGCAAAAGACGGGCGCGATTTTCACGTCTCACTTGGAGCTGCCGACAGCGCGAACCAACAGCGACATGGTGATCGCTGCAGAACGGGTGCGCTACCTCGCCGAAATTGCCGAGAACAGCGACCGTTATGACGCCTTCGTCCGGGAGCAGAGCTCTCGCGCGAGACGCGCCTATCAGATCTTCGGCGCCATCCTGGCCTTGCGCGGGCTGGCATCGACGAACTGGGATGTGCTGCCTACGCTGGCGCCACTCGAGACCGACCCAGCCGCAGTGCGCGACCTGGTCGCTCGCTATACCGAAGAGGTCGAGCGCTTGGATGGCGCGTCGAGGAAGCGTTTGCGTGAGTTTCCCGGCTTGGTCGAGCGGATGAAGCAAGAGGTGTATCGCTACCAAGTCCGCGACAAGGTCATCGAGCAGCCGCTCTTCTCCGAGTCGCTGTCGCACACCAAGGTGCCCAAGGTCGCGCTGCCGCGCTTTCACGATTGGGGCGACTTGATGACGTGGCTCCTCACCGAGAACGTCCCTGGTGAGTTTCCCTACGCAGCAGGCGTGTTTCCCCTCAAGCGAGAGGGAGAAGATCCGGCGCGCATGTTCGCTGGTGAAGGCGGCCCGGAGCGCACCAACAAGCGCTTTCACTACGTGTCGCGCGGCTTGCCAGCCAAACGTCTCTCTACCGCCTTCGACTCGGTGACGCTGTACGGCGAAGACCCGGGCCATCGACCGGACATCTTCGGAAAGATCGGCAACAGCGGTGTCTCGATCGCCAACGTCGACGACGCCAAGAAGCTCTATTCCGGCTTCGATCTGTCGGACCCGTCGACCAGTGTGTCGATGACAATCAACGGCCCGGCCCCGATGTTGCTCGGCTTCTTCATGAACGCCGCGATCGACCAAGGCTGCGAGCGCTACATCCGCGAGCAGGGCACGACTCTCGAAGCAGAGGCGAAGATCCAGTCGCTTTACAAAGCGCGCGGCGCGACGCGCCCGACCTATCTCGGCCCGCTACCGGAAGGAAACAATGGGCTCGGCTTGATGCTGCTCGGCGTCAGCGGTGACGAGGTGCTGCCACGCGAGGTGTACGATCGTATCAAGCAGAAGACGCTCTCGGCCGTGCGGGGCACCGTGCAAGCCGACATCCTGAAAGAAGATCAGGCGCAGAACACCTGCATCTTCTCGACCGAATTCGCGTTGCGCATGATGGGCGACATTCAGTCGTACTTCATCGCCAACAAGGTGCGGAACTTCTACTCGGTGTCGATCAGCGGCTATCACATCGCAGAAGCAGGCGCGAATCCGATCACCCAGCTCGCGTTCACGCTCGCCAACGGCTTCACTTACGTCGAGTACTACCTGTCGCGAGGGATGCACATCGACGACTTCGCGCCGAACTTGTCGTTCTTCTTCTCGAACGGCGTCGATCCGGAGTACTCCGTCATCGGTCGCGTCGCGCGGCGCCTGTGGGCAAAGGCTATCCGCAACAAGTACGGCGGTAACGAGCGCTCGCAGAAGCTGAAGTACCACATCCAGACGTCAGGCCGCAGCCTGCACGCCCAAGAGATCGCGTTCAACGACATCCGCACGACGCTGCAGGCCCTCTACGCGATTTCGGACAACTGCAACTCGCTGCACACGAATGCCTACGATGAGGCGATCACCACACCGACGGAAGAGAGCGTCCGGCGCGCGCTCGCGATTCAGCTCATCATCAACGAAGAGCTCGGGCTCTCCAAGAACGAGAACCCGCTGCAAGGGTCGTTCGTGATCGACGAGCTGACCGAAGTCGTCGAACAAGCGGTGCTGAAAGAGTTTCGGGCGCTGTCCGATCGCGGAGGTGTGCTGGGCGCGATGGAGCGCATGTACCAGCGCACGAAGATCCAGGAAGAGTCGCTCTATTACGAGTCGCAGAAGCACGACGGCAAGCTGCCGATCATCGGGGTCAACACCTTCCTCGACTCGAAAGGCTCGCCGACGGTGTTGCCTAAAGAAGTCATCCGTTCGACGACCGATGAAAAAGAGTTCGCGATTCAAAGCAGCCAGGCGTTCGTTCGCCGCAACAGTGCGTACAGCGCCGCAGCGCTGGCGCTCTTGCAGGAAGTGGCAGAGCGTCGAGAAAATTTATTCGAGTCTCTGATGGAGGTTTGCAAGGTCTGCACGCTGGGGCAGATTTCGGCGGCCTTGTACGACGTCGGCGGTCAGTACCGCCGCAATATGTGAGGGCCTGATGAGAGCTTGGTCGAGCTGCGTTGTGATGTTCGCTTTGTGCGGCTGCGGTGATGACGTCTCCGTCGTTGGCGGAGGCGGCCAGGGCGGCTCGCCGCCGACAGACGGCTGCACGGCAGACCCATTCGCTTGTGTTGCAGGCACGACTTGCTGGGTGCTCTCGAACCAATCGAGCTTCGATTGCTTGCCCAGCGGTGCTGGCGTGGCGGATGAGGCCTGCGTCAACACCGCAGGGCAGGCGACCTGCGGAGACGGCCTCGTTTGTTTGCAGCTGGAAGGCGCGATGAGCGGCTTCTGCACCCCCTATTGCACCCCCGCCAACCCCTGCGTCAGCGAAGCGGTGTGTTTGACCATCACGCTCGCGGGCTCCACGTTTCAAGCCTGCGAGCCCCAGGGTCAAGGCGGGGCGAGCCAGGGTGGGGCGAGCCAGGGTGGGGCGGGCCAGGGCGGGGCAGGGTAGCGACTGTTGAGCTCGGTTGTTCTGTGCTCGTCAGCTTGACCAAGACGCATCGAAGGCCTAGAGCTGTTTGGTCGTTCAACCAAACGCAGGCGAGGCTCCATGTTGCGCTCCAGTCTTCTGCATATTCAGCTAGTTACGTTCGCGCTGGCAGCCTCTGCCTCGGTGGTTGGCTGTTCCGACGACACTGAGAGCGGCCCCCCAGAAGACGTCTTGCTCGAGCCGCCGCCTGCAGGGCAGGGCGTCCAGTTTCGCATGGTGACCACCATCGAAGCGGGCTCCGAGGTCGAGCACTGCCAGTTCTTCCGTGCACCTCCGGAGGGGCTCAACGTCAACCGCGACGAGATCCGCTTCACGTCGGGCAGCCATCACGTGCTGATGTACCTCACGCCGTACGAAGACATCCCGACAACGAACCTCGCCGGCGAAGAGATCGACACCAGCGCTGTCTTCGACTGCTCCGAGGGCCCGACCGGCAGCTGGCAAGTGACGAATTTGATCGGCGGCTCACAGAACTCGAGCGGTGACCCGACGCTGAGCTTCCCACCGGACGTGGCGATGAGAGTCGAGCCGAACGCCGTCCTGTTGATGAATGCTCACTACATCAATCCGCAGTCGGAGGCGGCCAACCCCGAGGTGCGCGTCAACCTGTTTTCGATCCCCGACGAGCAGGTAAAGACTCAAGGCGGCATTCTGTTTTTCTACAACCCGTTCATCCGAGTCGACCCCATGGGCGCAGGCCTGGCCACCATGAGCTGCCCGCTGCCGGACGACATCACCATCGGCAATGCACAGTCACACATGCATCGGCGCGGCGTGGGTTACAGCGCGACGCTTTTGGCGCCGGACGCGTCTCCCGAGCTCATCTACTCCAATGACGCGTGGGAGGGAGTGCCGGTCAAGGAGTGGGAGGAGGGCCTTGCAGTCGTTGGCGGCAGTCGCATCGAATACGGCTGCGACTATCAGAACGGCGAAGATCGCCAGGTGTACCAGGGTCCGAAATCAACCGACGAAATGTGCATGTTCATCGCGTCGTACTGGCCGGCGAACAACCAGGTGTCCGTGTGCGCTACCGACCCGGACGACACCGTCGGCACGCAGGCTCTCAACGCTGAATGGGTCGGTAACGGCGCCGCCACCTGTGAAGAAACGCTCGGCTGCATTCAGGGTATCTCGAGCGAGGACCAACAAGGGTTCTTCCAAGCTCTCACGGATTGTGTCCTCGACAGCGACCCGGCGGAGAGCTTGTACGTCTCGAATGGCGTACGTTGCCTGCTCACCCACGCTGACCCAGTCGCCGACTGCCTCCCCGAGATCCAGGCTTGCATCGACCACTAGCCACTGCGATCAAAGTCTCCCCGAGCGAAGCTCCCGCGCAGCCCACGCGGGAGCGCATCGTGGCTGCCGCGTACCGCGTGCTCTCCGAACAAGGAAGCCACGCGACTTCCATCAAAGAGATCGCCAGGGCTGCGGGGGTGGCGCCCGGTCTGGTTCACTATTACTTCGCCAGCAAAGAGCAGCTCTTGCTGGAGGTGACGCGCGATTGTTGCCGGCTCTACCGGGAAGAGATGTCCGCGCTCTCGCTCCCCAGCGACCCGATCGCCCGCACCCGTGCGTTGCTCGACTTCAGCAAACGTCGCGGGCTCGCCAGCCCGGACTGGTACCGCCTGCTCGTCGACCTGGACGCGCTTGCGTTGCGCGACGAGGCGCTTGCGCGTGAGGTTGCCGCGCTCCGCCGTGAGATCCGCGAGCACGTCGCATCCCTCGTCGCGAACGTCGAGGACACGCTCGCGCTGCGCTTGGGCCCCACGCGCGACGCCCTCGCCGCCGTGCTGATGACGTCAGTCGACGGTCTCATCGTGCAGCGCCTGATCGACCCCACCTTCGAGATCGACGCAGGCTTCGCTGCCGTCGAGCAGCTGCTGATCGCGCTGCTCGAACAGGCAACTCGCAATCAGCTCTGATTGGTCAATAAGGACCGGGGTCGCGCGCCGACTTGGCGTCGAGGCACTCGGCGTACTGTTCCAGCTCGGGGCCACACTCGTCGTCGTCGTCTTTGTACTTGCGGTCGTCGCACTCGTGCCGCTGGAGCTGGCACTCCCAGTATGGCTCGATGAGCTCGATGCAGTCGTATGCCGACGCAACGTCGTAGTCCGCGTCGACGTAGATCTCGGTCTCTTGGAGCTCGCGCTCGCCGCAGTCTTCGCAGCCGCAGATGGTGTCGATGCGGTCTTGGACGAGCGAGCCGCAGCCGGTGGTGGCGGCAGCAGAGCTGATCACGAAAGTGGCCAGCAGCATTCGAATGCGCAAGAACCCCTTGCTGCGCAGGTCAACGACGGCGTTCATCAGAAGCCTCCGATCTGGACGTCGGCGCATTCGCTGAGCCGCTGGGCTTGCACGTTGCAAGCGCCCTCGTCCGTTTGGTACCGATCGTTGTTGCAGCGTGAGCCTTCGTCGATGCACTCGAAATAGTCGTCGTACTCACCCGTACAATTCGTGACGTCAGCGAGGTCCGCGATTTCGTCGCCGCGAAGGTTGCATGCCTCCTCGTCGAGGTCGTTGCCGCCTTCGCAGTTCTTGGCCTCTTCGCAATAGCTGCCCACCGACCCGCCACAACCGGCCATGAGGGCGGCGAGGACGAGCAATGGACAACCGAAAGAAAGAAGCACGCTACCGGCTCGTTTTGGATGCTTAGGACGTTCCACGCGAAGCAGCATACTCCAAAACCTTTCTATTCTACCCGTTTGATCCGTGCTCTCGGGAAGGGCGATCCGTGCTCTCGAGAAGGGCGCCTTTTCAAGGAAGCGCGCGTGCTTTGCGGCGGCGCAAAGCTCCGGGCGCGTCTGACGAGCGAGGGGGCGAAAGCTTTCCAAGTTTTTTTTCGGAAGCGTCGTCCGAATGGATGACGGCGCCCGCGGTGAGAATCACGGCCGCCAGCAGCAAAGCGTCGATCAGTATGAACGCAGCCCCCGTTGCCGAGCCGAACAAGGGTTCTGCTTCGGCGAGACCGCGAACGCCTTGAGTCAGGGTGAGCGTGCGCCGATGAAGCATGAACAACACCAAGAGGGCGAGCGCGCCAGGCAGGGCAGCGAGCGCGAAGGCCCTTGGCCGTGGGAGCACGGCGAGCGCTGGCGCGCGGTCGTGCGCCAGCGGTACGAGGTAAGCTGACAGCGCTGCGCCTGCCAACAGGGCGGCCGAGGGGACCCGCTCACCAGCGAAGTGGAGCGCTGCCCATTCTGGGCGAAGCAGTGCCGAGAACAACAGCGCGGGGAAAAATGCGAATAGCGCGAAGGCCATCACGCTGCTCCGGCAAAGCAAGAAGCCCCGCGCACCGCGGCTTCCTAGGGTCACGAGGCCGAAGCCGAGCCCGAGTGACAGCGCAACCAAGGGAGCCACCACCAGCGGCATCGCTCAGTTCTCACACTCCTCGGGCAGCTCGGCCTTGGTCGCCTTCAAGTTGCCCTTCACGCGCGAGAAAGCTCGGTCGGCGTCGGGCGCCCGGTCACAAGAGGAGGCGGACGATAGATATGCCGGGCGCACGTCGAGAGGCGCTGTTCTACCGAGCTCGTGAAGCTTCGCGCAGCACGCCGCCGCCCCATCCGAGCGAGGCTTCTGGCCCATAGTCGGGCTTCGCGAGCCGGTGGTGCTGCGCTTCGCCCTCTTGCTCTTCACCCCCGGCGTCGCGGGGTCGGTCGGCTCGTCGCCGTCTTCGAGCGCCGCAGAGCCGGGCGCGTCCGGCTCCGCTTTGCCGAAGCTCGAAGTTGCAGCATAAAAGAGCCCGATCATGGGCACGACGAGCAGGCCGCCCACAGGCAGCGCGACCCACAACCAGGACCTCTGTGTCGAGCTTCGTCGTGAGTGATAGAGCTCGGCGATGGGCGCTTCGTCGATTGCGGCAGCGGCGGCCGCTGGCGCTTTCGGTGGTACCCCCAGATCGACTGGTGGTGCGACAGCCACTGGCGCAGGCGTCGACACCGGCTTGCGCTCCGATGCAACGCCGCGAATCGAGTCGGGCGGGCTTGTCGGCAGATCGTGAGGATTGGTCGGATCCACGAGGAGCCCAGCTTACCAGCCGTGGCTTGGTGGTCGGGCGATGATCAACCTTTGAAGGGCAGAAGCCCTTGCCCCGAGCGTTTGCCTCGGGGCGTGGTCGGCGCGCTGGTGGGGAGCACGCCGCTGGCACCGTCAGCGCGCTCGATGGCCAACATCAGAGCCTTGGTGCGGACGCCACCCGGCGCCGAAAATCCGCGCAAATCGCCCTGGCTGCCGACCACCCGGTGGCATGGCACGACGATCGGCCACGGGTTCGTCGCCATTGCGCGACCGACTGCACGGGCTGCTCTCGGCGACCCGACGACACGCGCAAGCTCGCCGTAGCTCACACACGTTCCACGCGGTATCGCGCGGGCTGCCTCGTGAACTCGACAGGAAAACGGCGTCAGCCTGCGCGTATCGATCGGGATCGACGAGAGGTCGGCTGCCCCGCCTGCCAGCAGGTCGGTCATGCTGGCGATGGCTGCCTTCACCCAAGCGGGGGGGTCGGCGGCTGTCTCAGGCTGACCCTCCTCGAGCTTGCGAGCCGTCGCAATTCGCGCCACGGCGCGGAGCGTCCCTGCCTCGGTTTGCGAAGGCAAAACCACGGCTGCCAGGCCTTGCTCGGTGAAAGCCAGACCACAGAGGCCGATCGCAGTGTGAAAGGTGCAGGTGCCGAGCACGTTGTCTCATTCTGCCTCGATTCGGCAACCCGCGGAAGCTGTGGTAGGTGCTTCTCACGCGCTCCGGCGCGTGCATCGACCCGAAACTCCAGCCGTCTACCCCAACCAGATGTCCCAGAAGACGATGACCCTGCTCCTCTCCCGCCGCTCGCTCCTTTTGGGATCTTCCGCGCTCGCAGTCTCGGCTTTGCCGGCTGGGCAGATCTTCGCTGCCGCCCCCACGGCCGAAGAGATCGCCGTGCGCGTGCAGAAGTTCTACGACTCGACCAAGACCTTCCGGGCCAATTTCGCCCAGGTCTATTTCATCAAGGTCCAGAACAAGAAGAAAGAATCGAAGGGCAAGGTCGTCTTCGAGAAGCCCGGCAAGATGAGCTTCTCGTACGACTCGCCCAACGGCAACCGCGTTGTCTCCGACGGCAAGATCATCAAGGTCTACGAAAAGGACGCCGAGCAGATGTACGAAACCGCGGTGCAGAAGTCGCAATACCCCGCGGCGCTCTCGTTCTTGATGGGCGAGGGCAAGCTGGTGAAGGACTTCAAGCTGAAGCTGCTCGACCCGGCGACCATGAAATTCGAGGGCGGGTTCGTACTAGAAGGCACGCCGAAAGAGGCAACGCCCGCCTATCAGAAGATGCTGCTCTACGTGGACGGGCAAACCAGCCAAGCGCGTCGCGTGCTGATCATCGACGCCCAGAGCAACCGCAATCGCTTCGACTTCAGCGAGCCAATAGTGAATAAGCCCGTCGAGGCGAAAGAGTTCGAGTTCACCCCGCCGAAGGGCACCAAGATCGTGAAGCCCTAGATCTGATCCGAGAGAAGGGACCAGACACCTAGAGCTTGCCCTGCGCTTTGAGCGGAGCTCTTCGGGGCCGCGGCTTCCGCTTGGCAGGCAAGGCGCCCGCCGCCTCCATGGCAGCAGTGAACGGCGACATCGCCAAGTGCGCGAACGCGTTTGCGAGCGCGTCGGCGGCGTCGGCGCGCGGCGGTGAGTCGAGCCGCAAGATCGACGTCATCACCATGGCGACCTGCTCTTTGGTCGCGAAGCCGCGGCCGACGACAGCGCGCTTCACGCGCGCGGGCGCGATCTCGAAGATCGGCAAACACGCTCGCGCGAGTCGGAGCAGCACCACCCCACGCGCGTGGCCGAGCTTCGACGCCGCTTGTGCGTCCTTTGCGAAGAACAACCCTTCGACCACGGCCGCCTCGGGCTTGTAGAGCGCGAGCACCTCGAGCAAGGCGTCGTCGATCTCGATCAGCCGTGGCGCGAGCGTCTGCGTGGTGTCCGTATCGATTACCCCGTGTGCGACGTGCGTGATGCGGGTGCCGACTTGATCGAGCACGCCCCAGCCGAGGTGGCGTGTACCCGGGTCGATGCCGAGCACGCGCATCAGCAGGCCCCGTGCGAAAGCGGCGACCGCGGGAAGATCTTGCCGGGGTTCAGCAGGTTGTCCGGGTCGAAGGTGAGCTTGAGCCGACGCTGCAGCGCGATCGCCTGCTCGCTCTGTTCGAGCGGCAAGAAACGCTGCTTGGACAGGCCAACCCCGTGCTCGCCCGTGAGCGTGCCCCCGAGCTCGATGACACGGCGGAACAAGCGCTCGAGCCCGGCTTCCACCTCCGGTGCCTGCGACTCGTCATTCCACAGGTAGTTGACGTGCAAGTTGCCGTCGCCCGCGTGCCCGTAGGTCAGCATCGAGATCGTCGAGCTCTCGCGGATGGCGTCGACTTCGGCCAACAAAGCGCAGATGTGTCGTCGCGGCACGACGACGTCTTCCGAGACTTTGTGTTTCGCCATCGCACGCGTCGTCGGTGACAGCGAGCGCCGAGCAGCCCACAGGCGATCTCGCTGCGCCTCGTTCTGAGCCACGAGCACAGCCCGGGCACCGGCCTCGTCACAGGCGGCGCCCACGCGTTCGGCCTCGAGAGAAGCTGCGACTTCGCTGCCGTCGACCTCGATGATGAGCATCGAGCCTGCGGCGTCATCTACGGCCACGCCTTGTTTGCGAACAGCAGCGAGCGTCGCCGGGTCGAGCAGCTCGATGCAGCGGGGCACGACGCGCGCCGCCAGCATCGCCTTCACGGCTCTGCCCGAGCCGTGCACGTCGTCGAACAGCGCCATCATGGTGATGACGTGCTCGGGCTTCGGTAGCAAGCGAACGACGGCCCTGGTGGTGACGGCTAGCGTGCCTTCGCTGCCGACCAAAAAGCCCACCATGTCGTAGCCGGTGACGCCCTTCTTCGTGCGACGACCGAGCGAGAGTCGGCTGCCGCCCATCAGTGCGACGTCGAGACCAATCACGTAATCGCGCGTGGTGCCGTACTTGAATGCGCGGGGTCCGCCGGCGTTCTCCGCGATGTTGCCGCCGAGGGCGCACCACGTGAGCGAGTTGGCGTCGGGGGGATAGAACAGGCCCTGCGCTTCGACGGCGGCATGCAGATCAGCGAGCACGACGCCGGGCTGTACGACCGCGAGCAGCTCTTCCGAATCGATCTCTTCGATCTGCGCGAGTCCGCTGGTTGCGAGCACGATGCCGCCGTGGATGGGTATGCTACCGCCCGACTTTCCGCTGCCACCAGCGCGCGGGGTCACCGGTGCGCGCTCTTCTTGTGCGATCTTCAAGATCGCAGCAATGTCGTCGGGGCTCTCGGCGAGGACCGCGACGTCCGGCAGCACCGGTGCGTTCTCCGACTCGTCTCCCGCAAACGCCTCCAAACCAGCCGCCTCCGTGATGACCTTGGAGGCCCCCAACGCACGGTCGAGACGCAGGCGCAGTCGCTCGACGGCGCTCTTTTCGAGCGCCCGATCCGCCGCATGCGAAATGAAACCAGCCACCGAAGCGTCATCCTAGTCGGAGAGCAGGCTCGCTAGGTGTGTGTCGGCGGTGCGCCAAGCAAAGCTCGGGAAAGGAGGAGAGAAGGAGCCCTCGAAACCTTTTGTAGCGACCCGCGGGTGAAAGTCCCGACCGGCAAGGCCGAGGCCGGCCCGCAAGCGGCGTCGGGACGGCGAGAAGTCGGAGCGCCGCCCTACGAGCGACGAAGTGGGGGAACCATCCCAAGGGACCCTGCGGAGCAAAGGTCGGCGCCAGGGCATGGAACCGTAGGGGGGAACGATGAACGGAACACCGAGTCCGGCAAAGCATCTCGACGAAACTTGGACGGATAGCGGAGCTGGCAAGGAATGCCCCCACGAGGGCGTTCACGACGCTGGCCCATCACGTCTCAGGGTTGTGCTTGTTTTTTGGCGAGAGCCGCTGACCTCATCGACTGTGCGTCGGTCTGCAGCTGGCCCTTCGGGAACTTGGCTGCGTACTTGGCGAGGCTGGTGAGGCAAGCGTCGGTGTCACCTGCGAGAAGCGCGCGGCGGGCGCCGTCGAGCATGATGACCTCGTCGCTCAACGTGCCGCCGCCGAGGGTCATGTCTGCGTGCGGCTTGTCAGCCTTGGCAGCGCTCGGCTTGTCGGTCGCGGCTTTGCTCTGGGGCTGGGCTTCTGCTTTGGGCGCTGCTTTGGGGGTGCTTGCCCGCTGGGGATCGGCGTTCGGTTGGGCATCGGCCTTCGGTTGGGCTTGCGCGGCAGTGGACGGCGTTTGCACCGCTTCGGGTGCAGGCAGCGCATCGCTTCGTTCCGGGCCGGCTCGTTGCGGGGCAGCTTGTTGCGGGGCAGCTTGTTGCGGGGCAGCTTGTTGGACTTGAACCGGTGCCGTCGCTGCCAGTTCTGCGCTTTGCGCTACTTCTGTGCGTTGCGCTACTTCTGTGCGTTGGGCGTGTTCTGTGCGTTGGGCGTAGAAGAGGCCGCCACCCAGCGCTGCCGTCGTGACGAGCGCGCCGCCGACCCACTTGAACAGCCCAACGCCGAACAGACCGCCGGCCTTGGCACCACCGAGTGACGCGCCCGCTGCGCCGGACCCGATCGCACCAGCGCCGATCGCACCAGCGCCGATCGCACCAGCGCCGATCGCACCAGCGCCGATCGCAGTGGCAGAGCCGACTCCCAAAGCAAGCAGCGTGCGGTCGAGTGATGCCTTGGGTGGGGCGTCGTACAAGCCGGCCTCGAGCATGACTCGCTCCAGATCGCTGCCCGGTTCTTCGAGGAGGCGTTTGAAGTGGGTCAAGTGTCCTCCCGCACGGCAGCTCGAACGCCGCTTCTGGTGTTCTCGGATGTTGGACGCGAAAGCCCACAGGCACCGCTCTTCAAGCGCGCTTCCAATCGATTTCGATGCTCGACGAACAGCTCGCGCGCCCTGCGCAAGCGAGAAGCGACAGTGCCTTGCGGCAGCTCAAGCATGCCCGCGATCTGAATCATCGTCATCTGCTCCAGCTCGAAGAGCGTGAACACGCTGCGCAGCTCGAGTGGCATGGTGGCCAAGATCTCATCCAGCATCGCCCGGGCCCGCGCTCGGTCAATCTGATCGTCGGGCCGCGTGCCCGGGTCGACTCGCTCTGGACAGGCGTCGTCGCCGAGTACTTCGCGGCGGCGTGCCAATGTCCGGCGAGCCCGTGACGCTACACGCAGGCACACGCCGTACAGGAACGAACGGTCGGAGCCTTGCGTGATGTCATCGATGCGGCGGGATGTGACCATGAAAACCTGTTGCACGGCATCTTCGGCGTCGGCACGGGGCACCCCGAGCCGGACCAGCGAACGCCACACGAACGCATGATGCTCGACCACGAGCGCCTTGATTCGTGAAGCTTGGGTCGCCGACAAAGGAGCGGAAGAAGAAGCGGAGCATGGCTCTGCCTCATCTTGTGCCGGGCCCCTGTCAGGAGCGCCCCTGTCATGAACAACAGGCTCATGAACAACAGAGACGGCCGGAAAGAGCCGTAACGCCTCGGACGACACCACTGAAGTCTTCATGCCCACGTTGCCCAGCCCTGATCCAAGAATCGTACGCGGCCTCAGAACGCGACAGAAGCCCCCAAAGCAAGGTCCAAGTTGACCGGTGCGGCGGTGTGGAGCTGGCCGCTCGAGTTGAGAAATTGGGCTTTGATCAAGGGAAATGTGGGGCCGGCCTCGAGCTCGATGGCGAGCCAGTCGAGCGCCACCAAAGCTGCGCGGGCCGAGGCGCCTGCGTCGAGCCAAGGGCCGGTTCCCGAGACGGATTGTTCCGTAAATCCAGCGCCTTTGACCAGCTCACCGAACATCGCGCCGCCCCCCAAAGAGCCGCAGGGCGACAGCCGAAACCAGGGCGTCGGCGAAAAAATCGGCACGCAGCCTCGCAGATGGCCCCGGACCATGCGGTAGTCGCTGTCGGCATCCTGGACCGCTGTGACGCCTGTGACGCTGAGGTAGCTCAGTTCGGCACGGATTGACCAGCCAATGCCGGAGGTGTCAAACGCCTCCCCGCCACCACCAATGCCAACCATGGGTGTGGGTCCGGCGCCCACGTTGCTGACGAATCGGACGTTGAGACCGCCGCGCAGGCCGCGGTCCGGCTCTGGAGCCGCCAACACCTCGGCGCTGAGGGGCCAGACGGGGAGCGGCAAGGAGAGCAGCGCGATATCCGGCGTCGGAGGAATCTTGCCCGGCCTCGGCGTTGGCGGCGGGAGCGACGGCAAGAGCGGCGCCGGGCCTTCGATCAGCGCCGGCTTGCTGGTGAGAATCGGCGGCCCTGACGGGTCGGGCGGTAGCGGCAGAGGCTCCACCAGCGGGGTCATCTCCGCATTCGGGTCGACGGTGAGCGCCGCGATCAAGGCGAGTGCGCTCGCCACTTCGGGGCACGTCTTGCCCGTGAGCACGCGATTCGTGGTCGCCAGACCTTCGGTGACCACGAGCTTCCCGGTTACGCGCTTCTTGCCAGCGTCACGCACGAGCTCGACCACGAACACGACTTTGGGCTGCTCGGCCTTTCCCACTGGCGTGGCGATGCGCGACCGCCGCTGAACCTCGTGGATGAACGCGCCCCGATCCGGACAACCCTCCGACGCGCGATAGTCGACTGTGAACGTCGTCTGCGCCTGCGCGGACACGTTGGTGAAGCAGACGAACGCGAACGTCAGCAACGCGAGCAACGCACGTGCTTGCAGACGAGTCGCCCCTTCGCTACGAGCCCTGGCGATGCGCGTGCTCAGCCTCAACATTTGGAACCGCCAGGGGCCGTGGGAGCATAGGCTGCGCTTGCTCGAGAAGGGAATCGCCGAGACCGCACCCGACATCATCGGGCTGCAAGAGGTCATCCATCGACCTTCTGACCCGGCAGTGGGCTGCCAGGCGGCCGAGCTCGCCCGCGCCTGGGCCGCTGCCGGGGGCCCTGCTGCGCCGTTCGTTTATTTCGGCGCGGCATGGTCGTACGAAGACGGCGACCAGTTCGGCAACGCCATTCTGTCGCGCTACCCCTTGCGAGACCAAGCCAATCTGAGCCTCCCAACCAGCGACTCCCGTTGCCTCGTGTTTGCGAGAGCCGACACGCCCGACGGGCCGCTGCCCTTCTTCGTGACTCACCTCTCGTGGCGTTTCGAGGAGGGCAACCTGCGAGAAGAGCAGGTGTTGGCCATCGCACGACATGTGAAAGCCACGGTGGGCGAAGGCGACCTGCCAGCGGTGCTGGTCGGCGATCTGAACGCCGCGCCGGATGCCACCGAAATTCGGTTCCTCCGCGGCCTGCATGCGCTCGATCGCACGAGCACCTTCTTCACCGACTGCTTCGAGCGCGCAGGCAGCGGCCCTGGCTTCACGTTCGACCCGCCCAACAATCCGCACGCGGCGCTCACCTACGAGGCCCCTCGCCGCATCGACTACGTGCTCGTTCAAGGGCCCGACGGCCGCGGTCGCGGCTTACCGCTGAAAGCAGCTGTCGTGTTCACCGAAGTGGTCACCATCGAGGGTGAAACAGTGGCGCCATCCGATCATTACGGGGTGCTCGCCGAGATTCGGATGCGCTAAGAAAGAGCCTGATGCTACGTCAGTTTCTATGCGTCAGCGCGCTCTTGCTGATCGCCACGCCCATCGCGTTCGGTCAGCCAGCTGGTGCGGGTGCCGGCGGGGCCGGCGCCTCCTCTGAAGGTGCGGCGCCGCCGAGCTTCGGTGCGGGTGGCAGCGGCGCTGGAGGCGAAGGAGCAGCCGCTGCGACGCCGCCCGCACCGCCGACGCCGCCAGCTCCGAAGGCGACCGACGAAAACCAAATCGACGATGCGCGCACCCGCATGGAGCGCGGCCAGCGCTTGTTCGCGGACGGCAAGTTCACCGAAGCGACCGACGAGTTCGCTTCGGCTTTCGAAAAACACAAATTCACGGCCTTCTTGTTCAACGCAGCGGTCGCGGCAGAGCGTGGCGGCCATCGCGAGCGCGCCATCGAGATCTACGAAAAATTTCTCAGGAGCGAACCCAACGCCCCCGACAAGGCGGAGATCGAAAAGACGGTCGACCGCTTGAAGAAAGAGAACGCGTCGCCGCCGCCCGAGGTCACCGCGAGCTCGCAAAAGGCCGAAATCAAATCGCTGATCTTGATCGAGAGCGACCCGCCGGGTGCGCCTGTATCGATCTATCTGAAGACGGATCCGAAGGCCGGTCTGCTCGACCCCAAACAGCCGAACGCAGCCGGCTACAAAAAGGTCGTCACCGGCTTGACCAGCCCCACGAACTTGTCGCTCAACTTCGGCACCTACTTCATCGTGGTCGAGGGCTTCCGCGACTACAACGCGAACGGTAGCCAATTCACCTTCGAGCCGGGGCGCGTGTACGTCTATCGCGCCGGTCTTTCGCAGGGCGACTTCGTCGGTCGCGTCGAGGTCAACGTGCCAGTGAGCGGCGCGCAGATTTACGTCGACGACCCGCCGCCACACAAAAATGCGCCCCGCGCCACGGGCACCAACTCGATCGAGCTGTCGCCGGGCAAACACGATTTCTGGATCGAAGCACCTGGTTTCGAGGTGTTCCAAACGCGCGTCGAGATCACGCAAGGCAAGATCGTGAAGCTCGACGCCGTGCTCGAGCGGCTGAAGTACGGCTACCTGTTGGTTTCGGGCAACGCCGATGTCGTCGAAGTCGAGGTCGACGGCGAAGACATTGGCGTCTACAAAAAGAAGTCGGGTGAGCGTCTGCGCATTCGCGTGCCGGCCGGCCAACACGACATCGAAATCGACGCCGACGGTCGCAAAGCCTTCGACAGCGTCGTCTCCATCCCGCGCGGGCAGGAGATCACCGTCGACGCCAAGCTCGAGGACGCACCCGGCAAGGGCGGCGCAATCGCGACCACTGTGCTCGCCGCGCTCTCCCTCGGCGGCGGCATCGTGTTGAACCGTTACGTAGCCGGCCTGCCTGAGGGCGCCGAATTGAAGGCCCCCCTGAATGGCGTTTCGATCGGTTGTTTTGCCGGAGCCGGAGCCTTCACCGGGCTCTCGATCTTCCTGTTTCTGTTCGATCCCGGTGACGACTCCAACGCGAAGATATCGATCCCGCGCGAGTTTACGGGCGAGACGGATACACCAGTCGTCAAAGAGAAATCCGTTTCGCAAGGCGCCCTTCCCCGCTCAGTCACTGCCGCACGAATGCTGGAGATCGGCGTGCTGATGTCACCGAGCGAGATGGTGCCGTTCGCTGCGGCGCTGGCGCCCGCCCTACCCGCCGGCCTCTTCGTCAAGGGCAGCTTCTGAGGCCCACAGCCAAAATCTCACTCTGGCTGAGTTCTGTGGCCTGAAGCCCTGAAGCCCTGGAGCCTTTCCTTGCCGTCAGCGAGATTTGCTGCCGAGCACCGCGCGCTGCGTCGCAGTAGAAGAGCGCGAACGTTTGCGCACGCTCTGCGGCATCGGACCTGTGATGTCGATCCGCCGGCGGAAGGTCGGCGTGGCCAAACCCGAGTCGGGGCTCGGCTCCGGGGCGGGCAACCTGGGCCGAGCGATCAAGTAGCCCTGCACGAAGTGAGCGCCTGCCTCTTTGACCGCCGCGAGCTCGCCTTTGGTTTCGACGCCCTCGGCGACCACGCGGGCGCCGAGATCTTCACACAGGCGCACGATGCTAGTCACCAGCTTGAGCCGGCGCGGATCTTCATCGAGCCGCTCGATCAAGCAGCGATCGAGCTTCACCACCTCCGGCGCGAGATCCGCGATGTAACGCAGGTTCGAGTAGCCGGCGCCGAGATCGTCGACCACCAGTCCGACGCCCTTGCCCCGCACCTCGCTCAAGACCTTGCGCACCAGCTCGTAGTGGCTGAGCGGCACGCTTTCGGTCACCTCCAGGAACACGCCAGGCTCGTGAGAAAAGATCGGGTCGTCAGGCTGGACGAGCCAGCGATCGGCGAGCTCGTGCGGATGAACGTTGAGAAACAGCGGATGCGTTTGGCATTCGCTGACGGCCATTTCGCGGACCACGCGTCCGAGTCGACCGCACAGCTTTTGTTCGGCGGCGACCTCGAACAACGTCGTCGGGTTGTCCATGCCCTTGGCAGTCGAGCGCGCCAGCGCTTCGTACGCGAAGACAGCGCCCGTCTTGATATCGACGATCGGCTGGAACACGACCGAGATGTGTCCGTCCGTGATCGCGCGCGCGACCGTCCGCGTCCCACTTAGCCTCGACGTTCCCACGCTGCGACAGAATACTCGCCGCTGCCCGCACTGGAAGAGCTAGATAGAAGGCTCAGTTCTTGGGGCAGTCGCGCAGCGTGCCGTCGAGATCGCGAATCTTGCAGGGCGCACCTGTCGCTGGCGCCGTCGGGGCCGTCGTTGCGTGCGGTGGCGGATCCGTGGCAGTCGCGGTGACAGCAGCGCTCGTCTTTGCCGTGCCAGTGACCGCCGCGGTAGCTGCCGTGGGGGTGGTGGCGCTCGGCCGAGAGGTGGCACCGGTGGCGGTCGCGCGCGCGGATGCGTTCAGCGCTGCTGTGCCGTCGGCGGTGGTGACAATCACTTCTTGGCTCCGCGAAGTGACGTTCGTGCTCACGAGCGCGTTCTCGCCACTTGCCGACGGAGCCGCGCCACTCGAGCTCGGCGAGCCACTGACATTTTGTGGGCCGCGGCCGATCAGAAAGAACGCCAGCGCGCCCGCAGAAAGCACACCGACGCCGACGCCGACCCCGAGCAGACCGGCGCTGCTGCGCTGCTTGTCCGCTGACGCGAAGCTCTTTTCTGCGGTTTGGCCGAGCGCATCGACCTGGCTGCCCTTCTTGTTGGAGAGGCCGAAGGTGTCCATACCGAGGGAGCTCGGCGACGGCAGCGAAGGCGGCGGAGGCAACCGCAGATTGGTGAACATCGCGTTCGGTGAGGGCGACGCGCCGGCTGGAGCGGGCGGAGCGACCGACGGAGCGCGCCCGCGGCGAGTCTCGGTGCGCGCGAGCGCCTCGATGCGGGGCCGCGTGCGCTCGGCAGCCCAGGGCGCGAGGGCGAGCGCGAGCTCGCCCATCGATTGATACCGCTCGTCTGCCTTTTTGGCGTAGGCCCGTGCGATGGCAGCGCCGAGCTCGGCCGGAATGTCCGCACGCAATGTCCGAATGTCCGTCGGCGGCTCCATGTTCACCTTGATGGCGAGCTCGGCGAAAGAGTCGGCCGTGTACGGTTGCGTACGTGTCAAGAGCTCGAAGAGCGACACGCCGAGCGCGTAGATGTCGGTGCGATGGTCGACTGTCTTGCTCGACTTCATCTGCTCGGGCGACATGTAGAGGCCGCTGCCCAAGATCGCGCTCGTCTTGGTGACCTCGAGGCTCGTCTCTTCGACCACCTTCGAGATTCCGAAATCGAGCACCTTCACGAGCTGTCCGCCATCCGGCTGGTCGACCAAAAACAGGTTCGCTGGCTTCACGTCACGATGCACCACGCCGTTCGCGTGGGCTTCGGCCAGCGCCAGCCCCGCTTGCACGGCGAAATCGATGGCGACCTCGACTGCGAATGCGCCGCTGTGCCGGACGTGTCGCGACAGATCGTAGCCGTGCAGGAACTCCATCACGATGTAGGGGCCGTACGGCTGGCTGGTACCCGCATCGAACACGCGCACGCTGTGCTCGCTCGTGATCTTGGATGCGGCCTGGGCCTCGCGCACGAAACGGCGCCCTGCCTCCTGTGAGGCGGAGAACTGCGGCAACAGAAACTTGATCGCGACAGGCGTGCCGAGCTGCGCGTGAGTCGCCTCGACCACCAACCCCATGCCACCGATGCCGAGCGTCCGGATGACCCGGTACTTATCGAGCACGATGGTGCCCGGCGGGATCGTTACTTCGACGTCGCTATCCACGGCAGACGGTCACCCTTGAAGAACTAGGCTTCATCTGTAGCACCTTTCGAGGCTTCCAGGCGCTTGGCCTCGTCCCAGTAGCCGTCCAGCTCTTCGAGGCTCAAGCGCTGGTCCTTGCTGTCTTTGGGCCAGCCGCCGTGCTGCGCTTTCACGCGCGTCTCGACGTGACTGAAGCGGCGCGTGAACTTGTCGGTGGTGGCTTTCAAGGCCCCTTCAGCGTCCACCCCGACATGACGGGCGAGGTTCACCAGGGCAAATAGGGCGTCGCCGAGCTCGGACTCGATCGCGGCCTTGTCACCGCTCACGATGGCTTCATCCAGCTCGTTGATCTCTTCGCTGACCTTTTCACGGGAGCCGCGGGCGTCGGGCCAATCGAAGCCGACGCGGGCGACCTTTTCGCCGACGCGCTGCGCACGCATCAGCGCGGGTAGGCTGCGCGGCACACCTTCGATGAGCCCTTTCGGGCCCTTGTCTCCGCGCTCGGCGACCTTGATGCGCTCCCAATTTTTGAGCACCTCGTCGGCGTCCTCGACCTTCACGTCCTCGAACACGTGCGGGTGGCGCCGAACCAGCTTGTCGCAGATCGACTTCACGATGTCGTCTGGGCCAAAAGCACCCTCTTTACGGCCGAGCTCGCCCTGAAACACCACCTGCAGCAGCAGATCACCGAGCTCGGCTTTGTGCTCGTCTCGGTCTCCCTTGTCGATCGCGTCGATCACCTCACACGCTTCTTCCAGAGTGAAACGGCGCAGGCTTTTGAAGTCCTGCTCGCGATCCCACGGGCAGCCGTCTTCCGCCAACAGGCGCTGCATCAGCTCGACCAGCCGCGGGAAGGTGCGGCCGTCTTGTTCCGAGAGCTCAGGCGTGACGACGGGGTCGAAAGGGCGAGGCATCCGAGGCTCATTAGTGCGTCCCCCGGGCCCTAGCCACTGCCCTCTACGGCATCTGCGTGCTAACCAGCCGCATGCATCCAGTCGCGCGCCTCGTTCCGGAATGGAGCGCCGATCTCGGCGCTCGGGGCGAGCGGCCGTTTCGCGCCCTGGAGGTCTTCCGCTGGATCCACCGGCGCGGCGAGCTCGACCCCAGCCGCATGATGAGCCTGCCGAAGAGCCTGCGCGAGAGCCTGTTCGACGGCGCGACCAGCATCGGCTCGATCGAACAAGTGCAACGCTCGTCCGACGACACGCGCAAAGCAGTCGTGCGCCTCCACGACGGCGCGCTCATCGAGACGGTGCTGATCCCGCGCACCTCGGGGCCTGGCTCCGCTGGTAAACAGCCGATCGACGACGAAGAGGACGCCGACGTTGCAGCGGGCGACGACGACGACGGCGATCCCGACGGCAGCGAAGGCCACGACAAGAAGGCCGCCATCCGCGTCACCCAATGCATCTCGACGCAGGTCGGCTGCGCGATGGGTTGCGTGTTTTGCGCGAGCGGCCTGGCCGGGCTCAAGCGCCACCTCGGCCCGGAAGAGATCGTCGGCCAAGTGTTGCTCGGCAAAGCGCTGCTCGACCCCGGCGAAGAGATCCGCAACGTGGTGTACATGGGCATGGGCGAGCCGCTCCACAACTACGCGGCCACCAAACGCAGCCTCGAGCTCTTGACGCATCCTGAAGGCCTGAGCATTTCGACCCGTCGCGTGACTGTCTCGACCTCTGGTTTGGTGCCAGAGATCATCAAGCTGGGCGAGGACTTCAAAGGCCAGATCGGCCTCGCCGTCAGCTTGCACGCCGCGGACGACGAGCGCCGAACGCGGCTCATGCCGATCAACAAGAAGTACCCGCTCGCCGAGCTGATGAGCGCCCTGCGCCGCTACCCGCTGCCGCCGAGGCGCCGCATCACCATCGAGTACACGCTGGTAAACGGCGAAAACGACAGCGACGCCGATGCGCGTCGTCTGATCAAGCTGCTCGGCACCCTCAAAGTGAAGGTGAACCTCATCCCGATGAACCCGGTCGACGGCTCACCGCTGTCGGCGCCGCTGATGGATCGCGTGTTCATCTTTCAAGAGATCCTCGCCGGCGCGGGCTTGTCGTGTTTCGTGCGCCGCCGACGCGGCGACGACGTTGCTGCTGCGTGCGGTCAGCTTGCCCTTGCGGGTGCCAAGCACACGAACCGTGCGATCAAGAAGCTCGCCGTTTTGAAGACTGAGGGGTGAAGAGCTCGCGAGCTGAAAATTGGCCGAGGTGGTCGCGTGCCTCACTCGAGGCATCGACCTCAGCGCTTCTTCATCATTCCACTACCACCCGTTCAAGCGCCGCCGCCTCAAGGGGCAGCGTTCTTGGTTGCACGCGACAGCCCATCTGCGGCAGAGCGCCTGACCTTCTGGTCGCTGCTGCTCGCGCCGACCCGAAACGCGCGCGCGGCTCCTTCATTTTTGCCCTGCTTGAGTAAGAGCCAGCCTAGCGCGACAGACGCCTCGGCGCGCCGGGGCGACTCGGGAAAGCCCTCGACGAAGCGGCTCAACGCGGCCACGCCGCTCTGCGTTCGGCCGCTCCGGGCGATCGCGACCCCGCGCAAGAAAGCCGCATCCTCGCCTACCGACGCATCCCGCGGGACGCGAGCAAAAGCCGCCTCGGCCTTGCCGAGGTCACCGGCGCGAAGCGCCGCGACGCCCTCTTGGAACGCAATCTCAGCAGCGGAGGGTGACATCGAGCGAACCGCGGCGGATCCGCTCGTGATCGCCTGCGCACTGCTCACAACGTTCGCCGCGCTCGCCGCGCTCGCCAATTCGAGCTCGGCAGCCGCAGAACGCGCGCCATGCACGGCTGCGGGGTCCGCGCTCGAGGCGCGCGGCTCCGGGGTCGCACGCGCGACGACGGGTGCCCGAGCGCCGGCTGCTGAGCCCGTGGCGGAAGGCTCCGCTCGGCCGGTCGCTTCGTCGGGGGGCGCCGCAACCACTTGCGCAGCCATGCCAGCCGGTGCCCACCGATCGCCCGCATTGAGCACCACCATTGGATTGTCGCCTTGCCGAACCTCGACCCGACCATGAATCACGCGCACCGCAGTGAGCTTGTCGTGATCTGCTACGACATCGAAGGCCGTGCCGCGAACTTCGACCTCGGCGTCACCAACGATCACCCGGAACCGCTCTCCATTCTGTAGCCGCTCGACCTCGACGCTGATTGTCCCGCTGTAGAGCCGGACGATCTCGTCCGGCTGATTGCCCATTCTCGCGAAGCGAGCGCCCCCTTCGTGATGCAGCGTGGCTCGCTGGATCTCGGACTCTGTCACCATTCGACGCTGAATGAACAAGCCGAGCACGACGCACAGCGCTGCGGCCGCTAATGCCAATAGCCAGCGCGCGCGCTCCACGGGTCGACGCGTGCGATCACTCGAGGCGAGCGCGCTGGCGCCAATCAGCAGCTTCGAGCGAGTGGCGGCACGCTGCGCCGCGCTCAGCTCGACCAGCGGAATTTCTCGGGCCAAGTCGATGGTTCGCTTGAATGCCGCGATCTCCGCTCGACAGCGAGCGCACTCATCGACGTGAGACCAAAACCCAGCGTCCTCCACCCCCGAAAGCGCGCGGCCAAGATGCTCGGTCGGGGGACAGTTGGCAGTGCTCATCGTGCTTCCTCTTCAATGGCTCTGCGCATCGCGCAACGGGCTTCGTGAATGCGTCGATACAAGGTCCCCACGGGAATCTCGAGGACCCGCGCCGCTTCGACACCGGGAACTTCCTCGAGATCGCACATCACGAATGCGACGCGCGTTTCGTGGGGCAGCTCGGCCAGAACGGCGGCCGCACGCGTCAAGCTTTGGCGGTGCGCAAGCTCGACATCGGGGCGGCTCGCAGAGCCCACCGGCGCCCCCTCGCCATAGCTCGCATGCAGGGATCGTCGGCGCTTCGCAGCGCGACTGGATTCGCGCGCCACGTTTGCCGCGATCGCGAAGATCCAGGTGCGGACGCTGGCGGATCGTCGGTAGCTGGACGCGCCGCGAAATACTGCCAAAAATGCGTCGTGCACCAGATCCTCGATCTGGCAGGCGTCGACGTAGCTGAGGCGAGACAGGAACCGGGCGACTGCGCTGGCATGACGGTCGTAGAGCGCTGCGAGCGCTGCAGGATCACTCGACGCACAAGCAAGGAGCAGGGACTCGTCGGAGAGCGTTGGCTCGGCGAGCTGCGCAGGCCGAATCGGAATTACTGGCGCCTTCATCGCAGCGCTCACGGCACACCGAACTGTAGACCGACGCTCGGTCCCAGCTGCCAGCGGGTGGTGCCGGGTAGCTCGACCCCCGACTCCGTACTTCTGTCGGTGTCGCCGACCGGTGAGGTCTCGATCGAAACGCCACCGTCGAAGGCCACGCTGGTGCTCAATGGCACCTCGATGCGGAACGACGCGGCAAGGCGCATGCCCGCAGCGTCGACACTCACGAGCTCGCCGCCCTGGATTTGCGACTCCCCCTCTTGCTGTGAGTCGGCCCTGCGCACGGTACGCACCCACTCGGCGCCTACGCCGATTCCCGGTCGCAGTGTGATGGCGCCGGCGGTCACCGGGAGATCCAAGGTGGCAAGACCGTCGATGCCGCCGCGTTGCGCCCGCGTATCGTCCGACTCGCCCGATATGCCGGGATCGAAGGCTCCTCGAACCTGGAAGCCCAAGCAGACTGGACCCAAACGACCGCAGCCTGAAACGACCGCCGAGGTCCACAGCGTTTCATCGCCACCATAGGCAACACCGAGACGACCGGACAACACGAAGCTGGGTGGCTCGGGCGCCACGCTGACGTCGAGCAGGGGCGCGGAATCGCGCGCCGCAGTGGGCGCCTCTGCGACCTCGCTCCAGGCGGGCTTCAACGCGGCGCCCCAGAGTGCGTGGTTCACCCACGCCTCGACGAGCGACGCCGCGGTTGAGGCGTCCGATACTTCTCTGCGCGCGACGCTTCCGTCCGACTGTGTAAGCTCCACGCTGATGCTGTTCTCGCGGAGCAGGAGGGTCGCGGTCGCCCGTGGACAAGCGGGCGACCCGACGGCTCTTGGCTGCGCTGCCGCATCGACGGGCGCTGCTTGAGTGGCCAGGCCGCGCGCCTCTAGACGCGCGCCGACCTCCTCCACGATGGCCGCGGTCCCAGTCAGAACCACGCCAGACGGGCACTCATTCGGTGCGCCGGCGAAGGCGCGTGCACAAACGCCCCCCGTGAGCACGAGCAGACCGGACGAGCAAGCGACGAAGAGGCGCATTGACAGACTCAGTCGTCGTTCTCTTCGCCGTCCTCTTCCTCCTCACCGCAACCGAGTGACGCCGGCAGATTGTGATCGGCGACGGCTGCCTCGGCCGGGCCGTCATCGTCGGTTTCAGCATCATCGTCTTCTTCGCCATCGTCCTGATTCGCAGACGGGCCTCCGTCGCATTCGGCGCCGGTGGCGGAGTCGATACCGTCGACACAGTCGACACCGCCCTCTTCGTCTTCGTTCTCTTCACCGTCGTCGCAGGCCTCGTTCTCGTGATCGTCGTCGACGCAAACTGCGCCGGTCTCGGCGTCGATGCCGTTTTCGCACTCGCCATCGCCATCGCCAGCCTTTTCGCCGAACGAGAACGACTTGGTGGAAATGTCACCGACATACCGCACGTTTCCGAGATCGAACGGTGAGCCGCCCCCCGCGACGGCAAAGGAGTGCTCCACGCTTCCGCTCGCGCGCGGAAACACGAGCCCCACGAGGGCATCGCCCTTGCGCAACTCCAAGCTGTAACCCTTGCCTGCCGGGATGGTCAGCTCGAAGGCGCCATCGGAGGTCGGGATGGCTTCGGAGGTCAGCGTGCTCCCCTGCATCACCCGTACGTTGTCCACGCCGGCGGGAAAAGAGGAGAGCGCGAGCTGGCCCTTCACCACCTGGCCGTCTCCCGAGGAGCTGCAGCCCGCAGCGAGGGCGCCGAGCAGCGGCAGGCAAGCGGAGCCACCGGCCAACAAACGGAAGGAATTATTCATAGCATCTACCTTTACGAGGCTCGGGCGCAGGGCCGGGCCTCGTTTACCTTTCGTGCCTTCGTTGCCGCCGTCCGGGTTTCCTTCGCCTGTTTCGCGGTGGCCGCTACGCAGATTCGTGCGCCCGCCCTTGCTGCACGACTTCCTGATGGGATCGCTCTGCGCGGCAACCACCTCGCGAAAGGAATTCGGTGCCAGCCGGCCCGAATCGAACACGAAAAATGATCCCCTCGTTCAGAAGTCTCATGGGTCTCACAGTCATATCGGTAGTCGGTAGCGTGGGGCTGGGCTGCAGCTCAGACACGAGTGGCTCCGGCGGTAATGCCTCCGAGACGTCGGTTCCCGAAAAGCTCATCGCCATCGAAGAGGCTGCAGAGGACGCGTTCGACAAGGCGCTGGTGGGGAGCTTCAGCGCGCTTCCACCGGTGGCAGACGATGCGGACGGCCTAGAGCTCGTCGACGCCATCGAGGGAGTCTTCGAGAAATAGCCGACGGTAACGGAGGCACAGATATGGAGGCCATGCGCAAGGCGTGCCTCACTCGAGGCTTCGACCTCAGCGCTTGCGCGATGAATCATTGGCGGCTTGCGGCGGCTCGCTGCTGCGCCTGCTCATGCCGGCGGCTTCACGTTCTGCGGCGTCGAGATACTCGGCCGAGTCCGTGTCGTGCCCTTGCGCTCGTGCGACTCGCGAAAGCAAGAGCCAGACGCGTGCGCGCTCGGCGCCACCCCTTGACAGTGCGAGCGCGTCTTTCAAGCTCCGTGTCGCACTCGAAAATTCCGCAGTCTCCAGGTAACACTCGCCGAGCTTGGAGCTGAAGATGGCCACCACTCGGATCGGGTCGTCGAGCTCCCCCTTATCGAGATCGGCGCGTGCGATATCGATACCGCGCCGCAGGGCCTCGATAGCCGAGGGGGCGTCGCCGCCTTTCAGCCGGGAGGTCGCGATCTGTTCGAGGAAGACGAGCGCCGACGCCGGGTCACCGCTCGCCTCGGCGTCGGCAATCGCCTGTCCGATGCTGGCCACCGCGCTCGCCGAAAGCGCGGGCGCAGGCGGCTGTGGGTCAGGGGGCTGCGAACGTGGGCGTGTGACTGTCTCGGGGACAACCTTGCGGGCCACCATCGTCGGCGCGAGCTGGGCGGCGAGCGCCGACAGCGGGGGGGGTGCCGCCTGCTGGCCCAGCGCAGGAGCCCGGCCGGAGACCGGCGGATCTGAGCGCGCTGGCGCAGCTCGGTCACGGTCGTGCCGCATCGCGGGCGACGCCACGGATGGCGAGAGGCTGCTCATGCTCTCGCGGTTGTCCATCGTCTCGCCGCACTCGCCACAGAAGCGAGCGATCGGAGGATTCAGGTTGCCGCACAGCTGGCAGGCTCGAAACGCGGTGCGCACCCAAGATTTGCGATCCGAGTGACTGCGCTCTCCGGTTCGGTGCGCCACGATCTCGCGCAAGGCATCTGCGAACTCGCCTGCGGACTGGTAGCGCTCTTCCGGCTTCTTCTTCATCGCTCGCTCGACGACGAGATCGAGGCCGAAGATGCTGCGGTCCGCGTTCAAGTCGCCGAGCTTGGGCGGCTCTTCGAACACGTGTTTCTCCAAGAGCTCGCGCGCCTCCGTAGCAAGGAACGGCAAGCGCCCCGCCACCATCTCGAACAGCATCACGCCGCATGCGTACAAGTCGGTACGCGCGTCCGTCTCTTTGGCGGTGGCCTGTTCTGGCGTGATGTACTCCGGGGTGCCGAACACCAGACCACCAGGCGTGCTCATGCCGCTGCGTAGCTTGGCCAGACCGAAATCGACCACCTTCACCAGGTCGCCGCCGCCGCGCTGAGGCAACACGAACACGTTGGCGGGCTTCAAGTCGCGGTGCACCACGTCGAGGCCGTGCGCCTCTTCGAGCGCGCTCAAGATTTGCAGCGAGATATCGAGCACCCGCGTGACCGGTTGCAGCGGCTCGTGCGCGAGCACTGCCTCCAGATCTTGGCCGGTGAGCAGCTCCATCACGAAGTAGGGCCTGCCGTCCGGCGTTTGACCGAAGTCGTAGACACGGACGCAGTTCGGGTGATTCAGCAAGCTGGCGGCGCGCGCTTCGTTGCGGAAGCGTTCGACCATCTCGGGGTTGCTCACCAACCCCTGGCTCATCACCTTCACCGCGACAGGGCGGCCGAGGGTCGATTGCTCGGCGCGGTAGACCCGGCCCATCGAGCCCTCAGCGAGCGGCTCGACGATGCGGTAGCCGCCCGCGAGCGACTTTCCGACCAGCGAATCGCTGGCGCTTTCTTCGGCGCGGACCTGACCCATGGGGAAGCCGCACTCGGAGCAATAAGCATCCGAGGCCTTCGCCTTGTTGCCGCAAGAGGGACATAGGAGCGTCGACGTGTGGCTCATGGGTCAGTGAGCAAAGAGTACGAACCGCCCATGTTACACCAGCTCTGACGAACGTTCGATCACTCTCGCACAGGCATTTTCTCGAGAGGGCAATCTCCGCTGTCTCGGGTATTCACCGCGGGAGGGCCCATCGCGGGAGGGCCCGTCGCGCCCTCCTAGCGGCTGCGCACCATGCCGAAGCCGAGCATCACGACGAAGACGACGATCGGGAAGATGAACGGCAACGCGACCATGCCGCCGATCTCGAATTTATCCCAGCCGACCATGATCTGTCCGACGGCGAGCGAGCCGGCGACCATCAGCGCGCCGAGCGCTTCGGGCCAATCGGTTTCGATCTTCAAGCCGAGCGCAAAAATCGCGAGGCCGATCGCGGCGGTGATGGCGGGGAAGGCCCAGCCGGGCAAACCGAGGAACGTATCGACGCCGTTCTTGGCGAGATCCGGGTTCGATATCGCGAAATTGGCGACCACGATGCCGACGATGAGCACGCCAAACAGGATCATGTAGGTCCACATCTTGGCGCGCTTGCCGCCCATGAACTCGCGCTCGGGTTCCATTGCCATGGCGCGCACGATATCGAAGACTGAAGGCGTGCGCACTCTCCATCCGATCGCTGTTGCTTCCTTGCTCGCCAGCGTGACGTTTGCCTTCGGGTGTGGCGACGACACCGCGCCCGGCGGCGGCGGCGGCGGCGGCGGCGGCGGCGTGTGCGAGCTCCAGAAGCTGCCAGACGACGAAGCCGAGCCCCCGCCAATCTCTACCCCGCGTTGGGCCTTTCGCCCGTGGATCTCGAAGGACATCTCGACTGGCGACGACTCCCGAGCCTTCGTGCAGGGCTTCTTGGATCGCGACATCCCAGTCGGCGTGCTGGTGCTCGATAGCCCGTGGGAGACCAACTACAACACGCTGGTTCCGAACCCGGAGCGGTACCCGGAGTTCGGCACGATGGTGTCCGACTTCCGTGAGCTCGGCGTACGCACGGTGCTCTGGACGACTCAGATGATCAACACTGGCAGCTACGATCTCGAGGCCACAGGAGACTTCTACGAGAGCGCTTCACCCGATTACGCGCACTTCGCCGAGTGCGACTGGTTCGTCGACGAGAGCACCATTTACCCTTGGTGGAAGGGGCAGGGCTCTGCGATCGACTTCTTCGACGCAGACGCACGCGCGGCCTGGCACCGACTGCAAGATCCACTCTTCGAGATGGGCGTGGCCGGCTTCAAGCTCGACTTCGGCGAGAGCTACATCGAGAACGACGCCATCGCCACGGCGGAAGGCGTAAAGAGCTTGCAAGAGTACTCGGAGGCCTACTATCGCGACTTCTACGCGTATGGCAGCGCGCGCGCTGGGCAGGCCGAGTTCGTCACGATGGTGCGGCCGTACGACAAGAGCTACCAGTTCGAGGGCCGTTTCTTTGCCTTGCCGGAGCACGCGCCTGTCGCTTGGGTCGGCGACAACCGCCGCGACTACTTCGGCATGCAAGACGCGCTCGATCACATCATGCGCTCCGCCGACGCAGGCTACGTCGTGGTCGGCAGCGATATCGGCGGCTACCTGGACCGCGACGATCAAGACTTGCTGACCACGATCCCGTTCGATCCCGAGGTGTTCATGCGCTGGGTAGGCATGGGCGCGATGATGCCGTTCATGCAGCTGCACGGCCGCGCGAACCTCGAGCCTTGGGCGGTGCCCGAGATGGCGACGGAGGTGACCGAGTCGTACCGCTTCTGGGCCACGCTGCACGACGAGCTGGTGCCGTTCTTCGATTCGGTCGCCGTAGCTGCCTATGCCGGCGGCGAGGTGCGCATGCTCGACCCGGTGGCAGCCGAAGCCGACTGGGCGGACGACTACCGCTACTGGTTGGGCGGCGCGTTTCTGGTGGTGCCGGTGCTCGACGGTAGCGGCGCTCGCGACATCGAGATCCCGTCCGATGCGCGCTATTTCGATCTGCTCGACGACAACGCGCTTCCGATCGAGCCAGGCACGCTGCTCAGCGACGTCGACGTCAGCGATGCGAGGCGCATCCCAGTCTTCGCGCGCGAGGGCGCGATCATCCCGATGGAGATCGGCAGCCCGCTGACTGGCTTCGGTACAGCGGCGTCGAGCGGAGCGCTGACGCTGCTGGTGTATCCGGCGGCAGTCGCGTCTTCTTTCGACGTGGTGCTGGACGACGACTCGATCGAGCTCACCGTCGAGGCCGAGACCGGGACCGGTCTCGCCTCCGTCGCCCTAGGCGCACGTGACCGAACGTTGCTGCTGCGAGTGCGCATCGACGCGGTGCCGGCGGCGGTCTTGCTCGGCGGAGCCCCGGCTCCCGCGGTGGCCGACCGTGCTGCCTTCGACGCCGCCGACGAAGGCTTCTTCATCGACGGTCCCCATGTCTGGGTGAAGGTGTCGGCAGGCGCAGCCGACTCGCTCGTGATCGAATAGCTACGCGGGCTTGGGCTCGAAGCGGATCGCGCCGCCCGGCAAGAAATAGAGGATATCCATCGCGCCACCGCTGACCGTCGGCACGTGCCACGAACCAGTTGGAAACACCTGCCAGCCTTCGGGCTTTCCGTCGAAGCGCGGATCGCCGGACACGGCGAAGCAGAGATCGATCTCGCCGTTCGGATGGGTGTGACCGAGCGCGGCTTTGCTCATGTGCACGACGTCGATGGACATCTCCGTCTCGGTCGCGGCTTTCTTGATGCGGGAGAAGCGCACGCCATCGTTCTCGCGCTCGGCGATCGTGCGCGCCTCGATCTCCGAGCGCAGCAGCGCGCGCAACTCAGTCATCTCCCGACCGCCGGCCGGAAAGGCGCGCTCGAGCTTGGCGCTCGCGTCCGGATCGTCCGGAGACACCTCGCCGGCGACGACGACGACTTTGGACAAGGCTTCGAGCAGTTGGCTGGAGGCGGCCATCGCTGCTTGGTAGCGCCTTTGTCGCTCGATTGAAAGTCGAGCCAAGCGTGGTGACACACTTGTCGATGCGATGCGATTTGCCACGCACGCGTTTGTACATCCCGAGAAGTGCGCGTCTTCGCCGGGCACGTGAGTTGCTCATCGCAGCGCATGAGCGCCGCGACCCCGCTGTCCTACATTGCCGGAAAACCCAAAGAGGATGAGGCCCCGTCGTTTCAGATGCCGCCGCGTTTGACGACTGACGACGGCAGAGCTCGCAGAGTGGGCGTCGAGATCGAGTTCGCGGGGCTGTCGGTCGAAGAGGCCGGCACGATCGTCAAGCGCCTCTACGGTGGGGAGCTCACCAAGAAGAGTCGCTTCATCAGCCAGATCGCCGCGACATCGCTCGGCGACTTCCGCGTGGAGATCGACTCGATGCCGCTCAAAAAACAAAGCTACAAGGCTTTTCTCGAGAAATTGCCCGCCGGAGAAAGCATCACCCATGTCGTCGAGGACGTCATGGAAGCGGTGATTCGCACCTGGGTGCCGACCGAGATCGTGACCGCACCGATCGCGTTGGAAGAGCTCTCGCAGATCGAAAAGCTCCGTTGGGCGCTGATGGCAGAGGACGCCGCGGGCACGCGTAAATCGGTGCTGTATGGCTTTGGGTTTCAGCTCAATCCAGAGCTTCCGGGTTTGGACGCCGATACCATGTGCCGCCATTTACGCGCCTTTTTGGTGCTGTACGACTGGTTGCTCGCGGTGATCGATGTAGACGCGACGCGCGCGTACAGCCCCTTCGTCGACGCCTTTCCGATCGAGTATCGGCAGAAGCTCTTGAGCCCCGGCTATGCACCGGATCTCGACGGCTTGATTGGCGACTACTTGGCTGCCAACCCGACCCGGAACCGCCCCCTGGACATGTTGCCCGCGTTCGCGACGCTGCGAAAAGAGTGGGTGCTGGCCGAGGCAAAGGAGAAGGACCAGGTGAAGGCTCGCCCGACGTTTCACTATCGCCTGCCCAATTGTCTGATCGATGACCCGAGCTGGTCTTTTGCCCTCGAATGGAACCGCTGGCTGGAGGTCGAACGACTCGCCGATGATCGAGAGCGCCTCGACGCGCTCAGCGCCGAGGTCCTGCGCTCGCTGGATGCCGACGAGAAGCCCAGCGCCCAGGCCGCCATCGCGCAGGCTCGCGCCTGGGGAATCACGACCCCGTGAGCATGCGGCCGCAGATCGGCGTGACAGGTCCCGATCACGGCGGTCTCGCCGCCTGGCTGATGACGAGCGCCGCCATCCGTCGAGCAGGTGGCCGCCCGGTTCGCATCACGCCATCTCGACCGAGATCCGACGAACCGCTACAAGGCCTCGTGCTCGGCGGCGGCGCGGACGTGAGCCCGGCGCTCTACCGCGAAGCGTCGTCGACGCTCGGCGAAGTGATCGAGGCGTCGGCCGACGCAGCGCGAGCGGGGCGAACCCCCAACGGGTCGAAGCTGATAGCGCCTGCAGTTTGGCTCTTGCGCAAACTGCTCGCGCGCACCTCAACGGGGCTCGACGCGGGGCGCGATGCCCTGGAGACGGCCCTGATCACGCGCGCGATGGCCGAAGATCTGCCGCTGTTGGCGATCTGCAGAGGCGCGCAGCTCTTGAACGTGCACTGCGGCGGAACGCTCTACACCGACCTCAGCGAGTTCTATTCTGAAGTGCCACAGATTCGCTCGGTGCTGCCCAAGAAGTCGATCGAGGTCGAGCCAGGTAGCCGTTTGGCCGTGGCGCTCGGCGGCACGCACTGCCACGTCAACGCGATCCACCGACAAGCGATACGCAGCGTAGGCCGCGGTCTCGCGATCGTGGCGCGCGAGCGCACGGGCGTCGTTCAGGCCATCGAACAGTCGAACCACCGCTACCGCATCGGGGTGCAATGGCACCCCGAATACCTCCCGCAACATCGCCGGCAGCGCGGTCTGTTCGCTGGCTTGGTGGCGGCCGCGACAACGCGCTCCGCCGACGGCGCGGAGACTGATAGCCTTTGCCCGTGAGCCAAGACTCGAAAGACGCCGAAGTCACGCTGCCCGATCCGCCAACGGCGCTGGCGCTGCCTTCGGGATACGGGCTCACGGTGCACACCGATGGCGGCGAAAAGCTCGAGCTTCACGCGCCGGACGGCCGCGTCTGTCTGCGCGTGGTGTTGACCAAAGACGGGCCTATGGTGGAGCTCGAGACCGCATCGCTGTCGATCGTCAGCCACGGGGCCATGCGCCTGGCTGCGCGAGACGTGCAGATCGACGCGGCCGACGGCCTGGCGATTCGCTCCGGGGGGGATGTGAGCATCGAGTCCCTCGGCGACTTCACCACCAAGGCGCTGTCGCAGACCATCGAGGCGTCACGGGGCGAGGTTCGTGTCCGGGCCAGCGACGACGTGCGTGTCGACGGTGAGCGCATCCGCCTCAACGCACCAGACGCGACCCCGCTCAAGCGCATCAAATAGAGGCGCTCGGGAGGGGGTCACGCGCACCCCAGGCAAACTGCCACCGGTCGCCAGGTTCGCGCCGGAAAAGGGTCGAGCAATGCCTGGGAGCTGGTAGCGTCTCTGCGGCAGGGGTGCACCGTGACCCCCTCAAGGAGCGCACGATGTCCGACGACTTTTCCTTCGCGTCCAGCGGGCTTGCTCCCAATCTCCGCGTCGCGAGCTTTCGCGGGTCGGAAGGGCTCAGCCGCTGCTATTGGTTCGACGTCTTTTTGACGGTCGCCGCCGATCTGGACATCGACGCGATGGACGTCATCGGCTCGCGCGGCACGCTCGCGATCAAAGCCGCCAATGCGTTGCCCGACGTGATTCAGGGAATCATCACGGAGGTCGAGCTCTTGCGCTCGATCAAGAACGACCTGCTCACGTCGTCGTCGCTCTACCGAGTGCGCCTCGCGCCTCAGCTGAGCGCCTTGGCGCTGACCAAACACAGCCGCATTTTCACCAACGACACTGTGCTCGACGTGATCCGCGCAGTCTTGGAAGAGGAGGGGCTGTCCACCGACGACTACGAGATCCGTGGCAGTGGCACCTACCAGGTGGAGTCGATGATCACGCAGTACAAGGAGAGCTCGCTCGACTTCCTGCAACGGTGGATGGAGCGCGAAGGCCTCTATTACTATTTCGAGCACGGAGATTCGTCGGAGAAGCTCATCATCACCGACGACAAGAGCCAGCACGAGCCTGTACCGATGATGCTCGGGCCGGTGCCGTACCGTCCCTCGAGTGGCACCGACGGCAGCGCGGGCATCCACTTCCAGGACGTGAACATCAAACATGTCGCGCGCCCGGGACGCGTGCGCCTGTCCGACTACGACTACAAGAAGCCCAGGCTCGATCTGACGAGCCAGACGGCGGTCGTCGGTACCGGGCTCGGCGTGGTGAGCACCTATGGGCAGCGCTATTTCACGCCGGCCGAAGGGGCTCGCCTCGCGCGGATTCGTTCGGAAGAGATGCAAGTGGCCGGTATGAGCTACGACTTCGCTGGCCCGGTTCACCGCCTGCACCCCGGCTTCACGTTCGAGCTCGGAGAACACCCGAAGCTGGCGCTCAATCAGCCTTATCTGCTGCTCGAGGTCGAACACTTCGGTTACTCGTCGCACGACGCCGGCGCTTGGGGCGACGCGATCAAGCACGAGTACGAGGACATCTATCGTGTGCGAGCGAAGGTGTTGCCGACCGACGTGCAGTATCGCCACGCGTCCAACACTGCGTGGCCCAGCATCGACGGATTCGAGAACGCGACGGTCGACGGGCCAGCGACCAGCGAATACGCCCAGATCGATGAAGATGGGCGCTACAGCGTCAAGTTCCGCTTCGACGAGGGCACGCTGAAGGACGGCAAGGCCTCCACTTTCGTGCGCATGATGCAGCCGCACGGCGGCTCCATCGAGGGGTTCCACTTCCCGCTGCGCAAGGACACCGAAGTGCTGTGCGCCTTCTTGGGCGGCGACGCAGACAGACCTGTCATCATCGGCGTGGTGCCCAACGCGCTGACGCCCAGCAATGTCGTCTCGAGCAACAACACGCAGAACATCATTCAGACCGGTAGCGCCACCTACATCACGATCGAAGACAAGAAGGGTGAGCAGTACTTCAACTTGTTCTGCCCTTACTTCCCCGGAGAAAACGCGAATCTATACTTGGGCATCGATCGGCCGGTGGGTGGGCACGCGCTGACCAAACCGCACGCGCCGGAAGTGAACGAGCAGGGCGAATACGTGCACGCGTTCTCGAACCCGAACTTCGACCTGCGCACCACCGGCAAAGGCCAGCTCTGGACTGGCAAGGCGCTCAACATCGTGTCCGAGAGCTTCATGCAGCTCGACTCGCACCACGACATCGTGTTCCACGCTGCCTGCAATTGGTTCCGTCACATCGAAGGAACATCGACCGAACACCTGGTGGGCGCGTTCACGCAAATCATCGACGGCGCAGTTACGGAAACGTGGAAGAGCACCTACACACTCGACATCACCGGGGCGGCCACAGAGACCTTGAAGTCGAGCCTGAGTCAGACCGTCACAGGTGACGTCACACAAACCTACAAGGCGAAACACACCCTGAGCGTGACGGGCACGCAGGGCATGACGATCACCGGCGCCACCAGCCACACGCACCAAAACGGTCTGAACGTCACGGTCAACGCGGCTCTCTCGGAGCACAACGCCAACGCGAACTACAAGCTCGAGGTGAAGACGACCGCCAACATGCACGCGACGGATCAGTTCAACATCCGTGGCGACGTGAAGGCGAAGCTCAGCTCGGTAGACACCTTGGTCGAGGGTGACGCTACCGTCACCGTCAACGGCACAAACAAGGTCACCATCGGCCCCAAGAACGTGACGGTGAACGGCTCCGAAATCATCAAGCTGAACGGGCCGGCCGTCATCGAGATCACGGGCGGCAACGTCACCATCTCGGGTGGCGACATCAAGGTCACCGGAAGCGGCACCATCCGTGAAGAGGCGACGGGCTCGTTCCTGATCGCGGGTAACGCAACGGCGATCTACGGTGGCCCGGTCGTGTCGGTTCAGGGCGGCGTCATCAAGCTGAACTGCTAGCCGCATCATGTTGCTGACCAACGACACAGAGGACGTCGCAGGCCTGTTGCGCTGCGACCGCCCGAACCAGGAAATGGCGGCGGCGCTGATCGTGAGGCGTCGCTTTCGTGTGCTGCCGGACGGCACGCTCGAGGCGCCCTCCAAAGCCGATCTGCTGCAATCGCTGCGGATGGAGCCGGTGGACGAGGGCGAGTATGGGCTGATTCCACCGGATGATTTCTACCCGCGCCGGGGCACGGACGTGATCATCCTTGGCGATGCAGTATGCAAAGAGGCGCGCGTCGCCACGCGCGTCGCGGTCAAGGTCGGCCCCTACGATGTGGCGCTCGATGTGTACGGCAACCGGGTTTGGGAGAGCGTGCTCGGCAGCTTGGCACCGAGCTCGCCGGAGCCGTTCTTGTCGATGCCGCTCATCTACAGGAACGCGTATGGCGGCGCGAGCCCGGGCGAGTACGGTCCTGTTCCGTCGCACAACAACCCCAACGGCAAGGGCTACGTGCTCAGGCAGAAGGACGCTGCCGGCAGCCCGCTCCCGAACGTCGAGTCACCCGCTCACCACATCAAGAGCTGGGACGATCGTCCTGACCCGGTCGGCGTCGGGCCGTACCCCATCACCTGGGGCCTTCGCGCCACGCGCTGCTTCCAGTTCGCAGCCGAGCCGCCGCAGAAATTCACGATTCATCCGGAAGAAGGCCTGTTCGACAAGGCTCACCCGCTGCTCAGCGGCAAACCGGTCGTTGGCGGTCCGCTGATCGTCAATGGGGTCACCGAGCGACCGTCGCTTCAGATCGAGCTGCCCGCTTGCCCTTACGAGGCCGTGATCACCGTCGGAGAAGAGACTGTCGTGCGCGAGCTCGAGCTCGAGGAGATCTTGCTCGATACGCGCAAGGGTCTGCTCGACCTCGCCTACCGCAAGATGTTTCGCTATCCGTTCTGGGCTCAAGAATTTCGCCACGCCTTGCTGCGATCCAAACATTGATCGTCGACCTCCGGTCGACGTGCTGATGTCAACCTTCGGTTGAACGAGGTTCCTGATGCCCGCTGAAACTTGGCCACACAAATGGTGGAACCCAGTCATCAATTTCGACTGGCATCTCGGCATCTTTCTCACCGGACCGATCCCCATACCTGGCGCCGCGTGGCATCTCGGCGTCTCGATGGAAGGCGCCTCGAAGATCATCGGCGAGAACAAATGGAACGACGATGTTCTGGCCGATGGTTGCGCCGTGCCGAGCCGCACCAACGAGATCAAGGTTCTCGTGATCCCGCATTGGAACATGTACCCGTTCACGCCGGGGCAGCCGAACCTGCTGATGCCGCTCCTGATTCTCGGGTCCTCCAGCAAGAACATTTTTGCTGTGGGCAGCGTCATCTGCAAGAACGGCCCGGTCGCCGTCACGCTGCCTTTCGTGAAGATCCTCGGGATCAACATGGCGTGTGCAGACCCATGCAACATGCCCACGTCGCTGGTCATCCCCAACTGGTCGACGGTCAACCTCGGCTTCACCTGGGGCGACCTGATCGCCGGCATCATCATCGGCGCGCTGGACGCGCTCAAATCGTTCATCGAGAACAAACTCTTCGGAAAGCTGTTCGACAAGCTGCCGCCGGGGCTCTTGAAGGGCCCCATGATGAGCCTGTTACGCAAGCTCGGCCTGCCCATGATCTTCCGCGGCGCGGCTGGGCGTTTCACCAGCATGGCTTCCAAGATGGTGGCCGAGACGCTGCAAGGCATCACCAAGTTCGTGTATGGCAAGACGGTAGGCGGCAGCTGGGGTGACGGCCCGATCAATAGCGGGCTGAACTCGAACCCCGTCACCGGGATCATCACCGGTGAGACGTGGGGCGGGCAGGGCGGCCTCGGCGATACGATCGGCGCCTATGTCGATGGCCGCTCCGAGCGCATTGGCGGTCTGACCTCGTCCAACACGGTGCCCGGGGTGCCGAGCCCGACACAAGCTCCGCCAACCACCGGTTCGCCCACCATTCCGTCGCCGACAACGCCGAGCACGGGCCCGACCCCGTCGCTGCCCACGCCGACGCGCCCATCAACGGGCTCGGGCCTGTAGGGCGCCGTCGATGTTCGATCTGCCGTTCGGTTTGCCCAAGGGCGACACTTCCGCGACGAGCCAGATCCTGGTTGGCTTCGCGCCCACCGGTGAGCCAATCGTGAGCGTAGTGTTCGGGATGAGCTTCGACGTGATCTCCGGCAAGTGCGTGGCCAAGCGCGGCTTCGAGATCCAACGCGAATGGCTCCACACGCCGGCCGAGGTCAGCAGTCGTCGCACCAAGCCTTCGCTGCTCGTGCGCGATATCGACACCTACGTGTGGCGCAATTTCACGGACCTGGTCGTCCGAGGCACGGCACGGTCGGAGCGGCCAGTCGAGTCGCTCGACATCAAGCTCACGGTGACAAGCAGCGCGAAGCCCTTTGAGCGCCGCCTCGTTGCGACAGGTGATCGCTTTCTCGACAAGGGTCAGACAGGGCTCGTGTTGTCCTCAGCGGTGCCCTTCACCGAAATGCCGATTCGCTACGACAAGGCATATGGCGGCACGGACGAGCTGGCAGAAAACATGATCGAAGATCCGGAGTATCTGGAGATGCTTCGGCAGGCGTCCGGCGATGATGCGGACGAGATCTCGGAGTACTCCTATCCGCGAAACCCGGCGGGCAAGGGCTACTTGATCTCGGATCAAGGGCTCGTCGAGCTGCCTTGGCCCAACCTCGAGTTCCCGGAAGAGCGTCTGTCCCACAGCAGTCTGGAAGCGGTGGTGCGGCCGCGTGTCGAATGGGGCGAGCGGCCTTACCCGGCGGCGTTCGATTGGTTTCCCCACGGCTGGTTTCCGCGCTGCGCATACTTCGCCGACTTTCCGGAGACGAAAGACGGCGGTTACCCGAAACGCGAGCTCGCCCTGGGCATGTTCAAAGAAGGAGAAGAGCGCATGGCGCTGTTCGACCGCCCCAAATCGAGCTTTGCCAACGGCGCGCACCCTTACCTTGCCCGCGGCCGCTACAAGGGCGACGAAGTGATCCGCGTGACCCACATGTCGAAAGACGGGCGCACGTTCGAGGCTGCTTTACCTGCGGTTCACCCCAAGGTGGCGTTTCGTTTCTTGGGTCAATCGAAGACTCTCGTCGATGCTTCACTCGATCTGGTCTTGATCGAGACCGACAAGAGCGAAGTGACGATGTTGTGGCGCGCCACCATGATGCACACGACCGAGCACCTCCCAATCGACTGGGTCGCCCAGTCGCCGTACGAAGTGCTCTGGAGCTGACGGCGGCGTTACGGGCACCCGCTCGAAGCGGCGAGCGCCTCGTAAGCCATCCAGCCATTCCGGCGCGTGCCGTCGTCGGCCTTCACGTAGCCGTAGATGAACTTCATGCTGCTCGCCTTCGTGCGATAACGACCGGCTGAGTCCTTCTTCCACACTGGGATATCGAGCGAGGGGCTGCCCGAGTCGGTCGGCACTTCGAGTCGCTGAAAGTTGGTGCCCGCGGGATAGATATCGACTGCCACGCCACCGAGGCCGAAGCCTGGCACGTTGTACGCGAGGTTGATGTAGCGGCCGCCGTTCTTGCGGACGAGCGCGAGATAGTCGCCGACGCGCTCGTTGTCGCTGTCGGTGTCGTACACGACCTTGAGCGCAGCGCGGGCCGGGCTGGCGTCGCTGTTCTTCACTTCGTAGCAAGCCATCTCGTCGAGGCCGGCGCCGTGCGCGTTGACCTCACCGATGCGGTCTCGCAGCGTGTCTTCACTGGTCACCGCATCGAGCGGAAACCAGCCCGACGAAAGCTGATTCGTCGACATCGCAAAAGCGTAGCTGCGCCCGTTGATGTGCCGGGTCTGCCCATAGTTGAAGCGCAGATGGTCCCACGTGCTCACGCCCATCAGGTCGCCGTTGCCATCGACGACGTCGTCGTCTTCGACCGCCCAAAGACCGCCTTGCGCGTTCTGCACGCGGTTGCCCCCGCTCGCGCGCAGCTTGCAGTTGTAAGGGCTGGCAATACAGGCCGAGCCGTTGATGCCGGACGACAGCGCATCATCGCTCGACTCAGTTTCGTCGCTGTCGTTCTGTTCCGGGCCAGGCGGCGCGCAGCCAATCGATACGAGGCAGAGCAAACACGCGAGACTTCGGTGACTCATGCGCGGCGCTACATCACGCTTCGTGCCAGCACTCCGCTGTAAAATAACAGCAACGCCTCGCGACATCGCCGCTGAAAGCGCGGGGGTCACTGGTTGCCCACAGCATCGTCGCCCGCTTCGCACAAGCCCCCCGATGGATCAGTCGTCCCCTCGCGCTTGCGGCTCGGGCGCAAAGCGCGTCCCATGGTCCACAGTCAGAGACCTGCTCGGCGACAGTACGGCACCCGCAAGCGGCTTCGTTCCAGAAGCGGGGCAGTTTGGTTTCGACAACGCCGCTCTTGGCGCGACGTTGAGCGACGTCGTCGTCGAACAGTTCGAGTCGGCAGCCCGCGAGTTGGCCGCTAATGCCGTGACCAAAATGCCGAGCTTGCTCGCGTGCGATGTCGCCGCCGAAGGAGAAGACGGCCCTCGCGTGTGACGTGACGCGCGTTGCGACCATCCAGTTCTCGAGCGCGCAGTCGGGCACGGTGTTCAACAGCTTCGTCGACGCCGATTGGGACAATCTGGCGGACGACTATCACCATGGCTTGTCCCATCTCTCGGTCGGTTGGGATCAGCCGCCCGACGCGGTGCAGGCGCTCGCGCAAGAGACCCTGTCGCGCATCAACATCTGGTTCGCGTCGCAGATCGCCGATCTCGCCAACACGCTCGACAGCTACATCGAAGCGGACGGCTCCACCCTGCTCGACAACACCGCCATCGTGTGGGTTTCGGAGATCTCGGAGGGGCCCACGCATCGCTTCGTCGACATGCCCTTGGTGGTCGTCGGCGATCTGGGCGGCGCGCTGAAGAGCGGTCAGCACCTCGCTTACGACAATCAGCGGGCACACAACGACCTGTTCGTCACGCTCGGCCAGGCAATGGGCATCACCGATTTCACGACCTTCGGCGACCCCAGCTACGTGCAGGGCGCGCTCGACGACTTCTTGGGCTGACTCGCGCCGCAGCGAAACCACATGAGAGCAAGTGGCTTTCGCTGTAGCCTCTTCGCCCCATGAACCTCACCTCCAAACGCGCGTCGCGCTTCGCCGCCGTCGCGTTGCTCACGGGCGCAAGCGCGCTTTGTCTGGGCGCTCTCGCGATCGGCTGCGAGAAGAAGATGGACCCTGCCGAGTGCGACAAGATCTCGCAAGAGGCGTTCGCGTTGCTCGGCAAAGCCCAGCCATGCGGGACCGATGTCGACTGCAAAGAGGCGACGTGGCCGCAGTGCCGGCGCCCCTCGAACGTGAAAAATTTCGACGCCCTGGCCGAGATGCAGAAAAAGCGCACCGACGGCAAATGCGAAGAAAAGCCGAAGAATGCCTGCAGCGACAGCCCCGAGGTCTACTGCAAGCAGGGCCTGTGCGTGAACCGCGAGCTGGGCGAAGTGCGAGATCGCGAGTAGAAGTCGACTGTGGAAGAACCCAAACCGATCGACAGCTTCGACGAGCCCAAGCTGGAGGCGCTCGTCGAGATGATGGTGCTTGCTGGCGCGGTCGACGGCGATTTTTCCGCCGATGAGCGCCGGCGGCTCGAAAAGAACATCGTCACGCTGACCAGCCGGCGCATCGAAGGCGACCGTCTGGTGGGGCTCTTGGCGACGCTCGAAGCCCGCATTCAAGCCGAGGGGCGTCTCGCGTGTCTCGCGTCGGTGAAAGCAGCGCTCGGCGATGTCGGCAGTCGCAAAGTGGCGCTCGAGCTGGCGCTGTCGGTGATGGCCGCAGACGGCATCCTGCGCACGAGTGAGCGGGAGCTCATCATGGAGACAGCCGAGGCCCTCGAGATCGATCCGGACGAGGCGGCGGACATGGTGCGCGCTGTCGAGGGCGACCAGACCGTTACGCCCTGATAAGATTGGGCAACTAGCGCGTGTCATCTCCCATAGGACCCAACGGGCTCATCCCGTTCCCGACGCCGGGGAGCTCGCTCTCGTCGGCCCGCGGTAACTACGTCGTAGGCCAGCTGATCGGGGACGGTCACTACGGGTCGGTGTATGAGTGCGTCGGCCCCTTCGACCAACCCTTCGCCTTGAAGATGTTGCGGCCGGCGAACAAGCCGTACCAAGTCGTCAAAGACGAGTGGGCGCTCGAGATGAAGCGTCTCGAGAGCTATCGGCACCCGAACATCGTCTACATCCACGACGCGTTCGAGGAAAATTACCTTTTCTACCTGGCGCTCGAGAAATGCGACACCAGCCTGCGCGCCCTCATCGAAATGGGCCCTCTCTCGCCACCGCTGATGGTGGAGGTCGCGCGTCAGCTGCTCATGACGCTGACGTATCTGCACGACTCGGGGCTGGTCCACTCCGACCTGCACGCCGGCAACGTGCTCATCTCGCAGGTCGATCGCTGGCCGATCGTGAAGCTCACCGATTTCGGCGTGGCGCATCAGCTCGATGGCCAGAATTGGTTTCGGCCGCGTGTCGCAAACCCCAAGATCCTGACGCCCGAGCTGGTCGTCGCAGGCTACACGACGCGCCAGAGCGACCTCTATCAGCTGGGTCTCCTGATCTATCAAATGCATACTGGCCGCAGCGCGACCGAGGCGATCGAGCACGGTGGCGACGCGACCGCGTTCATCCGCGACGGCACACCGCGCGCGCTCGCAGAGGCGCTGGGAACACCCTTTTCGCCGGTCATCGCGAAGCTCTTGCGACGACGTGAGGGGTATCGCTACCAGTCGGCTCGCGAGGTCTGGGACGATCTGCGTAAGTGTATCTGGTGGTAGCGAGAAAGAGCTGCGGGTAGCTAGAGAGGTTGTCTGGTGGTGAAGTCGCGTGTGGTGTCGTTGACGCCGGCAGTGTTCCATTTGTCGGAGCGAGTGAACCGCGTTTCTCGCGAGTATGGCGAGCAACCGATCGTTCCGCGCGGCCCCCGCTTCGCGCCGCTGCTTGCGCGCGTGCGACAAGGCATCCAAGACGCGCTCGAGACACCCAACCACAAAGCGATCTTGCTGACCGGCACGGGCTCCAGCGCGATCGCGGCGGTGCTCGGCTCTTGCTTGCACCCGAAAGAGCGACTCGCCGTCGTGCGCAACGGTGCCTACGGTGACCGCATCCTCGAGTTTGCGAAGCGGCTCGGGCAACCTGTCGTCGATCTGGAGACCCCTTACGGGGATCGGCCGGATCTGCAGCGTCTCGAGGCGCTCATGGCCAAAGGCGAGGTCGAGGCTGTAGCGGTCGTGTTCGGCGGCACGTCGACCTGCACGTTGAACCCGCTCGCCGAGATCGGTGCGCTCTGCGCGCGCTTCGGAAAGAAGCTGCTCGTCGACGGCGTGAGCGCCATCTTCGTCGAACGAATGCAGATCGACGCATGGAACGTGGCGGCGGTGATGGGCTCTTGCAACAAGGGCCTGCACAGTCATCCGAATCTCACCACCTGTATCGTCCGCAGCGATCTGCTCACTGAAATGAGGCAGATCCCCCAGCGTGCCCCGAGCCTCGAGCTACTGAAATTGTTCGATGCGCAAGAAAAGGGCAGCCACCCGTACACGATCGACCCGATGAGCTTGCTGCAGGTCGAAGCGGCGCTCGAGCACCTCGATGAGCAGGGGGGGGTGGCCGGCCGCAACGCGATTTATCAGGCGCGCGCGAGCAAGCTACGCGCCGGCTATCAGGCGCTGGGCCTTCAGATCGCACACTGGGAGGGCATGCCCCTCGCCTCGATCGGAACAGCGCTCGAGATCCCGAAAACGGTAAGCTACGACGCTCTGGCCGATCGGCTCGCCACAGAAGTCGTCGAGGGTCACACGTTCGAGATCTATTCAGCCCAAGGAAAGCTCTCCGACAAGCTGTTCCGCATCTTCCACATGGGCGACTACGAGCTCGATGTGTACGACGTCTTCTTGCGAGCGCTGAAGTCGGCGCTCGAGCGCTGAGGCAGCTTCTTCAGGCTGTAGGTGCCGCGCGACGTTTGGGTGCCGCGACCGCACGCACGACGCGCTCGATGATCAGCTGATAGCGTCGCGCGACCTCGCGTTCGCTGGTGAGCAGCACCTCGATGGGGCCGTGCGGGCCGTCAAGCGTGACCGCGAATGCTTCGCCCGAGGAGCGCACTTCGACAGAAGTGATCTCGCGCGGAGAGATGGCTGCGCCAAAGCGCCCTTCAGGAGAGCGATCGACGGCGCCCAGGCGCGACACCCACGGTGCGACTACCACGCGGTCGTCTGCGAACCAGGCCAACGGTGCGCTCTCTGCCGAGTATTTGCCTGCGTATCGAGCGATCTCGAACATCGCGACGGCGGCGAGCAGACTCACGGGAATCGCGGCGCCGAAGCCGATCATGCTGGTAAGCGGCGCCTGCGAGCGGAGCTGCTCGATGAACGCAAACGTGGCCGCGACAGTGAGCACCAGGCTGACCACACCGAACGCTACATAGCGGCGGACGCGATCGCGGGGGCCGCGGCTCTCGTGATCGCGCACGACCACTGCGTCGCCCTCGAACCCGACCGAGAAGCGCGCCGACGGGTGGGAGGACGGCGCCTTGGCGTCGCTGGCCGCAGTCACGTCTTTCTCCGAAAGACCGACGAAACGTTCGAGTGCTTCGATCAAGGGCTCGACTTCGTGGCAAGCGGCGGGCTCGTCATCCGCAAGCGCTTGTGTCACCACGACGTCGAAGCGCTCGCTGCCTTGCGCCAGTGAAACGATGCCCTCCGCCGCGCCACGCTGAAATTGGGCGCCGCCCGCCCCCCACGTGAGACCACGACCTGAGACGCTCACGGCCGTGATCTCGACCGGCTTGCCGTCGAGATCGGCGGTGGTGCTGGCACGAGTCAGCCGGAGACGCGAGAACCCTGGCGGCTCGGGCCCGAACACCGGCGCGTTGCCGAGCTCCGGGGCTCGCTCGCCGATGGCGGTGCGCAAACACGCGCGCAGCTCCAACGTCTCCGCCGCGCGGTCGAGCTCGCGCGCAGCCTCGCCGGCGAGGAAGAAGCCGTCCACGAAACGAGCCGTCACTCGAGCTCTGCCTTGTCCTTCTTCGCCGCAGGCTTGCTGGACGCCCCGGCCTTCGGTCCGCTCGAAGCGGAGCCCGCTGCCGGCAGAGCCGAGGCTGAGCCTGCAGGGCCTGCAGACGCCGACGCCGAAGCGCTGGTCGCGGCTTTGGGCTCGTCGGCCCAGCCGAGCAGATCGATCTCGAATACCAGCGGCGCCTTCGCGGGGATCTTCTTGCCGGAGCCTTTTTCGCCGTACGCGAGCTTCCACGGGATGGTGAGCTTCCGCTTGCCACCCTTCTTCATGCCGATGACGCCCTCGCTCCAGCCCTCGATCACGCCTTCGCCGACGGTGAAGACGAACGGCTCGTCCGCGCTGATGTTCTCATCGAACTTGGAGCCGTTTTTCAGCAGCTTGCCGACGTAGTTGACCTTGATCTCGTCGCCCTTTTTGACCGCTCGCTCGCCCGCGCCTGGCTTGACGTCTTCTTTGATCAGCTCGGCCGGGTCGGTGGCCGAAGATGCAGAGCCGGTGGCTGTCGCCGTTACGGGCTTCGGGGGCGCCTCGGGCTCGGCGACTTTTTCACACCCGAAAGCCAGCGCTGACGCAAAAACTAGGGTGGGGAGTGCGGTTCGCATGTACCGCGCTTCTTATGCCCGTTGAAACCGCTGCGCAAGTCGACAGCGTCAGCTGCCCAGCGGACAGAGCGGCGCCGCTCTGCTAGCAATCGGCCCGTGGCAGGGTCCTTCACCGTGGGAGCGCTCGCCGTCGCGGCTCGCGAGGCCAACGCGGTAGGGGCGGTGCGCCTCACCTTGCTTCCGCGTCGGCTGGAGATCGAGCTGCTCCGCGCCGGCTCTTTCGCCGATGGCTACGTGCCTGGCGGGCTGACGCGTTTCGTCCGCTTTTCGGTGCCTTACAGCGCTGTCCGTGGCCTGGTTCGCCGGGAGCACGGCGTGATCCTGAGCTTGGACGCAGCAGCGGCCACGCCTTACAACCGTTTCTTTTTGACCCATTTCACGGATCTTCCTCTGGAAGCGCTGGCTTCGGTCCACAAGCGACGCATGTGGGCCACCGCCATCCACTGGCTGGTCCCGTTGCCGCTGGCCGCTTTCGTCGTCGAGCAGGCTCCCAGCGAGCTCTGCAGCGGCCTGCTCGGCAGGGCGAGCGCGTTCGGCCTGTTGGCGCTCGGGGCGGCCTACGCGATCGGAGTCGCCGCCGGCTGGGCCCGAACCGGTAGCCCGCTCTCCACGCGTTTACGCGATGTGCTCGAGATGCGGCTCGCGCAGCGCATGGGCTACGAGCCGGCCCTGGTGCACGAGACGGATCCGTTCGACGTTCCCATCGCCGCACTAGAAGCGCTCGGGCTTTCCAGAGGCGGCGCTGGCCCGCATGACGGCGTAGCAGCCGAGCTGCAAGATCTCGCCGCGATCACGCCGCGGTCAGCTGGCATCGAGGCAACCGCGCCGCAGAGAGCTCTTGTCCGCGAAGTGGCGCCGGCTCAGGCGCCGATGGTGTTGGCTCCGCAGGCGGGCCACACCGTGCGTGTCGTGCCGCAGCCCGACCTCGCGACGCTCTCGTTCTCACCACCGAGATCGCGCTGGCGCGGTCGCGCCCTGACGATTGCGTTCGCTGTCAGCGCCACCTTGGTGGCCATGTACGGCGCAGAGTGGGTGCGCGAGCTGAAGCCACAGACTGAAGCGGCGCCGATCGCCCGTGCCGGCATCCCGGCGAACGCCGGACCCACCGCCGAAGAGGTCGCCGTCCCGACGTTGCCCGCTTGCTCCTGCGACAGAGCGGATTCGCCGCTCTGGCGAACGGGGTTGCCCGCGCTCAGCCTGCTCACGATCCCGAAGGCGCCAGCCGAGACGATCGCGCCCGTGAAAAATCGGCGCGGGCGCTTCCGCTACGACTTCGACGTCGCCGTCGTCAACAACGCTGCCGAAGCGCTGAAAGACGTGCGCGTGGTGCTGACGTTCGCGCGCCGCAACGAGAAGAACGAACGCGTCGGCGCGACCGACCGCGGCCTCTTCTGGGAGGGCCTGCTCGGCCCCGCCAAGAGCGTCAAGTGGGGCGTGAAAGCGCCGGGCACCGAGCTGCGCGTCGACATCGACGAAAAGCGCCTCCTGGGTGCGGTGCCGCCCGCGCCGGCTGGCGGTTTCGAGACGTTGCTCAAGGCGAAGCAGCCCGCAGTCCGCCTGCACGCTGCCATGATGTTGGCATACCTCGGAGACTCGCGTGCGGAACAAGCCGTGCGCTCGCTCGGCGAGCTGACTGGAGAAAGCGGCGAGATCCAAGCGCGCATCCTGCGCGCGCTTCGTCCGCTCAAAGTCTGTGACGTCAAGTTCGACAAGGGCGCGCTCGAAGCCTGCGCGTACAACGGCACCGAAGCGCCCATCTCGAACGCGAAGCTCTCCGAGTACGCCCCAGAGGGCGGCGGCAGGTCAGGCGGCGTCGGTGAGCCGATCCCGAAGCAGAGCGGCCTGCGCGTCACGGTTCCTAGCTTCGGCGGTGAAGCCGAAGAGCTCGAGCTGACCGTTCCGTAGCCGCTCGGCGATCAGCGCTCGCGGCGTGGAGCTTCACGCGTGCCGCGAAAGCTGCCGCGGCCATTCTTTCGAGCGATCACTCGCTCGATCAACGATTTGGACAACAAGTACGCGTCACCCGGCCAGCGCGCGGACAGGTAGTGACCATCGTCGACGACGAAGGCAGGCTCGTCATCGCTGGCGGTACCCTTCGCGAGCAGGTGGATCGGCCCGCGAATGAACTGCTCTGGGTGGGAGAGCGATCGCTTTACTTCGTCCTCCACGTATTCGGGGTACGTCCTGTAGTAGTCGCCGAGCTTCCACGCGGTGGAGAGCCACGCCGAGCGCTCCATGTATTTCGGGAGGCATGTGGTCCTGCGATCGAAGAGCACGCTGCGCCCCGTCTCGCGGTCGATGGTGCGGGCGAGCACCACCACGCCGTGGCAGATGGCCGCGACCTGTTTGCGCGTCTTCCAAAACGCGCGCACGCGATCGAAGAGCGCCTCGCTCTCCAGGTATTGCCGCATCCCTTTGGCGTGCCCGCCTGGCAGCAACATCGCGTCGTACGCTTCGGGCTCGATGTCGGCGTAGCGAAGTGGCTTCTTGAAGCCCGGCGACTGCGCGAGCTCGCGATAGAAGTCTCTGGCCTCCGGCTCGGCGCCGAGCTTTCCGAACAGCACGCCCGTGAGCAGCAGCGGATCGGCAGCCGGCTGGTCACCGCGCTCGGTAGCGAAGACCACCTCGAAGTCGCTGCGCGTGAGCAATCGCCAAGGCACCGCGACCTCGGTCACGTCGAAGTCCTTGTCGGGGAGCGGAACGATGACACGAGCGACCGGCATGCTCCTTCTCGCTAACAGCTTCCAGTCGTCTCTGTCACGGAGGAACGTTCGCAAACGGTTGCCTCGGAATGGTCCACGGGCAAAGCTCGAGCGCGATGAAGCGATCTCTAGCGCTGCTGCTCGCGGCGGTGCCGCTCTGGTTCTCGAGCTGTGCGCCTCCGCCAATAGCCGTCCCGCGTGACGAGCCTGCTGTCCGCCCCGAGCCTGCTGTTCGCGTCGAGCCGGTACGATTTTCGGACGACGATTTCGAGGCCGCCCTCGCACGCGCAAAGCAGGCGAACCAACTCTTGTTCGTGGATGCTTGGGCGCCGTGGTGTCACACCTGCCTATCGATGCGAGAAGTCGTGCTCTCCCGGGCGGAGCTCGGTCGATTCAGCAAAGACTTCAGCTTCGTCGCAGTCGATACGGACCGGCCCGTGAACGCCGCCTTCGTCGAGCGCTACCACATGCGGGTGTGGCCGACGTTCTTCGTGATCGATCCGAACACGGGCGCTGTTCTGGCTTTGTACGGTGGCTCGGTCTCGTACGAAGAGATGGTGAGCTTCCTCGACCGGGCGAAGCTTGCTCGCAATCAGCCCGACGTAGGGTCCAATACGCTCGCGCAGGCGCACGCCGCGTACGGCGAACGGCGATTCTCCGATGCCGCGCGGCTCTACGAACAGGCGGCGGGAAGCGTGGCAGACAGCCTGCGCAGCGAGCCGCTCGTGGGCGGTTTGCGGGCCTTTTGGGAAGCGGAAGACTTCGCTTCCTGCGTTCGCTTCGGACGCCTGCACCTCGATGCCGTGCCTGGCTCCAGCGCCCCCAGCGACTTCGCGCTCACGCTGCGCGAGTGCGCCAAGAAGCTGCCGGAGGCCGACGACAAGCGCGAAGCGTTGGAAGCCACCCGCGCACGGTTGGCAGCGCTCGCGCTCACTCCGCCCCAAGGCGCGAGCGTCGACGACCGCGCCAACACCTTCGCGGCGCTCGCCGAAATCGCGCGCGATGCGAAAGACGACGCGACCGCGAGGTCATTGGAAGAAAAACGGCTCGCGATCCTGGAAGACGCCGTCCGCAAAGCGACCTCGATAGCCGAGGCACAGGTGCACGACTACGAGCGCATGCTCTCCCTCATCGCGCTCGGGCGAGGTGAAGAAGCGGTCACGATGCTCACGAGACGAACCCGAGAGATGCCGGAAAACTACGAACCGTTTGCGCGTTTGGGCGCTGCTTTGATCGAGGTCGGACGACCGCGCGAGGCGGTCACGGCGCTCGACCGCGCGATAGCGCTCTCGTACGGCGCCCGTCGAACACGTTACCTGGCGCTGCGCGCGAAGGCGCTCGGGCAACTGGGGGATCACCAAGCAGAGGTCCTTGCGATCGAGCTCGAGATCCTCGCCCTCGGGGAGCTTCCCGAAAAGCAGCGTGACCCGAAGCGACTGCTCGACGCGGAGAAACGGTTGGTAGCGGCGCGCGCAAAGACCACGCCAAGCACGACTCGAACACCCCGATAGGCCTTTTTCGACCGCACAAACGTGGGTGACCTCACCCTATGCGAGGCTGTCTCTAGCGACCCAAGTCTGGCGCGGTTTGTATTAGACTCCGCCGAGGGGCGTCGCCGAGCGACAGATGACGAAAAAAAACGGAGCGAGAGCGAGAACGGGAGACTTCCCGGTGCTCGACGGCGCGTGGCCACTCCTCGGTCATATGGCCGAGATGTATCGGCAGTTCCCAGCTCTTTGTGAGCGCGGAACGAGAGCGCATGGCCCCTTGTTCTGGATTCAGGGCGGCCCGGGCGCACGACAGCTGATGTACACCGACCCCGCCGCGCTCTCGATTTTGAAGAACCCTTCGGTGTCGACCTCCTTCTACACCGAAGGCTTCTCTGCGCTGCTGGGCAACACGCTGCTTGCCTTCGACGGCGACGAGCATCGTCGCGTGAGGCAGCCGATGACGCCGCCCTTCACGCCGCAGCGCGTGCGCGCATCAGACGTCATCGCGATCGTCACCGACAGCGTCCAAAAGCGCATCGAGCGCTGGTGCGGCCTCGAGGCGTTCGACGTCGTCGACGAGGTCCGCGAGATGGCGCTCGAGATAATCTTTCGGGTCGTGGGTGTTCCGGTCACTCACCTCGACGACTGGCGCAAACAATACAATCGCCATTTGCTCGCGGGTATCCCGTCGAGCGGGCGCATTCGCGGGCCGATTCACTGGTATGCCATGCGGGCTCGCAATTGGATCGATGGGCAGCTGGGCAAGATCGTCGACGATCTCCGCCGCACGCAGCAGACTTCGACGTTGGTCGGCGCGATCGCCAACGGCGCGGCTGAAGACGGCAAGCTGCTCGATCGGGAGCTTGTCATCGCGAATCTACGCTTGCTTGCGTTTGCAGGGCACGAGACGACAGCCTCGTCCATCGCTTGGAGCCTGCTTCATTTCGCCTCGTCCACGCGCTTTCAACAGCGCGCGATGGCCGAGGTGGCCGGCGTGAACGACATCGGTGCGCTGGCCACCGACGCGTCGCGCTTCACCTTCGCAGAGTCGATGTTTCGCGAGGCGCTACGCATGTACCCGGCAATACATTCGGTCATCCGACGGGTGACGGCGCCCATCGAGGTCGAGGCCGGCGTAATCCCCAAAGGCACTCTGCTGAACGTGCCCTTCGTACACTTGTTGCGAGACCCGGTGCGCTTCCCGTCCCCGGGTCGTTTCGACCCCGACCGGTGGAAAGAGCGCCCGCGCCCCGGCACCATCGAGACCGCGATGTTCGGTGGCGGCCCGCACTTTTGCCTCGGCTATCACATCGCGATCGCAGAAGGCACGCTGTTCAATCTGTTGCTCGCCCGGGTGCTTCGTCAGAAGAAGCTCGAGCTTTTGCGCACCGACGGCGGTCCGGTGCCGAAGCCAATCTATTTGCCTTTGATGCATCCCCCGCGTGGAATCACGTTGCGCCTCGTCCCATCACGAAGCCTAGGAGAAGCTCATGCCCTCGCCGACCAATAGGGTCATCATCGTCGGAGCCGGCGCTGCCGGCGTGTTCACCGCCTACAAATTGCGCGAGATGTACGGCGACAAATACGAAATCGTCCTGATCGAGGCCAACCCGCGCATCGGTGGCAACTGCTTCAGCACGCAAGTCGAATACGGCAACAAGTCTTACAACATCGATTGTGGTGCCCAGTTCTTCTACAAGAATCCGCAGCCCAGCTTCACCGCGCTACTCGACCAACTCGGCTTGCTCGACTCCGCGACCGAGGTCGTCGCCGCCCCGGCAGGCTTCACAGTGTTCGACAAAGCCGCGAACAAGAATCGCTTGTGGTTGCCATCACGGGTCATCGAGTTTCTCGGCTATGGCGCGGCCGATTGGGAGCGTCTCGTGAAGTTCCTCGAGTACATGGCCTATTCGGCCGTGCTCGATCGTGAAGCCCCCAACTGGACGCTGTCGGTCGACGACTGGTTCGCGAAGCTCACGCTGCTCGACGACGACTTCAAAGAGAACGTGTTGAAGCCGTTCATGTACCAGTTCGTCTCGCTGCCCCTCAATCGTATCGGTGAGTCGTCGGCCCTCTACGCGATCACCTACTTCGTCCGCAATCTGCTGGGTGAGCCGGGTGTGGCCGAGACGGACGCTGACCCGCCGAGCCTACCGTCGATTCCGACGTTCAAAACCTACCAGAGCATGATCGGCCTGGACGGCATTCACAAGAAGGTGCTCGAAGCGGCAGGCATCACGCCGATGTTGAGCAGCCCCATCAGCAAGCTCGAGCGCGTTGGCGGTGTCAACATCGTGCAAACGCCGACAGGCCCCATTGAAGCCGACCACGTCGTGTTCGCATGCGACCCCCACGCCGCAGCCAAGATCCTGGCGGCCGGCGGCAGCACCCCCGCTGCGCTGCTCGATACCTTGACCGCGATGGAGTACGTCGACCTGCCGATCTCGATGCAGAAAGACGGCTCGTGTTGGATGCCTCCGGACGAAGACGATTGGGAGCCGGTCAATACGATCGTCGACGGCGGCGACGTGACCTTCAGCTGCTGGTTCGGGCGGCTGCGTCCGACCTATGGCTTCAACAAACGGATCCCCGTGTTCAAGTCCTGGGGCGCACCAGATGTAACCAATTGCCCGCACGAGTTCCTGGCGCATAAACATTTCATTCCGTTGCCGACGACGACGTTCATGCAGCACCGCGAGGCGCTGAAAGGCTATCAAGGCCAAGACGGGGTCTGGTTCGCAGGCGGCTGGACTCGCTGGTTCGATAGCCAAGAGGCAGCGCTCGATTCCGCAACCTGGGTGGCCGAAGCCCTTCCAGGGGTGCCGCTGCCCGCCACTGGGCTCGCGCGCATGTTGAGGCCGGACCCGAATCGGATCGAACACAACTTGCGCCGCTTCGCAGAGCGGGTCGCTCGCGTCGCGCCGGTCCATCACAAGGCTTCGATTGCCAACGTCATCGAGAAGGTCAACGCTGACGGCTGATCAGATTCTCGGTTTTTCGCTTTTTCTCTGTGGAGCTCCGTTTATGACGTTCACGCTGGTCAAAGACGAACCTGATCAACACTTGTTTCGACGCGGGTCGTTCTTGTTGAACATTCACTGGGACGAGCTGCGCCTACAGCACTTGATCTCGATCACCAACGCCTGTGAGCAGATCATCAAAGAGCACGGTTCGATGACGAGCCTCATCATCATGCGCGGCGCGGTGAACGTCGATCTGTCCAACGAAACGCGGCGCGCGAGCGCCTCGCTCACCACCAAGTGCAACCCCTACAACACGGGCCAGGCCGTGGTGGTCGAGGCCAACGGCTTCATGGCCAGCCTGGCTCGCTCCGTGATTACGGGCATCAACCTGCTCGCTCGCGCTCGCGCGAGTCAGCGCGTGTTCCAAGACTCGCGCGAGGCGACCGCCTGGCTCGTGTCGCTGCCCACGCAGCCATCGGAGATCCGCGACTCGTTCGACACGATCTGGCCGGCTATCGATAAACTGTTGGCCGAGCGGTCACGCTCTGTCGCGGGGCAAGCCCGCATCGCGGGCTGAGCACGCACCAGCAGAGGCTACTCCCCGGCTACTCGCCTGAGTAGGCGCCCAGCGACGCCTTACCCGAGAGCGCAGGGTTGGCTTGGCCCACTTGCACGACGACAGAAATGAACGCCGTCGGCTTGAAGCCTTCATCAGGGCCGTTCGAGTTGGTGACGTAGCTCATCCCGATGCCACCGAGGAAGCCGAAGGTCGTCGTGTTTCCGCCTTCGCCGAGGATGGGCAAGGTGGGCGCGACGCCCACGTACGCCATCAGCCCAATCTTATCGTCACCCAGATTCTGCACGAAGCCGCCCACTTGTCCTGCGACGGGAAAGGCCTCGCGCTCGACTGGGTCGTAGCTGTCGAACGCGAGCGCGACGCCCACCGCCGACAAGATGCTGCGCGTGATGAGCGGCTTCTCGAGCCACGGGGCACGCGTGATCTGGAGCGTCGCCAACATCGCCGGGATCGTGAGATACGCCCGCACGCAGCTGCCCGCCTCCTCCAACGTTTCGAAGTTGCTCTCTCCGCAGAGCGGGACTGTGTGAATCGTCACCGAACCGACCATGCGGCGAGCCAAGATGGGGTCGCTGCCCGCGTCGTCGTTGTGAATCGCAGCCGCGACGCGACCGGCATCGCCGACCAGGACGATCTTGCCATTGGGGTTCAGCGGATCGCTTTGCACAATGAGCTTGAGGCGCGAGTCGCCATCGAAACCTTCACGCAACGCCGGCAGCGGAAAGTCGGAGTCGTTCGGCGTCACGATCCAGGTTTGGTTGTCTTCCGGCAACAGGTTCACTGGTTGCCCGTGCTGTGTCACGTCGGTGCGATAGAGCGAGACGTGCAGGGCGAGCGGCGCGGCATTGAGCCGATTTTTGGTCTGCCCCTGCAAGATGAGTCGGCAGTTGCCCTGCGCGAGCGGCTCGGGCGAAATCACGAGCGAGCCGTGATCGAGTGACTTCGCGCTCGGTCCTCCTTTCTCTTCAGCGGCGCTGACGGTCGGCGCGGGCCCGTTGCCAGCGCCGGGCATCGCTTGCGGCCCACCACGTTGCGGCGTGGCGCCAGGCTTGGCGCCCGCAGCATTGGCGGTCCCAGGTGTGCTGCCGGGAGCACCGGCGCCGGGGGGTGGAGGCCCTGCCGGTGGCAATGCACGCGCAGGTGGCTCGTCGCCGTCGGTTGGTACCAGACGAGCTGGCTCGTCCGGCTCTAGAGGCGGCTCTTCACCTGGGATGGCGGGTCGGAGCGGCTTCGACGGTGGCTGTTTCACGGGGATCGTCGGCTCCTGCGGCAGCATCCAAGTCGGCGGCGTCGCAAGCTTCGGTCCTTTGCCGCCCGGGCTTCGCGGAACACCACCCGGTCCGGAAGGCCCACGCCGGAGGGAAGGCCCGCAGTCGATCTTGAGATCGTTCAAGCGAAGCTCGGGAAAGAGCAGCTTGGCAGGCTCTGCTTCCGAGTAGTTCTCGAGCGGTGGGATCGCCACGCGATAGGTGACGTTCATCACATCGGTAGAGGCGGGCGCGTCGAGGTTGAACGCGGTGATGCGCAAGAAGCCACCCGTGGGAAACACGCGCAAGATCTTGCCATCGGGGCGACCGCAGGTCGCGGTGGCGACCTCGTAGGCCGGCACGGTGAAGCTGCGCTGAAAGGGCTGCACGCGCGCGTTGCCGCAAGAGTCGACGATCGCCAGGTATCGAAAGCCTGCCAGCTCTGCTTTGCGAGGCCACTCGAAGCCGAGCAACAGATCGACCTGATCGGACTCGACGGTTGCCGGCTCACCCTCTTTGCAAAGCTCGACGACCTTCGGATCTTTCTTGGGTGCGTTGGGGTCGTCGCTGACGGTGGGCGGGTACGCGCAGACATGCGAATAGCTGCGGCGACCGAGCACCATCGGATCGAAGTCGAGCTTGCCGACACCCGATTTCAAGCGCCGCCAGATGGTGACCGGAACAGGCAACGTCGGCATCTGGATCTTGATGCTGCGGAGCATGTCGTCGCCCTCGGCGCTTGCGCCGAGGGTGCCAGCCTGCGATGAGCAGGGCGCTTTCGAGCAGAGCCAGGGGCCGCCGCGGCGCGCTCGCTCGACCGGCACCGGGTCGGCGTCTCGGACCGCCATCCACACGCGACTCGCTTCGGGAAATATCTCGATGCCGAGCTTTGCGGCTGCGGCGGCAGCAGCAGGCGCCCGCACCACCTGCAGCGAGCCGCTGAAGTCAGCGTTGCCTTGCGTCGTGCCAGTCGGGCTGAGCGGCTGCCGAGGTTGGGGCTCGGGCTCCGCGTCCGGGTCGTCTTGCGCGAAGCCTGCGTGAGGCGCGAAGAGCGCGAGCAGCACGACCAGCGCGAGCCAGGCGGATTTGAGGTACGGGCGAGTCATCAGCGTTCTCTCAGTCAGGGATGGGCAGGACCGTTACGTCGTCGCTCGAACACTGCGGCTCAGCCAACAGGCGCGGCGTGACCACCAGACGTCCGGTGCCAGCGTTGGTCGGGATGGCAGAGACGATCACGGGGGCAGCGCCTTGCGGTGCCAGTGTGATGGACCCCTCGGTGAGCGTCAGCACGTCGGCCGGAACACCGACGATGTCGAGATCGACATCCATCGGCAGCGCCTGGAGCGAGACGTCGTAGGCGCTGACTTCGAACACGTCAGTGGGTAGCTCCGTGAGATCGAGGGTCTGCTTTCCGTCGAGCACTCTTACCCGCAGGATGCGCGGCTCGGCGTCGACTTCGATGCTCGGCGTCGGGTCGACTGCCTTCGCGCCGCTGGAGACGGCGAAGCCGATATCGCCTCCCAGATCGGACAAGCAAGCGAAGAAACGTGGGGATTGACCGGTGGCGTCCAAGAGGACCCGAACGCGCGTGGTGCGATCGGCGCACGACTCGTCGAGGGACAGCGCACCGTCGCCGCTCAGCGTCTCCACGATCACCGGCGCGTTCTCGAGTGCGCCTGGGTTCGAGGCGGGCGGCGTGGCGCGCACGGTCACTTCTCGCGCGCGAATGCGCCCGACTGGCCACTTGTCTCCGAGATCTTCTGGAAGCGCATCGACCGTGCAGGCGACCGCGAGATAGGTGGGCGGAACGCGGTCTCCCGTGGCCACGCCTAGAAGCTGAAAGTTCGTGGCGTCGACGGGCAACCCTGCAGGCAACACCACGACTTCGGTCTCGCGCACCTGGTTCGCCCAGCTGACCACGATGCGGGCCGTGCCCGACCAATCTGCAGCGGAGCGAATCGAGAAGCGCGCAAAGCCCTCAACGTTGCCACGGCAACGGAAGGCGCCGTCGACCAGGTCGCAGGTGGGCTCGTCACCGGCTTCGTTGAGGGCGCCCTCGGCCGTGGAGTCCAGCGCCGCGCCCAGCATCAGCGCCTCAGCGGGCTCGACGTGCACTTGCACGAACGCGCCGTGACCGACTTCGTCGGCCTCTGTCAGGCGCAGCACGACGTCGGAATCGAACGGCGTTTGCCGCGGCCCCGACGGGTTGCCTTGCTCGTCGAGCTCGTCGGTGGCGAACAGCGCACCGTCGGTGCTGACGCGCACCTCGACCTTGCCATCGGTGCCGAGCGGGTGCCCATCGCTCACGCAGCCGCCCCCAGCAGTCATAAGCGCCCAAACGAGGATGGGCGCACGCGATGCCCTCACTGCTGGAAGATCTCCGTGTATTCGGTGCCGAGCGGATGGCGATGCCAAGCAAATGCCGTCTGGTGATAGCCGCCTTCGTCGGTGTACTCGCATGCTCCCAGCTCCCAATCGGTGTGCCAAACGCTGGTGCCCGAGACCTGATCGAGCGCCATCGAGTGGGCCGTGACGTCCTCGGGTCGAGCCGCGGGATCATGCCCCAAGGTGACGCCTTGGGCTGCATAACGCTCGAGCACGTCGAGCGGAACGCGAGCAGCGCGGCCACCCGGCAGAGGGATCAAGAACAGGGGGGGCACGTTCGGGGTTCCGTTATCCATAGCGGCCTCTTTCCAGCGGGCTGTCAGTGCCGATGAGCCACCGCCAGCGTCGCCAACTTAACTCAAACGCCCCAATCCCCGGAAGACTTGAGCGCCGTTCCGGCTGAGCGTCCCAAATGACCTGACGCTCGGCGAGGGCGGTTTGTTCTGCTTCGCAAGGAGTTGCTTCGCGGTTTGTTCTGCTTCGCAAGGAGTTGCTTCGCGGTTTGTTGTGCTTCGCAAGGTGCTTCGCGGTTTTCTCCGAACCGACCTGAGCCGGTGGCCGCGTTGGACGGGGCGGAACGGGATCCGATCCAACGTTTTCTCGAGGATGGTGTCCACAGCAGGTGTCATCGACCGCGCAGG
>Ga0105048_10000277_pt1 | contig 76592 bp, 65 predicted proteins | sample MAT05_FD_78382 | JGI IMG/M metagenome (GOLD analysis project Ga0105048, IMG submission 78382) | Freshwater microbial communities from Lake Fryxell liftoff mats and glacier meltwater in Antarctica - MAT-05 | ecosystem: Environmental > Aquatic > Freshwater > Ice > Liftoff microbial mat | place...
AATACCGCGCCGCCCAGCAAACCGCCTAGCGATAAGCCGATCACGGTAGCGAGCGGCAATAATGCGTTACGAAACGCATGCTTCAAAACAACAGCGCGGCGGGAAAGCCCTTTGGCGCGCGCGGTGCGGATGTAGTCCTGTCCAAGTACTTCAAGCATGGCGGAGCGTGTCATGCGGGCAATCAATGCCATTGGGATGGTGCTTAATGCAACGGCGGGCAAAATAAGATGAATAAGTGCGTCTTTAAATAATTTCCAATTTGCTGTGAGTACAGCGTTGAGGAGATTCATTCGGCTGAGAAAATCTAAAAACGTGAAGCCAAAACTGCCTTCACCTGTTTTCATTCCCCAGGTTTCGAAAAATGGTATCGTAATAATTCCGGCGCTTAAGCGGCCGGATGGAGGCAGTTGAAAAGGTGTGCCTTTTAAGGTCAGCGCGAAAACATAGGCGAGCATTAATCCCAGCCAGAAAACAGGCATGGATACGCCGACATTTGCCCACATCATCGTGACCACGTCCACCCATGAATTATGGCGGACTGCTGAGATCACTCCCAGTGGAATGCCAACGATAATACTGACCAATAATGCCGCAAAGCTTAATTCAACTGTGATGGGCAAACGTTCCATCAATAATTCAGTGATGGGTTTTGAATACCGGAATGAGTTTCCAAAATCGCCGTGCGCGATCTCGTTAACGTAAACCCCAAACTGAATCGCGATGGGCTTGTCCAAACCGTGACGATGATTGAACTCATCACAGACTACTTTGGTTGCTTTCTCTCCAAGCATGGCACGGCACGGGTCACCAGGAATCAAGCGGGCCAGTGCAAAGGTGGCAAATAAAATGCCAAATAACACTGGGATACTGAGCAGAAGTCGTCGGATAATATAAGTGGTCATCGCGTTTTTGGGAGCCCCCCGCCAGAATAATTTCTGACGGGGGGCTAATTGTTAAACTATGTTGAAATTACTCAGCAGGAGCGTTCAGGAACGCACCAAAGAGACCGCTCCAGTAGGAGAACGCACCGGTGTTGCCGGTATGAAGAGGATTGGCTGCATCCCATTGAATGGAGAGGGAAGTTACCACATCGTTTGCATCAAATGTGGAACCATCGTGGAATACAACACCCGGGCGCAGTTTGAAGGTCCATTCGGTCAGGTCGCTATTTACTTCATAGGACTCAGCCAAAACGGGTTCAACTGCGGTGCCGCCTACTTCGTAGCCGAGCAAGGACTGGGTAACCTGTTCGCAAGCGCGCAGGGATTCGCCGTCAGTCTCGTCAGCGCAGTAGAGGGAGATCGGTTCAGCGTTCTGCATCCAGACAAAGGTATCGGTGCCATTAGACATGACAGAGAATTCTTCGTTGCCGAGCGGGCTGGCGAAGGCGCCTTCAACAGAAGCCTTGAAAGCCAAAGCGGAACCACCGTGAGCCACAGGGATCATCGGCACGTGCGTGCGGATGGCATTGTTGGCGGTGGCGTAGAAAGGTTCGCGGTCAGAGTCAGAAGCGAGCTGAGCGCCGCTTGCCAAAGCGCTGGTGATGTCTTCGAACTTGTCACCAAATTGCAGGGAAGCGCCGGAACCAAAGTGGTAGCCGAGGAAGTTGGTCTGGTCGGGGTAATCAGCGCCCCAGCCGAGCATATAAAGTCCTTCCAACTGGCCGGCATCTGAGGCAGCAAGGAAAGCGCCGGATTCCATCACTTCGATGTTAAGCGTGATATTCAGGTTTTCTTTCAACTGAGCCTGAAGGTCCTGTGCCACAACGTTGGGGTCGGGCAGGTAACCACGAACAACGTCGCGATAGTTCAAAACGGTTTCGAAGCCATCCGGGTAACCAGCTTCAGCCAAAAGGGTTTTGGCGGCGGCGGCATCAAAGCCGTACCACTCGTCACCTACGCAGCCATTTGGGATGGAGCAGGGGGTGAAGTGAGAAGCAACTTCAGAGCCGGCAGGATAGAAGTTATCTACGATGCGCTGGCGGTCAATACCCATGGCAATTGCCTGACGTACTTTCTCGTTCGCCAAAGGATTGGTGCTGTTATCAAAGCCTTCGGTGGTTGGGTTGTTATTTAAACCAATGTACATGACATTGAGGGCCGGGCGGTTGAAGAGAGCCAGAGTCGAATCGCCTTCAACGGTGGCAAAATCATCTGGACCAACATTGTCGATACCATCCACGGTGCCGGATTGAAGTTCGAGCAAGCGCTGGGCTGACTCGGTGCTCCACTTGAACACCAAAGTTTCAGCGCCAACATTCTCACCCCAATAATTGGCATTCTTCTTCAAAACCAATTGATCGCCGCGAACCCAGGAATCAACCATGTAGGGGCCGGTACCAATGGGCTTCTCAAGCAAATCGCCGTTGCCGCCAGTGGCTTCAAGATATTCAGAAGGTTGAATGGCAAAGGATGTGAAAGCGATCTTGGAAGGGAAAGCAGGATCAGGCACGCAGAGTGTGATCTTGACAGTCAACTCGTCCACTGCCTCGATGGATTTGAATTCACCACCGTATTCGCAGTCAGGTGATTCCACCATCATGCCTTCATAGGCTACAGGTGCTTCGGTCATGACTGGGGCTTCGGTCATCACAGGCGCTTCGGTCATCACGGGCGCTTCAGTAGCCGCACCGCCGCCGCAGGCTGCAAGCAACATGCTCGCGAGCACTACCAGCGAAAATAGAACAGAAAGGTTTCGTTTCACGTTTCTCCTCCTTAGAGAAAAACTGCATAAATGGAGTATAGGGGAAAGAACAGACTCTCTCCTCATGCCTCCTGTCGTTTCAAATTATACAACAAAACAATTATTGCGATATAGGCATGGGGCGCCCAATGCCATTTAACCCTACTGCAGCAGGGTCTTTCGGCCATAGCCCCGCTATTTTTTCCCGCATTTCGGGCATTTTCCTTCGCCCGTGATCTTATATTTTTGGATGACGTACCCGCTGCGCTTCACAAGCTGAAAACTGCATCGTGGACAATGAACAGATTCGTACACCCCAGCATTCGCGGCCTTGAGAATTCTATTTTGGTGTTTATAATAGACCCTGTTGGTTTTGCAGCGCGGACCTGTCGAAGTAGCACTCCGCGTTTGTGAAGTAAAAAGCGGACTGAAGTCCGCACTCCCGTATCACGATGAAAGGTTAATGGATATATGAAACAAGCGCTCACTGTAGTGATTCAAGCCGGCGGCATGTCTTCTCGAATGGGTGAAGACAAGGCCTTGAAACCTTTTCTCGGGCGTCCGCTCATTCAACGGGTGATCGATAGAGTTGCATCTATTGCGGATGAAATCCTCGTCACGACGAATCGTCCCGAGGATTATGCTTTTCTTAATGTACGCCTCCTGCCCGACCTGAAACCTGGGCGCGGCGCCTTGGGCGGACTCTACACTGCAATCACATCTGCCACATCTCCGCTGGTGGCGGTGGTGGCTTGCGATATGCCCTTCGCCAGTGCAATCTTCTTCGAAGGCGCGCGCAAACTGCTCGTTAAGGAAGATGCGGATGTCGTCATCGCCAAAACGGACGAAGGCTATGAACCTTTCCACGCGCTCTATCGCCGTGAGACTTGTCTGCCTGCTATTGAAGCCGCAATCGATGCAGATCAGTGGAAAGTAATTGCATGGTTTCCAAAAGTTAAGGTGTACGAATTAACTTTGGAAGAAGTAAAAGATTTTGATCCCTCAGGCGTATGTTTTTGGAATCTAAACACACCTGAAGAATTTATGGAAGCCGAGCAGCGCGCTACCGAACAATAAGCACCGGGCAGGGCGCGTGCGCTACAACTTTTTGACTTGTGCTCCCCAGCAATAAGCCAGCCAGCGTGCCCAGTCCGCGTGAACCTATGACGATCACATCGCTTTGGCGGGTGGCTGCCACATTAATAATGGCTTGGGCCGGGGAGCCTTCGATCAATTCGCTGTGAATTTCGCATGGGATATCGCCCACGGTTTCTACGGCTTTTTGCATAATGGCTCGTGCCTCTTCGAGGCGCGCATCAATGGCGTGTTGCAGGTTTGGTTCGCCAAGATAGGGCGGTATCAGATCGTATACGACGATAATGCGAAACTCGTTTGCTTGCATGGCGCGCGCCAGATCGGCGGCAGTGTGGGCCGCGTGCAGAGCATGTTCTGAACCATCTACAGCCAACAGGACTTTTTCAAACATAGGTTCTCCTTTTGCGTGGGGTACAATCCTAGTATACAATCACTCTGTTTTAATTTCATTATAGGAGTCCTTTCATGTCACTTAATCTTGACTTGATCCGTCAGCAATTCCCAGCGCTTAACCGTCCCGCCGTTTTTTTTGATAACCCCGGTGGGACGCAAATTGCAAAGCCATCTCTCGACCGCATTAATAAATATTTGATCGAAAATAATGCCAATCATGAAGGCATGTTCGAGACCAGCCGAAAATCAGATGAGACCTTGCACGAAGCGCATGTTGCCATGGCTGATTTTCTCAATGCGTCACGGCCTGAGGAGATTATCTTCGGCAATAACATGACCACGCTTTCGCTGTATTTTTCGCGCACGCTGGCGCGTACTTTGAATGCGGGGGATGAGATCGTTGTCACACGGCTTGACCATGATGCGAATATAGCTCCCTGGCTATTGGTGGCGGAGGATAAAGGCTGTACGATCACATGGGTTGATATTGATGTGGAAGACGGCACGCTCAAAGTGGATGATTTTGCAAAAGCGATGGAACGCAAGCCAAAGATCGTGGCATTTGGCTATGCTTCAAACGCGCTGGGTACAGTTAACCCCGTTCGTCAATTAACCAAAATGGCAAAGGCAGCGGGCGCGTTGGTTTATATTGACGCAGTGCAGTACGCGCCGCACGGCCCGATTGATGTGCAGGATCTGGGCTGTGACTTTTTGGTATGTTCCGCGTATAAATTTTTTGGTCCGCACGCGGGCGCGTTGTATGGGAAGTTTGATTTGCTAAGCGAGTTGAAGCCCTATAAAGTACGCCCCGCTTCGAATGAGTTGCCGTATAAATTTGAGACGGGTACGCAGAATCACGAAGGCATTGCGGGCGTTTTGGGCGCGTTGGAATACTTCGAGTGGATCGGGAATCAGTTCGGGCAGGAGCAGGCTCAGGCGTGGCAGGATGCGGGCTTCTCCGGTCGGCGGCTGATATTCAAGCAAGCCATGTCTGCTTTGAAGGCTTATGAATTCGAGTTGTCACGGGCTTTGATCGAAACCATTCAATCGGTACCCGGCACGCGCATTTATGGTCTGACCGATATGAAGCGTTTGGATGAACGCGTTTCGACTGTGTCGTTTACTCTGGAAGGCAAACATCCAAATGATGTCGCCAAACAATTGGGCGACGCAGGTTTTTATGTTTGGGATGGTCACTATTACGCGCAGGCCGCTTTAGAGCGGCTGGGCCTGCTCGATAAGGGCGGCATGATACGGGTGGGCGCTGCGCATTACAACACACTGGATGAGATTTCGCGCTTTGGCGATGCCCTGCGCAAGATTGCGGGATAATGGATCAATGACCGCCGGCGATGGTCTGCGGTCATCTTTTTTGAAATAAGGTACCTCATGGTTTTTCAACTTGTGATTACGATCTTACTGGCCGCGCTATTGTCTGTGATCGCCGCGCCGCTCAGTATTTCACTGGCCTGGCGTTTTAAATTAATTGACAGGCCGGGCAGTGAAGCGCATAAGATACACACCTTGCCCATGCCGCGTGCGGGCGGATTTATTATTTTTTTTGTAATGATCGTGGGCAGCGCGTTGAGCGGCATCATCACTTCCGAGTTGATTACGCCGATCATTTTTGCTTCGATCATTATTTTGGCATTCGGCATCTGGGATGATATCAACGGTATTTTGGCTTCCTGGAAAATGCTCGGGCAATTTCTGGCGGCTTTGTTCTTGATCTGGCAGGGCATTATGGTACACATCACAGGTCTGCCGGCGCTGGATATGTTGATTACCATTTTTTGGGTGATCGGCATTACCAACGCCTTCAATTTGGTAGACAGCATGGATGGGCTGGCGACCGGGCTGGGTGTGATCACATCCATGTTTTTGATGATCGGTGCCTTTCAGTCGGGGCAGGCGTCGCTGGCATTGTTTGGCGCGCTGCTCTTGGGATGCAGCGCCGGCGTTTTCTATTTTAACTATTCACTCTCCCGTTTATTTTTAGGCGACTCAGGCGCACAACTGCTCGGGTTTATGCTGGCAGCCCTGGCGCTTGTTTACACTCCGCCGGATCTTCCGCAAGCTTCATCCTGGTTTGTGCCTATTTTGCTGTTCAGCATTCCCATCTTTGATACTACGCTGGTCACCGTTTCACGCCTGCGCAGAAATTTACCGGTCTATAAAGCCAGCCGTGACCATACCTATCACCGTCTGGTGGCGTTGGGACTCTCGCCCTTACGGTCGGTCTTCGCCATGCATCTGGCCGCCACTGTGATTAATCTACTGGCATTCCTGGCTTTATTTTTGCCGCCGGTCTGGGCCAATGTGATCTTCGGCTCAATCCTCGCGTTTGGATTATTTGCCTTATATTGGTTTGATTTTAGAGCGTAGAAGTTATGTGGGAGTGTCTAAAAGAATGAGCTAAGAAGTATTTTTACCACTGAGACTACGGAGTCCACAGAGATTTTTTAAGACGCTTTCCTCCGTGTTCTCTGTGTGCTCCGTGGTGAAATCTTTTGGGTGTGTTTCATTTCAGTTGAAACCGTCCCGAAGGTTGGTACAAACGACCAAATTTTCTCGACAAAACCTTCGGGACGTTCTTTTTGTCAACTCATTTGAAACACACCCAAATCTTTTGGTAAGCCCACGGAACTAGACACTCTCAGTTATATTGACCGCTATCTGTGGTCAATTGGGTATGGTAAACTTTTCAGCATGTTCCAATCGAAAAAAGTTCATCCTGCTTTCGCAGTGTTTAGTCTGCTGATTTCGATCAGCGCGTTTTTTACGGGTTTGTATCTCTTTGTGTTTCCCACTGACTCTATTAACATTGTTTCTCTTCAACGATTAATATTAATCGGCAGTATCTCACTGGTGGGGATGTGGATGCTGGCTGTGGCTTTCAAGGCTGATCGAGACCATGTCTGGGCGGAGCGGGCGTGGTTTTTTCTTTTTAAGAACGGAAGATTTACACAAACACTAAGCGGGCTTGCCCTTGCAGGCTTTTTATTAAGCGGGTTGATCGTGTGTCTGCCAGCCTACCGCTTCGGAAATTTACAGGGATATTTTTTGCGTGTTCTGCCTTTGCTGGTCTGGCTGACGTTTGTCTGCCTGTTGACTTTTCTCACCGAACGCGCCGAAACGCAGGGACTGCGCTGGCAGCATGTGCTCACTCTCGTGCGCGCTCAAAAAAAAATATGGGGCATGGCCTTGATCGTGACGGCAGCCTTTATTCTGATCTGGCTCTGGATCGCAAGCACAGGCTTTGGCATCAGCATCTATGATGACTATTGGTATGGTGCGGGCGTGCCGATTTTAGGCTTGCAGCTTGCGCTGGCTTTTTCCATCGGAATTGGTTTGTTTTTTTCAGAGAAATTTTTCCATCAGATGAATTTCGGAGCGCCGACTTCATCTGATGGAAATCAGTTGCAACGCGGACTGAAGTCCGCATTCCGTGTAAACGGTCTATTAATCTTTTTCCTGATCTGGGGGATTGCCGCGTTTTTGTGGGCGCGTGAGCCTTTGCCTTCCAGTTATTTCGCCACCGGACCTGATCTGCCGACTGGTGAATTTTTCCCGTTTTCAGATGCGGCCACTTTTGACCTGGGCAGTCAGTTTGCGCTGATCGGTCAGGGAATTAATAACGGTTTATTTTTTGACCGTGTGCTGTATATGTTTTTCCTGTTGTTCCTGCATGTGTTTGTCGGGCAAAATTATCTTCAAGTGGTGGCGGTGCAGGCGGCGATCTACGCGGTGTTTCCAGCCATCTTATATCTTTTGGGGAAGACGCTTCACAGCCGTTCCTTTGGCGTGATTCTGGCGGCGCTTGTCATTCTGCGCGGGATGAATGGCATCGCAGCCAGTTCGATGATCGATCTTGCCAACCAGAAACAAATGCTGACCGATTTTCCGGTGGTGATCTTCGCGGCCTGGTTCGCGTTGACGGCTGTCAAATGGGTCCAGAATCCCAACAAAAACTATATCCACGCCTTGTGGGCGGGCGGAGCGGTGGGGCTGGCGGTGATGCTGCGTACGCATGCGCTTTTTCTGTTGGTATTCGCTTTGCTTTTGGCGGTAATGATCTATTGGAATCAAAAACTGCGCGGATTATTAATTTCCGTATTGTTGATCGCCGCCATGTTCGCGGTGACTTTGCCCTGGGGCGGCTACAGCGGCTATTCTGTTTTTGACGTGTACATGGTTCGGATACGCAATGTGCTTCAAAACCGCTATCCTGTCACGCCGACACCTGCGCCGCAGAGTCATCAGCCTGAGTTGTATGGCGTTGTGTTTCAAAACCACCAAGCCGCCAAAGTGGATTTGGAGCGCGGACTTCAGTCCGCAAAACAAGGCAGTTTGAAATCTGTGCGCCATGCTTCGGTTGGACTCTTGATGTTAAACGCTCATGGCCGTGACGAGCAGCAGCCTTCGGCGTTGATGTTTATCACGTCTCATTTCTTTCATAATTTAATCACCTCTGTTTTGATCCTGCCCACTTCGCTTATCTTTCATGACCTGCATAACACGTTGCAGGTGGTGACTCCGTTTTGGGTCTTGTATTGGGATGGTCACATGGCGGGCGGCGCGGGATTTTTCCTGCTGCTCAATTTGTTCTTAATCGCACTCGGCATCAGTGTCAGTTGGCGGATGCATAAACTGGCCGGGTTGATTCCGCTCGGCGTCTTTCTTTTTTACAATCTGGCGAATGCGTTCGCGCTCACTTCGGGCGGGCGGTATATTGTGCCGGTGGATTGGGTGGCGCTTTTTTATTTCGCGCTGGGATGGTTCCAGATCATGCTCTGGGCCTTGACCTTGTTGGGCCTGAATGCTGATTCTGCGCTTGAGAAGCCCGCGCCCATTTTGGAAACCGCCTGGAGTTGGAAGCCATTGAAACAGGCTCCATTCGTGCTACTGGTTTTTCTGTCGATTGGCGGGTTGATGCCGCTCGCTGACAGTGTATTTCCAAAATTATATGCGCCGCGTTCTCCAACTGAGATCGTGACCGTTGCAGACCAGGCTGGTTATCTGGAGCAGGCCGGCCTCAACCGCGCCGCCATCGATGCGCTCGCGGCGCAGTTCCCTGCTTTTCGTGTGCTGACGGGGCGCGCTTTGTATCCGCGTTATTATATAGAAAACAGAGGCGAGCCTAAAGATAGATACCCGTATGGGGTGCTGGGTTTTCCCAGAGTGGCTTTTACCCTGATTGGCGCGGATGGATTAAATTATGTACTGCTGCCCGGCAAGGAGATTCCTTACTTTCCGAATGCCTCAGATGTGATCGTGTTGGGCTGTCAGGAAAATGATTATTTGGATGCGCTGCTGGTGGTGGTGATTGAAGATCAACAGGTGGTGTATACGCGTCAGCCGCCTGCGCCGCTGCAATGTCCCTTGCCGCAGCCTGTGTGTGACAATAATCATGTCTGCCAATAGGATGATGGCAGACGGTAGACGGCGGTCATTGGTCTGCGGTCTGCGGTCTTTAACTATAGCGGTTGCGCTGCTGCTGTTCTTCTTCGGGCAGACGAGTGCCGGGCGCGCACAGACGGCTGCGACTGATGAGACGCCCACAGCCACACTCCTGCCGCTCGAAACAGAAACAGCTACTCCCGTTGGTATGGATGCGAGTCCGACTGTGGAGAATGTGCCAGAGTATTCATCGGCCACGGTGCAGATTCTGATTCAGATGCAGACATCTCCCGCTGAAGTGCGTGAAAAATTAAGCGGCGTTGGGAATGTGTTGCAGGCTGAAGAGTTGGAAAAATTAGGCGTGCTGTTGTTGGAAGTGCCGCTCGATCAACTGCAAGAAAAAATGCAGGAGGCGCGCGCGCTGGATGGGGTGGGGGCGGTGGAATTCAATGATGTAGTGCAGGCGTTGGATACGATTCCGAATGATCCGAATTTTGGTTCGCAATACGCGTTGAGCGCCATTCGTGCGCCGCAGGGTTGGGACCTTTCGACAGGTTCGGCGGCGGTGACGATTGCGATCCTGGATAGCGGCGTAGACTTGGGGCATATTGATCTGGCGAATAAGATCGTGGGCGGTTATGACTTTGTAAATAATGATAGTGTGCCGCAGGATGATTATGGGCACGGTACGCATGTGGCCGGCATCGCGGCCGCTTCTGGAAATAACGGCGCGGGCATGGCCGGCGTTTCGTGGGGCGCGCGCATTATGCCGATCAAGGTCTTGGACGCGGGCGGCAATGGAAATTTTGCAACGGTGGCGGCGGGCATTATTTGGGCTGCCGATCACGGCGCGCAGATCATTAACTTAAGCCTGGGCGGGCCGACCCATTCGTTTGTGTTGCAGAGCGCAGTGGAGTATGCCTATAACAAGGGCTTGCTGTTGGTGGCGGCCAGCGGAAATAACGGCGCCGGCGCGGTCTATTGCCCGGCCTGTTACCCGCAGGTGATGGCGGTCGGCGCCACCGATGAAAATAATCAGATCGCTTATTTTTCAAACTTTGGGCCAGAGGTGGATATTGCCGCGCCCGGCCAGAATATTTTCAGCCTGGCGCCGGGCGGCTACACGGTCAAAAGCGGCACTTCGATGTCTGCGCCGCACGTCAGCGGCTTGGCGGCGGTTTTGTATTCCTACGCGGGCAATGCTTCGGCGGTGCGCAACGCCATGCAATCCAGCGCGTTGGATGTCGGCCCGGCCGGCTGGGATCTGTATTCCGGCGCGGGCTTGATTCAAATGGATGCCGCCATTCGCTTTTTGATTCCGCCCACGCCCGCCCCCACCGATTCGAATTCTTCAACCATATCCAGCGGAAATATCCCGCCGGCCATTTCCCCTTCGCTGACTTTCACGCAGCTTCCCGCGCCGCTGCCTGCCACGCCCACCCAAACATTCGCCCCCCCGATAGCTTCTTCCACACTCACCTCCGCGCCCGTCGCAACACCCACATCCACCGCCACATTAACACCCGCCCCCCAACCCCCGCGCCTCAAAAACTTGCACGTCCTGCTCTCGCCCTATCCCTGCATCGCCATCGCGTTGATTCTAGCCGGGTTAGTAATGATAATGATAAGGATGAAGGATAAAGGATGAAGGATGAAATTGGGAAATGGGAAATTGGGAAATGGGAAATTGGGAAATGGGGAAATGGGAAATGCGGAGCGCTGTCATAGTGTTGCCTGCAAGGCTTTTGATTCCAGCACCAACCACGCCCTTGCTCTTGCCTTTCATTCATCATTCTGCATTCTTCATTTGCTCTTCCCCTTCATTCATCATTCTGCATTCTTCATTTGCTCTTCCCCTTCATTCATCATTCTACATTCTTCATTTGCTCTTCCCCTTCATTCATCATTCTGCATTCTTCATTTTCCCTCCCCCTTCCTTGCAAAAATGGAAACGATTTAATCCAATGTAGGGCTTCACTTTCATTCCAAGATATGGTATTTTTTAGAAGTGCGGATTGTTGCCCGCAATTAATTTGTAAAACAAGGCAGGCTTGGTATAAGCGTCTGCATTTTGTCTTTCTTCAAGAATAAAGGAGTATCCTCATGCAAAAAAAACAAGTTTCATTCAATATGCAGATTGGCTTATGGATTTCACTGGCCGCCATGCTGGCCACGGCTTCGAACCCATTTAGCAATTCCGCGCGCGTGGCCGGCAAAGATGTTCTCCCGGTTACGCCCTTTGGCTGGTCTGACCCGATCGTGCTGACCAATGCATCTACCACATCCCATACCAGCGACGCCACTTTGGAGGCTGGCAGCAACGTATACGTTGATATTGCCATTACCAATGGCGGCGATACTGTCATTACTGAAGATTTTGACGCCTGTCTTTATTTGGATGATGTATTAGTTAATTGCTGGACGATTATAACTGATTTGGCGGCCAACACAGACTATATTGTGGCTGATAACTATATGATGACGACAACGGTTAGCGAAGGCTCACACATTCTCCAATTGCGCCTGGATGAAGCCGTGGCCATTGCAAGTGAAGCCAATACCAGCAACAACACCTTCACCGCCGATTTCATGTGGACAGAATTAACTCCCTCCACCACGGCTGGTGCGTTGGATGAGGGGGATGCTCTGACGGTCGCAAATATCAACCTGCCCGGCGATAACCTGACTAATTCCAATGCGCCCGATCAACGCGATATCGCTTCGTACATGATCGGCAAGGTGGCGGTCAGCGTGATTCTGCCTGAAAGTACCAGCGGCGTTAACAAAGAAAACTGGAGCACGGCTGAAATTCAACAGGTCAAAGATGAGATTACCGAAGGCCTCGGCGATTGGGAAAGCTGGTACACCACCAATAACGGCGGCAACCCCGGCCTCGACTTTGTGATCGAATGGCACACCACTGCAGATGCAGCACCTGTTGAAATCCCTGATGACATGCTCTTTTTTTCCCAAGGGCAGGCTGATCAAGATACATGGATTGAACAATCTCTTACTGCTTTAGGCACTACGATTACAGGACCTGAAGATTATTGGGATCAGTTATACAAATATAACAATGCTCTGCGCACGGCAAACTCTGCCAATTGGGCCTTCACCATTTTCGTGGCAGATAGCAGCGCCGATGCCGATGGCAGGTTTCCCGCAGGCGGCGATTTCCTCACCACCGGCCCGTATGCTTACTCGTACCTGAACGGCCCCTTCATTGCCATGACTTATGATAATGCCAATTGGGGCATCCATCAAATGAGTGAAGTGCTGGCGCGTCACGTTGGGCATATCTTCGGCGCAGCGAATCAATATCCCGTTTTATGCCCGTCCGGCACATTTGGGTATCTGGCAATTACCAATACTTGCGGCGGCACAGATTTAATGTCCACCGGGCAAAGCACACCCGATGTCACCACCCGCGAACAGGTCGGCTGGAAAGACGCCGATGCCGACCAAATCTTTGATCCCGCCGATACCCGCCCGCAGATCGAACTTTTTCAAGATGAAACCTATAATACAACCCCTGCATTTACCGGCACAAATCATACATTTAGCGGCTCAGTCTATGATGAGCCGCTAGCCAGCGCGAGATCAATCACGATTCGTAAAATCATCGCCATTCAATATCGCATTGATGGCGGCGCTTGGCAAAATGCTGATATTACGGATGCTCCATTGGATAGCGACTACGAAAGTTTCTCATTTAGCACTCCGAATAACCTGGGCGGCGGCACGCATGTTGTTGAGGTACGTGCCCAAAATGACAGCACCGACCCAACCAATAAATATTCTGCTTTGACAACAGTCCCAGCCGGTGATTTCGATCCACATAGTGACTTAGATACATACGCAAAAATGATCTTCTCGAACGATTATTTTACATCGGCGATGATCGTTACCAGCCCGCTGCCATATACTAATCCCGCTATCAATACCGTCGGCTTTACGGCCAACGATATTGATCCTCTAGATCCAAATTCATTAAACCCAGATCCGAACAATACTTTGAATAAAGATTTAGCGCTGCGAAATTGTCTTGGTGACCCCAATGTAGACCGTAACGCAGGCGATCACTCGGCCTGGTTTGTCTTCACCCCCACTCAATTTGCAGCAGAAAGTATTACGCTCAACACGCTCGGCAGTGACTTTGACACCATGATTGGTGCGTATCTTCTTGATGGTGAAAAGTTAAGTCAGATCGGCTGTGATGATGATAGCGGCGGCAATTTGAAGTCCCTTGTGACCGTGGCTGTGGGCCAGGGCGCTACCTATTACTTTAACGTTTCCTCCTTCGCCGGCACACCCAATACCAACCTGCCCAAGATGCCCGGCTTCTTCCTCGAAAAAGCCGATCTGGGCGCACTCTCAGGTGGTTTTGACCCCGGCGGTAATCTGGTTTTTAACATTATATCGAACGGTGTCATTACCAGCGCGCCGACGGTCGTCTCCAGTGTACGCGTCAACCCGAACCCCACCAACTTCGACACCGTGCATTTCAAAGTCACCTTCTCTACAACTGTGACAGGTGTGGATGAAGGCGATTTCAACCTGACGACGAGCGGCGTATCTGGCGCGGCGGTTAGCGGAATCAGCGGCTCGGGCAATATCTACGATGTGAGTGTTTCCACCGGCAGCGGCAGCGGCTCCATCCGCTTGAACGTGGCCGGCAATGGCACGATCGAAGATAATCAGAGTATTCCAATGGGCGTCCCCTTCAACAGCGGCCAGACCTATATTGTCGATAAACTTTCCCCGTATGTTTTATCCAGCTCACGCACCGACCCCAACCCAACCAGCGCCGCCATTGTGAAATACGCGGTCACTTTCTCTCAGCCTGTTAGCGGCGTCAACGCCAGTGATTTCGTTTTCCAGCTGGCAGGCAGCGGCGTCTCCACTGCCGCGGTGGTGGGCATCACGCCGGCTTCTGGTTATAACACCATCTATACGGTCAGCGTCTCCACAGGCACAGGCAACGGCACCATCCGCCTCGAAGTGGCTAACGACCATACCATCGTCAACGCTACAGCCAATTCACTGTTCAGCGAATTTGCCGGCGGAGAAACCTACCGTATCAAACGCACCGCCATCTTTGATGATGTGCCCTTCACCTATTGGGCAAATGATTTTGTCGAACGCCTATTTTACGCCGGCGTCACCGGTGGCTGTTCCGCAGTCCCGCTTAATTACTGCCCTGATAGCACAGTCACCCGTGGTCAAATGGCCGTCTTCCTCTTGAAAGCCACCCACGGCTCAAGTTACTCTCCGCCCGTTGTTGGCGCCAGCACAGGTTTTTCTGATGTGCCCGTCGACTATTGGGCAGCCAAATGGATCAAGCAACTGGCCGCCGAAGGCATCACCGGCGGCTGTGGGTCCGGTATCTATTGTCCCGATGCCACCGTTACCCGCGCGCAGATGGCCGTCTTCCTTTTGAAATCCAAACATGGCTCAAGTTATGCTCCTCCCGCCCCCACAGGCGTCTTCGTCGATGTGCCAATCGGCTACTGGGCTGATAAATGGATCGAACGGCTGGCCGTCGAAGGCGTCACCTCGGGCTGCGGTGCGGGCATCTATTGTCCCGATGCCGAAGTGACCCGCGCCCAGATGGCGGTTTTCCTGGTGAAAGCGTTTAATATGCCGTAAGACTGACCGCCGACCGTGGACGACAGACCGTTGACCATGGTCGGCTGATGATTTAGGAAATAGCAATAAAAAACTGACGATTGAGATCGTCAGTTTTTTATTTTGTAAGCGCGGACTAAAGTCCGCAATCCTGTTTATTGTCTATCGTCCGTTGTCCATCGTCCGTTTTTCTATGGCAGACCAAAAGTCTTGACGAGGAAGACGGCCATTTGAGCACGAGTGACTTCTGCGTCTGGGCAGTAATTTCCGCCGCCGCAGCCGCCGGTGATGCCTTCCCGCGCCAATTGCTCAATCCATTTGGCAGCCCAATAATTGATGGGGACATCGCTGAAAGTTCCAACCGCCGCTGGTGGCGCATAAGCCGACCCGTATTTTGCTTTCAATAGAAAGACAGCCATTTGGGCGCGGGTCACTGCGCTATCCGGGCAGTAGATGCCCGTGCCGCAGCCAGAGGTGACTCCATCGGCTGCCAGTTTTTCGATCCATGCGGCGGCCCAATAACTACCCGGCACGTCGCTGAAGACACTGCCAGAAGCGGCAGGCGGTGTATAGGCAACGGGGTAGTGCTTGCCTTTTTCAAGGAAAACCGCCATTTGAGCGCGTGTCACTGTCGCATCCGGGCAATATTGCAAAGGACTAACAACACAGCCGCCTGTGACACCTGCGTTATACAAACTAATCACATAATCGTAATACCAAATATTGGCTTCGCCCGAGAAGGGGTGAGCAGTCTGCATATCCGTAAAGATGGAGGAGTTGGCCGGGGCAAATGCAACGCTGGCCCATTTGCTGTCATTGAACGCCCACTTGCCAAAGCGTGAATCCTGCATAATGGTCAGGAAGCTGGCGTCGCCGCTGTTTGATCCGCTGTTGTAGATGCGATAATCTGCGGTAGAGGCGCAGGGTCCACTGCCGAATTCGCCACCCTTGGATATATTAAAATAGATCAGCGCGCGCACAGCCGGGTAATTTGCCAGTTTGCTAAATGTGTCTGCGACCCACGCGCTCTTGGTTTGATTGGGATCTGGGTCGTCTGTATCGGGCACGTTCACGGTTCCGATCTGAGAAATGAAGATCGGCTTGGAAGGCGCCATCACGCGCATGCGGTCGAGATAGGGTTTAAAGCCTTCTTCGAAAGTGTCCCAATTGGCGTACACAGGATTGGTATCACAGCCGCCGAAATTATAGGCGCTAAAGGCGATCACATCCACGTTACTATCACCGGGGTAGTAATTTTCAAACTCTTTCCATGAATACGCTGATTCATTCCAGCCATTGGGCGCAAAGACCCAGCGTACCGCTTTGCTGGGCACGCCGGCGTTTGCAAAGAGCGTGCGTATCTTGATGAACGCCGCAATAAACGTAGGGCCGTCTGAACCATAGGCGATCCACGAGCCGCCGTTCATTTCAGGCATGGGTGCAAGATAGGCCCACTTGGTATTGCCAGCCCAGATTTTGAAGTAGCCCGCCCAAGCGGTTAACGCGGCATCGCATGAGCCTGCGGCAATTTGCGCGGCTGTCACACAATTTGCGTCATAATAAGCAATTTCCCCGGATGCGCTAGGCATCAGGTTCACAAACGGCACGAAGCCGGCGCCCCAGGCCGCATCCAATTCATGCGGAACATTGTAGGCCGGGTTAAGCGTAATGCTCATAAAATCACCGGCAAAGGTGACTCCGCTGGCGCCGTTACCGGTCAACCAGCTATTCATGGCGACTAGTTCATTGACGCCACCCGTGAGGCTACCTAGTTCCAAACTGGTATACGCGCCAAATAAGATCGGCAGCGACGGTGTTCCGCTGGCTTGCGCGCTGCCAGCCGGGAGTGTGCCAACAATAAGTAATAAAAGCATGAATATGATATTTGGAAGCAGTTTAATTCTTTTCATTTTTTTTCTCCTTATGTTTGATCGAAGTGAAAATGATGAAACTTTTGATTGTGCCTGGGACTGTATTGAGAAAATCCTATGTAGAAATAGGATAGAGGCAGTCGAAATTATACTTGTTTCATTCCTGTAACGGGGATGGTGTTTTAATTTGATAAATCGTCTACCGTCTGTCGTCTGCGGTCAACGCCTTCAGGGAAACTTTTCCTTGTATCGTGCGTAAGTTATTGTATTGCATCCTGCTCAAGCAACTTACCAAAACTGATAGTTATACTCAAAGAGATCGGCATATTTGACGATTTTTTTTGTTATGATTACAAAAAGAGATACTGTAACTCATGTCAACCAACCCTATCACAAACGAGACCTCTCTTAAAAACCGGCCCAGCTTACGTTGGGTGTTGATCGGTGTCTGGATTGTTGTCGTGGCCTACACAGCCGCAGTACTGGGAACAGCGCTTTTTCCACAGTTTGTCAATTTTCAAAATGCAAATATGGCCCAGATCGTATTGAGCCTTCCCGCCCTTTTTCAGTTTTTTATTGAATATGGAATTGACCTGCTCCTGGTGTTGGGGTTTTCAGTAATCGGGTGCATGCTCATCGTGCGTCGTTCTGATGATTGGTTTGCAATTTTCACGTCCCTGTTTCTGATTACTTTTGGCGTGCGAGTTACCAATCTAGCCAATGCGATTGCGATCAGCCCAGGCCATGAAACCTCCGGCGGATTGATCCTGGCGCTGGGCGATATCGGCATGGTTTTATTTTCTATGCTTTTCCCGGACGGGAAATTTGTTCCGCGCTGGCTGAAATTTGTCGCGCCCGTCTTGATCGCCACCATGTTCGGAATTTATATCTTTCCTACTTCACCCTTCTTTTGGAATACGATGGCGCACAGTACTTACCTTTTGGTAATAACCACCTGGTATCTGATCGGGATTTTTTCCTCCGTTTATCGCTATATCCGTCATGCCACATTGGCGCAAAAACAACAGATTCGCTGGGCATTTATCGGCACGATGGGACCCTTTGCCTGGTTTTTGATATTCCAGATATTGCTTGGCTTTATCCCAACCGCAACGAACACATCGCCCCTGACGGCCAGCCTTTCGATTGTTTCGAGCCTGGCTGGTATTTTTCTATTCTTGATGCTGCCCTTTTTTATTACCATCTCCATCGCGCGTACCAAACTGTTTGACATTGACCTGATCATTAACCGTTCCCTGGTCTATGGCATTCTCACCTTCGGGCTGGGAATTGTATTTGTGATGACGCTGGGTTTGATTTCTGTCATATTCAGAAACATTCATACAGGCGATCAATCTTTTCTGGTTGCGACCATTGTTTCAGTTTCGGCGGGTGCGCTCTTTCAGCCGGCGCGAAAAAAACTTCAACGGTTTGTAGACCGCTTCTTTTATCACATTCAGATCGACTATCAGAAAACCCCCGCAGAAATCCGCGCTGAATCCGCTACCATCATCACCGGTACAACCCTCTCCTCCTATCATGATTTGAAATTGATCGGGCGTGGCGGCATGGCTGAAGTGTATAGCGCCACCAGTTCGAAGCGCAAACCTGTCGCCATCAAAGTTTTACGCGCAACCCTTGCCAGTGATGAACAATTTCGGAAGCGATTCATGCGTGAGGCGCAGATCGTCTCCGCGCTTGAGCATCCCAACATTGTGCGCGTCGTGGACTATGGCGATGAAAATGGCGCATACTACATTGTGATGGAGCTGCTCTCCGGCCCGGATCTCAATAACTTACTCAAGCAGGAAAAACAGATATCCCTGCTGGATACGGTCAGTTTGTTACGCAGTGTCGCGGACGCGCTGGATTATGCTCATCAACATGGGTTGGTACATCGCGATATTAAGCCTTCGAATGTGATGCTGGATTCTTCCACGATTCCCTCGCGCGCAGTATTGACTGATTTCGGAATTGCCAAAATTTCCGACGCGCACACCCGAATTACAACCACCGGCATGTTGGGCACGTTTGACTACATTGCCCCCGAACAAATTCAAGCCTCAGCCGAAGTGGATGGCCGCGCCGATATTTACGCGCTGGGCGTGATGGCCTATCAATTATTGACGGGCAGTCTGCCGTTTGAGCGCCCCAACACGGGCGCGCTTTTACTCGCGCATTTGAATGCGCCCCCGCCAGATGCGCGCGAACTATTGCACAGCCTGCCCCGTCACGCGGCATACGCCATTCAACAGGCAATGGCCAAAGAGCCCGCCGCCCGTTATGCCACGGCAGGAGAATTTATTACAACGCTCGCGGGCGTATAAGTTTTTATAATACGGGGGTGTTTTTACGCTTTCCCATTCCATTCAATATCAAATGTAGCCGCTTCGATGGGAGTGATTCCCATTTTACGCGCCAGTTTCAAATAGGCAAAGATACTTCTGAATTGCAGCAGTACAGGCAGCGGATCTTTGAAACTGAGTATCACATCATTACTGCTAAAAAATGTTTTCAGCCATTGCCCAACATTCTTTTTCCTAAACGCCTCGGGCAGGGCATAGATCAACATGGCGCTCGAAAGCATATAGGAACTATCATCAAGCGGGGTGATACAGGGCATGTCGGGGTTTAGGAACGCGTCTACAAATCGCGGATGCGATGCCAGTATATGCACGCCGCTGGTTGCGCGCGGGTTGCACTCCACTGCGTAAATTTTTCCGTCAGGGGTTTGAATAAAATCAAATGCGATCTGGCCTGTAAAATTATTGTTGGCAACAAAGATCTTGACCCAATTGAAAATTGCCTGATGCTCTGTGTGCTGAAACACGATTGCCGCTCCGCGCCCCGCAGTAAATGTGGATGGATACGCAGTGTGCGCGGTGACCCGTCCATGATGGCAAATGCTATAGGTGCAGATCTCCGTCCCCGCAATATATTGCTGTGCCACCCACGGCGCTCTTGAGTGAAACGTCAGCGTGGAAGATACTTCTTTAAGCGAGGGCAGGATCAAAGTCCGCGCGGCGAAGCGGGAGTACGTCGGCTTAAGCACGAGTTCGCGCCAATAAGAAAACGCGTGAAACAACGTATCGGTGGTGGTGACCAGCATCGTCTCGGGCACCGACAGCCCATTTTCAATGGCGTTAATAATAAATGTCCATTTGTTGTGAACATCGTTTAGTTTTGTGATCGGCTCGGCAAATACACGGCAGGGCAGTTCATCAGCCCGTGCAGCGATATGGAAGATTTCCTCACAGGTGGGAATCAGCAGGCCGATTTTATTTTCTTCAATGATATTTTTTAACGCGGCGATAAACGCATCAGTATTTTGACGTGGAGCGGGCACAACAAAATTGGCCTTGATCGCATTGGACGGTTGACTCAAGTGCCCGCGCAAAGACTCAGCCATAAAAACCGTATGCCCCGCGCCATGAAAGGCGCGCGCAAGTTCAAGTGCGGCAGGCGCGCGCCCGCCTGTCAGAAGTATATTCATAAGGTTTGCATCTTGTAGTCTGCCAAATACATCCTAATAGGTTATCACCATTCCGCCGATTGACAACCCTGCGCCCGTACCGGCGATCAACACTTTGTTTCCGCGTTGAATATTCCCATCCCGCACAGCCTGATACAGCGTGGACGGGATCGAAGCCGCGACACAATTTCCCAACGTTTCCAGCGTGCTGATGATCTTTGAATGCGGCCAGCCAAATCGTTCGAGCATCAGCAAGCCTACTTTGCTCGCTTGATGCGGCACCACTACATCAATATCTACCAGACTCTTCGATAAACCGGGATACAACTCTTCGAGAAAATCTCCCGCGAATTCACGCACCATGCGCAGCACAGCGGGGCCGTCCATGTGAAACAGATCGTCTTCGGGGTTGTGATTCGCAAAACGCGGATGCCGCGCCGAGCCGCCGCCCATGATGGCGGTTAGATACGCGCCTTCGCCGTAGGTTCTGAGATGCGCGTGATGCACCATGGACGCATCCCCCTGGTTTGAGCGCGTGACAACCACCGCTGCCGCCGCATCCCCAACCAGCGTAGCCGACTCAGGTTCTTTCGGATTAATACCGCACGAAGCCACATCTGCGCTGGCGATCAGAATATTTTTATATCTGCCATTCTGCAAAAAATTTGCAGCCACATCCATGCCCGAAATAAAACTCAGGCAGGTGTTATGCACTGTCATGGCTGGGATACCCGATTTGCCCAATCCAAGTTGACGTTGAATCAGCGATCCGGTATCCGGAATCGCCTGCTCGCCCGTGCCCGACGCGTTGATGATCAGATCCAGTTGATTCGGTTTGAGTTTGGCTTCTTCCAACGCTTCGCGCGCGGCTTCGGCCGACATGAACGAAGATGTTTCATCGGTGACCCATCTGCGTTCACGCACGCCATTGCGGCGCTCAACCCAGCCGGCCGAAAGCCCGCACAGCGCTTCCACTTCCGCGTTGGATACAATTCGTTTCGGTAAATATCTTCCTAAACCAATAATTTTGAGGGGCAGGTCAACTTGCATTCAATAACTCCTGAATTTTTTTCATGGTGCATGAGAATAATAACAAACAGAGTTTTTTTATCTCTGTTCATTTCCATGCATCGCGCTTAAAAATCTTTCTTCTGAAAATACGGAATTGCATATTTCGAAATGGCCCGAATCAACTTCCACGGCCTTTGCCGCCACGCGGGCAGATGTTTGGCATACACAGCATTGTACTCAATCACAGATTTTCCGCCGCGCACTTTTTTAAATTTTCCCACACCGCCGCTGGCATGAACAAGCAAATTTCGTTGCAATCCTTCCTGCAAAGTAATCAGCGTTAGCAGGCGATACAGCCCTTCTTCCTGCGGCAGGCTCGTATCATAACCGAACAGCGGCTGAGTCATCGCGCCATTGCGGATGAAAAATCCCATGACCGCGTTTATCTGCCCGGCACGGCGCAGTGCGCGCACATGTAAAATCTCATGGTCACGCGCCAGTTTCATAAACTCAAATGTAAACTGCGGATTGTAATAGGAATATTTTTCAAGATACAACATGTTATACAAATCCAAGGCGCGCGCCAGTTCATCATCTGATAATGTTTTGCCGTCCACGATTTCATAACCATGTTTGCGCAGCACACGCACGTCCTCTTTATATTGCCGCGTGCGGCTCGCCTCCTGCGCATCCATATACCAGACTTGGCGGCTCAATACCATCTCGTAGTCTTTTTCTTTTAAGATGTCCAACATGTGTGGATTTTTTTTCGCATCGACCGACCTGAATACGATCACGCGTTCTGGAAACCAGCGCGGCAGCGCTTCACTCAACGCCGACAATTGCCCGCTGCTTATGGGCGGATACAGATTCGTCGACAGCAGATAGTTGTTGACATAGGCAACTTTATCCAGATCGGCGTTGCGGAAGTACCACGCCACAGGCCGCATAATCATTTTGATCAACGCTTCCACAGGCGGGTTATTAAGATGCTTCACTTCTTCATAGCCGCCGTAGGAGACATAGTGGCTATAAGGTGAAACTGTATATGTATTATTCAGATGAAAATCTGAGAGAGTAATCGGAATGATGACATCGTCCACTTTGGCGAGCATCAATTGTGTGTTGTACACATTACGGATGTACTTCTGCGCCCCATCCATGATGACCGGCAGCAGATAGCGGCGTGCATAGTCGCCATCCGCTGTTTCAGGAAACACAAGGGTGTGGATGTTTTCGCGGGTAAATAATTCAGGCTTCATGGATGCAAAGTTTTGAAAGATTGGATTGTCTGATCACAATGCGATGGGACGACCTGCGTAGCGGGATGCGTGAGATGATAGGTATGTAAATTCCCCAGTGTTTCACGATAGGCTTCAGGATCGGGAAAAAGTAAATTGGCGATCTTGTGCGGCGGGCGATTCTCCACAATAGACTGTTTCAACCACGCGGCATCTGCTACAAAGAAAAAGAGTTTCCCGTTTTCATCGCGCACGAAGAGTCCCATTTGACCGAGGGCGTGCCCGGGCAAATCTACGCCAATGATGGATTCGTCACCCAGTACATCATAGCCCGTTTTGAATGGCGAATATTCTTCCGATAACAAAACAGGTTTAGACATATCCACTGTATGTGAACGAGCGTCGAAGTCTGAGGGAATTAATCCGCGCAGGAAGGCGTGCTTCATATCTGCGGAAGGGGAGAGGTTGCGCAGATGTGCAAAGGCGTGGGGCATGTAAACGAAACGGGACCAGTTCAGGTCGGGGAGTGATGCGATATGGTCTGCATGAAAGTGAGAGATAAAGACATGTGTAATGTCTTTCGGTCGCAAGTCAAAAGACGCGAGTTGATTCACGACCAAATCCTCTTCATGCAAGGTGACAGGTGTGGTTAATCGATAAAGACGGTTCGGAAATTTTTTCGTCTCATCAAAAAAACGATAGGAATAGCCAGTGTCGAAAAGCATCGGCCCAAAGCGCGGATGCCGTAACAGCGCGAACATGGCAGGGAAATGAATACTGCGCCAGCGTCCGCCGTGAATGGCGATATGTTCGGGAGCGGTGCAATAACCTGCGTGAAGAATATTTATTTTCATAATTTACCTAAGGTGCTGTAGGGGTTGTAGTGTTTTGCGGACTGAAGTCCGCACTCCGTGATTTTTAGGGCAGGCCTTTGTATACAGAACGCGGGAATAAATTTCACTTTTAATTGCATCCGAATTCTTAACGCAAAGGTGCAGAGGTGCAAAGGAAAACCTTTAAATCTTTGCGCCTTGGCAGCTTCGCGTTAAACGAAAAACCGCAATTAATGACCGCTCTCAGTATAGCTAATGATTATTTTTCCACCATTGCATGAACAACTCAAAGCCTTCGTCCATCGAAACTTTAGGTTGATACCCAAGTTCGTTTTTCGCGGCGGAGATATCCAGCGTGGTGCTGTTTGCAACCATGTTAACTGCCATGCGTGTCAGCGGCGGCTCCGGGTGTGTGGGGATTAATAAGTAGGCGGCTTCAAGTATGGATGCAAGTGTGTATGCGGCTGTATACGACAGCTTTATTTTGGGAGATTGAAAACCAAGTTCGCCGCAAATTTTTTGAAGCATTTCCCATAATTTAATCGGTTCACCGTTGCTGATATTATATTTTTTGCCCAGTGTATTTGGCGGAGATTCAGCGCACAAGCGCAGCGCATCTACCACATTGTCGATGTACGTCAGGTCGATCGCATTTTGACCATCGCCAATGATGGGCAGGCGTCCTGATTGCAGGCGCGGAATCAAGCGCGGAGAAATAACCGTATCTCCGGGGCCAAATATCCCGCGCGGACGGATCGTAATCACGGATAGCCCATTGGCAGAGGCTTTGTCAACTTCCTCTTCGGCCAGAATTTTTGTAGCTGAATAATTGCTGGCTGGTTCAGGCAGCGCATCTGTTTCTTTTACATTGAGACGGGATTTGTAATCAAAATAAATGCTGGGTGTGGAAACATACACCAGCCGTTTTATTTGATTGGCTTCGCAGGCTGTCACAACATTGCGTGTGCCAATTACATTGGCTTGATAAAATTTTTCGAAATCTCCCCACGGCGAAGGGAACGCGGCGCAATGAAAAACGATCTCCTGATTCTTGCAAGCTTCGAGCATGCCCGCTTTTTCTTTCAAGTCAAGTTGAAGCGCACGAATTCCTTCGCTTTCAAGTTGATTTAATTTGGCCGCGTTACGCCCGGATGCGGTGATATCCCAGCTCATGCTGTGCAGTCTGCGGGCCAGCGCGCCGCCTAGAAATCCCGTTGCGCCTGTGATGAGCGCTTTCATAAAAGGATGAGTGCTCTGCGCGAATTACGAAGTCTACGAACGGCATACTTTACAAGTTCTTCGCGGATGATTTTTGAATTATGTCGTACATCGGTTGGAAATTTTTTCATAAATAAAAACTCCTTTATGTTTGATGCCTGCGGGTGTTCTTTTGCCAACTCAGTTAATTCGTGCTTTATTTTTTCTTTATCTGCATTTTTTGAGTTTTGCTTGAGCTCGATCCATAAAACTGGTTCATGTTCTACGCCCACCAATGCGCTGCGACAAACAAGCGGATGAATATTAAAGATACCCTCGATCTGCTCGGTGAACAATACATCATCAATCGTCGTTACGCGCTGAGCCTTGCGCCCGCAATACCATAGGCGGCCCTGCTCATCAAAGTATCCCACATCTCCCAGACGGTGGATAATGTCATCGCCATCTTTGATTTTTGCGAGTCGTGTGGCTTCTTCTCTTGCGATGTAAGACTCGGTCACTGCTGCGCCTTTCACTGTGATTTCGCCAACAACATTCGATTTCACTTCGAGATCAGCCTGCCACGTTTCAATCGCCGTGTCGCTGATCTTTATGATTCTCACCTCCGCGCCTGTCACTGGCCTCCCCAAACATACTCCCGCGCCTTGCGCCGATTTATTTTTGACTTCAAATATTTCGCGGCTTTCGATTTTTGCAATGGGCAAGGACTCCGTTGCGCCGTACGTGCCGAAGAGATTTGTTTCATCACTTAATAATCTTCTGAAATTTTCCTGCAATTGAATCGTGGCGGGCGCGCCCGCAGTGATCACTCGTTTGAGACTGTGGAGTTTTTGGAACTGAGCAGGCTGTGGTTGGGAATTCACAAGAATATCCAACACCACTGGCGAAGCAAACATATTTGTGACATTAAATTTTTGTATCGCATGGATCACTTTTTTTGGATTTGTTTTTCCAGGCACAGGAAAGGTAATATCAGGAATAACCGATGTAACCCCAAGCAATGTATCGATCAGCGCGTAGAGCGGAAAGGCAGGCAGGTCAATTTCATCGGGCGCGATTTCGAAGGTGTTTGCGAGCATATCCATTTGTGCGGCGAAATTGGCTTGCGTATATAACACACCTTTGGGCGAACCAGTGCTTCCGCTAGTATAGATGATGGCGGCAGGTGAGGAATTTTGAACGATGAACGCTTCGCGTGAAGGATGAATAAAGTCTTCGACATTTGATTTTTGACGTTTGACCTGCTCAATCGTGAGGTTATGTTTAATCGTTTCCTTTCCCCAGCCAAAAACTTTTCGTAAAGAATGAGTCAGCGTGTTGCCGATGAAAATATCAGGCTGGGATTCCTTGAAACATTCGCTTACTTTTTTTAATCCAATGGCGGGGTCCACGAGGACTGGCACGATGCCAAGTTTAAGGAGTGCAAATGTAAAGGCGAAGAAGTCTGCCGAAGCGGGAGTCATCAGGGCGGCGCGCATGCCTGGGGTGAGGTGGCAGGCCAAAAGTCCAGAGGCGAAGCGTTGGGCTGAATCCAGCAACTGGGTGTAGGTGACAGTTTTCCAATCCCCTTTTTGAAAATAAATTAACGCGGCTTTGTGCGGGTGACGAATTGCGTTGGTTTCAAACCTGTTCCAAAGTGTTGAATTCACATTACCCCAGTTTCAATTTCATACCCACATGCGTGGATTTGAATCCACGCCGCTCATAAAACCGATGAGCATCTTTACGTGAATTGTGAGTTGTAAGTTGCATAATGCGCGCGCCCCGTATTTTTGCGCGTTCAATTGTCCATTGCATCATCTTGCTGCCAATGCCAAGGCCTTGAAGTTTTTTATCCACGCGCACAGACTCAACCTGCGCGTGTAATCCCCCCTGAAAACTGATGGATGGAATAAATACAAGATGGAGGGTTCCAATCACTTCCCCATTAAGTTCAGCGACGATCAGTTCGTGGTTGGAGTCATTGCCGATCTGCTCAAAAGCAGTGTAATACGCCTGGGGCAGCGGGCTTTGATAGTCTTCGCGTTGACTCCCTAACGCGTCATCTGCCAACATGCGGACAATGGCCGGTATGTCTTCTCGTTTGGCTGACCGAAAAATGATTTCCTTAGCGCTCATTTGCTTGTTTGTGCTTTCGTGAGTTCCATATATTCGGGATGTTTACGAATATATGCGGCAACATAGGAACACATGGGAATCACACGCAGCTTTTTTTCCCTGGCATACTCAAGACCCACCTGCGCTAATTTCGCGGCGATGCCCTGCCCGCGCTGGTCGGGATGCACGCCAACGTGCGTCATCACAATGGTGTTATCGTGTTGGTTATAATCCAACTTTGAAAGCTGCCCGTCAACCCATACTTCAAAACGATTCTCGGCTTCATTATGTGTCACTTCAATATTCATGGTTTTGTCCTTTCCTTTCCAATTGTACTCTTGAAAAATAATGACATTGACCCGCGTTCGGTTTGCTTTTACAATGTTAATTGTGTGCTTGAAATTTGCAGGATTCTTTCGCCCCGATCATGACCCTCCATTTGCGCGCTGATTACGCGTCGTCAACCCTTTAACCCTATATTTTTTCGGAGGAAAAAATGCCCACCCCTATTATTTCGAAACGCGCGCCAATTTACGCCGATGTTCCTGATGAAAAGTGGCACGATTGGCGCTGGCAATTAAGTCACCGCTTGAATGCTGTTGAAGATATTGAAAAAGTTTTAAACCTTACCGAGAGCGAACGCAAGGCTTTGCAGACACAAGGTTTGTTCCGCGTGGATATAACCCCTTATTTTATTTCTTTGATCGACCCTGAAGATGCAAATGATCCCGTCCGCAAGCAGGTCATTCCTGTGTCAGAGGAGCTGAACGCGTTCACATCCATGATGGAGGATTCTCTCGCGGAAGACCGCCACTCTCCCGTGCCCGGGCTGGTTCACCGGTATCCTGATAGAGTACTGATGCTGGTCACGACTCAGTGCGCGTCATACTGTCGTTACTGCACCCGCTCCCGCATTGTGGGTGACCCCGGCCAAACCTTTAACCGCCAGGATTTTGAATTACAGATTGATTATCTCAAACGTACTCCACAAGTACGCGATGTATTACTCTCTGGTGGTGACCCGCTTGTGCTGGCTCCAAAAATTTTGGAAGAGTTACTAACCCGCCTGCGTGAGATTCCACATATTGAAATTGTACGCATTGGTTCGCGTGTGCCGGTCTTTATGCCGATGCGCATCACCCAGGAATTATGTGATATGCTCGCCAGATTCCATCCATTGTGGTTGAATATCCATGTTAATCACCCGAATGAAATCACCAAAGAACTGGCCGAAGCCTGCGACCGCATGAGCCGCGCCGGTATTCCCTTGGGAAATCAATCGGTGCTTTTGGCAGGCGTAAATGACTGTGTCCACATGCAGCGTGAACTGGTGCAGAAGTTAACCCGCATCCGCGTGCGCCCGTATTATTTGTATCAATGTGACCTGGTGGAAGGCTCAGGCCACTTCCGTACACCGGTTGCAAAAGGCATCGAGATCATCGAAGGCCTGCGCGGACATACCTCCGGGTACGCAGTTCCGCAATACATTGTGGATGCGCCCGGCGGCGGTGGTAAGATTCCTATCATGCCCAATTACATGTTGAGTATGTCTGACCACAAGGTGATCGTGCGTAATTACGAAGGCTATGTGACAAGTTACGAAGAACCAACCGATTACAAATCACATGACTCAAAGACCTGTGCATTCTGTCAGAGCAAGCGGCCCGAACCAGGTCAGGCTGGGCTGACAGGTTTGCTGGATGGCGAGCAATTGTTCATCAAGCCCGAGCATTTTGACGAATTACATAATCGTGATGGGCTTCAGCATCGTTTGAAAGACGAAAATAAGTGGAAACCGCTCGGCATCGGATCGGGCGAAACAGACTAAAGGATCAAAAAGATTTCGGAAGTCTGCTTTAATGCGCTTCTGTTTGGATGTCTTATAAAAGACTTCCGAAATCTACTTAAGTAGAGGAGAAAAAAATGAAAAGAACAATTCAGGTAGTAGTCATTATGATGATGTTGGCGTTTTTTGTTGGAGCATGTCTGCCCGCCGCATCGGGGCAGCCGAGTGCGCAGGTGCAGAATACACAAAGTTTGCAGGATGCCCAGGCCGAGATCAGTACTGCTGTTGCACAAACCATTGAAGCGCAGAATCAAATTGGCACGGCTGTGGCGCTCACCACCGAAGCACAAGCCACCGCAACGTTTACAGAAACACCGTTTACAATCCCCACATTGACTCCATTCGTGATCCCAACCTCCACCACTCGCCCCAGCAGCGGCGGAGGCAGCACCGCGCCCACCAAATATGAATATGCATGTGACATTATCAATCGCCGTCCATACGATAATTCAGAGATCCTGCACGGCCAAAATTTTGATATTAAGTGGACCATCAAAAATACGGGTTCAAAAGCCTGGGAAGCCGGTATGGATGTGAAATACTTCAGCGGCCCGCAAATGACCTCTGTGACTTTGATCGAGATTCCAGTGGTCATGAAACCCAACGACACCTATGATATCGTCCTCGATGCAAACGCGCCGCTGGAAACAGGGTTTCAGGTAATGACCTGGGCCGTGCAAGGTCAGCTTTGTTATCCGTACGTGGCATTAATGATTCACTAATTTTGGAGAGTTCATGATCGCGCGCAATTACAAAATATTTTCCCTGTTGGCGGCAATCCTCATTATGCTTGCTTGCGCGCCCACGTTTGCGCCTGTTTCTGCGCCAATTCCCACCTTTGATCCCAACTCGATCAATACGGTCATTGCGCAAACCGCAGCGGCGGCATCCACGCAAACCGCGCTCATGGTGCCTCCCACGTTGACACCCACCGCCACCGCTTTGCCCACCGCTACGTCTACAGAAACACCTACCGCAACATTTATATTTCTGCTTCCCACACTGACAGTTCCGCCCACGCTGATACAGCCAGGCAGTTCCGGCGAGGATTTTGAGTGTCAGATCATTTCGCAAAGCCCCGTTAATGACACGGTCATCTCGCATACTTCTGTATTTGAGACGCGTTGGAAGGTGATCAATATAGGTAAAAAAGTATGGGATACGAATAACGCCGACTACCGCTATACCAGCGGCACAAAAATGCATCGAGTAGGCGCTTTTGATTTTGAGCAGTCGATTTCCCCTGGTGGAACGATTGAGTTTGTAATCGCCATGCAAGCGCCTGCCGAACCCGGCACCTATTCAACAACATGGAAGATCACTTCAGGGCAGACCAGATTTTGTCCCATGAGCATTAAGATTGTTGTGAATTAGTTAACAAAAAAATCCTCCGAGCAAAACTCGGAGGATTTTTTTGTTAACCCTTATAAAGTGGGTGGAAGTGAATCGCTGCTTGAAGCGATGACTGCTTCGGGTTTCTTGCGAAGCATGAAGAAACCAACCGCGATGGGGATCAAGATTGCAATGAGCGAAATGCAAAGCATTGCCAATCCAACACCTGCCGGCATTGTCCCTGAGCTGCTCACGCCATTCAACTCAGTGGTATAGGGCATGTTTCCCGTTGCAGTCACTGCGCCGAAGATGCACATAAACAAACCTGGGCATCCGCATAAAACAACTGCGGCAATGGTGGCAATCATGCCTGTATTCTTGTTATTCATATTTTTATCTCCTTTGGTGAATTAAACTTATTTTAGTATACAACCAACAAAAATGGGATGCAAGTTTTTTTGCGTCCCATTGGTACTGCTAACTTCTTAACTTCGCGCCGATTGTGTTTTCCAGACGTTTGATGATTTTATTTCTGATCGCGGCCGCATCGGCATCGGTCAACGTTTTCTCGGCTTGATAGGTGAGACTGTAGGCCAGTGACTTTTTGCCAGCCCCGATTTTTTCATCGCGATAGACATCGAACAAGCGGACGTCGGTCACGGTCTTTCCGCCTGTTTGCCTGATCAATGCTTCGACAGCAGAGGCGGCGACTGATTCATCAAGGATGATGGCGATGTCTTCATACATGGGCGGAAACTCAGAGACAGGCACAATGCCATAAGCAGGATTCAACGTGCGCAACTTCTCCAAATCAAACTCTGCCACAATGACAGGTGCGTCGCCGAATTCATATTTCTCCTTCGCCAGCGGATGCAGTTCACCGAACACGCCCACAATCTGTCCATTCACTTTCACTTCGGCAGACTTGCCCGGGTGCAGGCTGTAGGTAGATTCTGTTTCAGCGTAGACAATGTCTGTGAAACGGAGGCCAGCCAAAAGGAGTTCGATGCGTCCCTTCATGTCGTAGAAGTCAAAGGCGGGTGCGTCTTTCACATCCCAGGCAGATGCGATTCTGGCTCCCGTCATCACCATCGCAAGTTTGCGCGGTTCGTTGGGGAGTTCGTTTTTAATCGGCTCGAAGATCGAACCCACTTCAAACATCGCTATTGATTCAGCACGCATATTTTTCTCGACAACTTCAAGCACCGATGCAATCAGACTTTGACGCAGCACACTGCGCTCAGGCGCAATCGGATTCGCAATGCGGACATATTCATTATGCGTGACCACACGACCTTCGCGCTCAGGCGAGGTCATGCGATAGGTGACAACTTCCTGCAAGCCGATTGCCACGAGTAGATCACGCAGATGTTCCTCCCATTCATGCATAGGATTTCCGATCTGCGGCGGCAGTGCATCAGACATGGTGGTGGTCGGAATTTTATCGAAGCCGTACGAACGCGCAACTTCTTCGAGCACATCCGCGAGACCGACCACGCCTTCGTCTATATCCATGCGGTGATTGGGAGCGGTAACCGAAATTCGCGTTTCGAGATTCGATAATTCGGTATTCGAATTTCGAGCATCGAGTATCTTGCACTTGAATTCCAATCTTTCAAGCAATTCGACAATTTCACTTGCACTTAATTCAATACCAAGCAGACGTTTCACATCTTTGGGTGTGACTTCAACTACCGAATCTTTCAGCTTGAGCGGATATTCATCCACCAGCCCAGGCGCGATAGTTCCATTTGCCCATGCGGCCATGTATTGCAAGCCGCGCTTCACGCCAATCTCCGCAATTGCGGGATGCACACCGCGCGAAAAACGGAAGGATGCCTCAGAAGGAAGATTGTGCTGTTTGGCTGTACGGCGGATGTTGATGAAATTCCATGCCGCGCCTTCGAGCAAAACATTAACTGTGCTCTTTCCACGGGAAGTAATTTTTCCCTGTGACATTTCAGCGGGTTTGGTTTCAACGCCTTTTGCATCAAGAATTTCTTTTGAAGCATCGTACACTTCAGATTCAGAACCGCCCATCACACCCGCAAGTGACAGCGAACCTGTTTCGTCACAGACAATCACATTCATGGAGGTAAGTTTTCGTTTCACTCCATCAAGTGTGATAATTTCTTCGCCATCCTGCGCCGTGCGGGTGCTGATCTTGATCTTCTTGTTGCCTGCGCGTTCTTTTAGAATATCGTAATCAAACGCATGTAACGGCTGGCCCAGTTCGATCATGGCATAGTTGGTCGCATCCACGATGTTGTTGATGGCGCGCACGCCCGCGAGTTTGAGTCTGCGTTGAATTTGGTATGGACTGGGTTTAATTTCCACATTGCGAATCAAGCCCGCCACGAAGCGCGGATTCAGCTCGGAGTTGGTGATTTCGATTTCGACGAGGTCGGTCACAGGTTGAAGATCGGAGGTTGAAGGTTGGGCATTCTGCATTCTGCGTTCTGCATTCCGCATTTCTCTTCCTGTCAGCGCCGCCAATTCACGCGCGATGCCAATCACGTTTGCATTGCGTGCCATATTCGGCAAAATGGAAATATCCAAAACTGCGTCGCCGATATAATCAGCCAGCGGCATGCCCACAGGCGCATCGTCATCAAGGATAATGATGCCGTCACTTTCGTCTGTGATGCCGAGTTCTTTTTCGGAGCAGACCATCGAATACGAATCCACGCCGCGGATTTTTGCGCGCTTGAGCGTCATCAACTGCAAGCCTTCGGCGTGACCGTCATACAGCGTGGAGCCTTCTTTGGCATACGCCACTTTGATCGGTTTTTCAAGTTTGCCAGTACCTTTCAAATGAAAGATATTCGGCGCGCCCGTTAACACAACCTGCTCCTGCTGACCATCGAACAGGTCGAGCAAAGTCAACTTGTCTGCGTTGGGATGCGCTTTCACTTCACGAATCTCAGCCACGACAATTTTTTCCTTGTCCCACGCGAGGCCGTTGGTTTTGAATTCGTGTTTTTCGCCAGCGCCATAAGTCGGCATCGGCAAACCCGCATATAGAATCTCATCCACTTCGAGACCCGCGAGAGTCAATGTACGGGCAATGTCTTCGACAGTTATACCGTCGAGATCAATGAAATCTTTTAGCCATGATATAGGTAATTTCATAATAACTCCTTAAAAGAACGATATTAGTTATTCGGTATTCGAGTCTGAAGATGGAGACATGTTGTCTTCGACAATGTAATCTGATGGCATCTCACAGACAACTTGATTTGCGCCAGGTTCATTAGCTCCCTGCTTGCTTTTCTTTAGGAAACCAATATAGCCATTGATCAAGCGATTTACATTCTCTCCATCAACTGCAAGACTCTTGTATAGCATTTCAGGAATGTAGCCAACTTTATTGGCATAAACGATGTGACTCAGAGTCTCTTCAAGTGAGCCGCGCGCAATGTAGCAAAAGCGTACATTTTCCTGAAAATAAAATCTTCCGTGACCTTCAGCAATATTCGCTGGAATGCTTTGTGATGAACGGCGGATTTGTGAAGACAGTGCGTACTTCTCTTCAACAGGCAGTATGGGCAATACTTCTTTGTAGACCCGCACGGCAAAATCCCGCGCCTTGCACCACACATCCAATTTTTCCAATCCGCTAATACTCATCACAACCTCGATAATTTAGTAATTGGATATTGGATACTTGAAATTCTAATATCCAATATCGAATATCTGCCTTTGCCTAAAACTGCTCCAAAAAGCGCATATCGTTACCCCAGAAATAACGAATATCGTTGATCTTGTTTCGCAGCATCAACTGACGTTCTGGTCCCATGCCAAAGGCAAAGCCTGTGTACCGCTTGGGATCGTAGCCGCCATTCTGCAACACGTTCGGATGCACCATGCCGCAGCCGAGAATTTCAAGCCAGCCTGAAGTCTTACAGACCTGACAGCCCTTGCCGCCGCACACGAAACACTCTACATCCACTTCGGCGGAGGGTTCCGTGAACGGGAAGTACGAAGCACGGAAACGAATGCGCGCTTCCTGCCCAAACATGCGCCGCGCAAAATCTGCGAGTGTGCCTTTCAGATCAGCGAATGTGATTCCTTCGCCAACAGCCAGACCTTCCACTTGATTGAACTGAATTTCAGAACGCGCGGTAATTTGCTCGTAGCGATAGCACATGCCCGGCAGCGCAATACGAATCGGCGGCGGGTTTTGCGGATTGGTCGCCACAGCTTCACGCATCGCACGGATCTGTCCCGGCGAGGTATGCGTGCGCATCAAGATTGGGTTATCTTCGCCGCTCCCTGAGCCTGTCGAAGGGTCAGATTCCACATAAAACGAATCCTGCATTTCGCGCGCGGGATGATCGGGCGCAAAGTTGAGCATTTGAAAATTCATCTCATCAGTTTCAACTTCACGCGAGGTGTATACCTGAAAACCCATCTCGGCCAGAATGGCGAGCGCGCTGCGCAGCTGTTGTGTGGCTGGGTGCAGCCGCCCAATATTGGCTGTGCGCCCGGGCAAAGTCACATCCAATTTTTCTTCTTCAAGCGATTTCGCCAACACGGCATTTTTCACCGCTTGAACTTTTTCTTCCAAAGCAGATTCCAGCGCCACTTTGACACGGTTCGCAGCCGCCCCGACAACTGGTTTCTCTTCCTTTGAGAGTTTCCCAAACCCGGCAAAGACCTGCATCAACGGCGAACTGCGACCTACATTTGCAATGCGCCACGCATCCAGAGCCGCCTGATCGTTAATCGACGACAGACTCTCCAGCGCGGCTTTTTCGATTTCGTTCAATTTATCCAACATAGTGCCTCCATGATTCGATATTCGAATTTCAAATATCGTTCTCTAAAAACAAAAATCTCCCGCCCACAAAATGGGACGAGAGGAAGAATTCTCGCGATACCACCCAAATTCATCACAAACGTGATGCACTTTGCGCCGACAGTCATCGGCTTCCCAATAACGCAGGGAATGCGTCTCAAACTACTGACGTTTAAACTTGCAACGTGTTAACTCGAGAGGCTCAAGAGGGAACTTCAACTGATTTCGGTCGAGCGTAATTTTCAGCACATCCATTACGCATCTCTGGCGACTTCTGCCAGTCTACTTTCCTCTGTCACAGCCTTTAATTTGATTAATGTAATTATCTGCGGAATCGAGGGGATGTCAAGGCTTGAAAAATATTTGAGATTGGCGGGCAGGCTGCGGAGTAGTGAGATGCGATGCTTCGGGATGAAAATACAATGGGCAGGTGCATCTAACAGGATGGCGGTCTCTTTCGGGACCGCCATCCTGTTTTAAAAAATTATGGGCAAGTGATTTTATATTTTGTTTCGCCCACTTTATCGTTTGGTTTGGTGATAATCAGTTTTACCCAGTAGGTGCCCGCAGATGGGGATGGGGTGAAGCTCGCTTCAACGGTTTTGGTGTCGGCGTTTTTGAATTCGATGGTGTTGACCAGCAGTGAGCCGCTTTGCTCGGTTTCAAAATGCCATTCCACTTTTGCGGGGCCGTTGACTGTGATGCTGCCTTTGATGGTGACCGCTTGAACGGGGCCAAGACAGCCCGGCAGGATAATTTCTTTTGGCTCAAATTTTACGTTGACATCTGTTACCGATGCGGTCGGCAGATTGATCACTGGAATATTTGCCAGATTGCCCGCGGTGATCGTGACACTGCCCGATACCCAACAGGGTTTGCCGGGGTCGTTGACGGTAGTTACGTACCACCAGGTTGCGTCTCCATTTTTGCCTTGAATGGTTGCTGTTTGCCCGACGAGCAGTGAACTAATCGAGACCCAGTCTGTGCTGGGTCCAAGGCGGCAGTTGACTCCTTTATCCGATGGCCATGCGATGGGGATGGTTGGGGTAGGCGTAAAGGTTGGCTGTAGTGTTTCTGTGGGAACCAAGGTTAGGGTTGGGATGGGGGTATCCAACACGGGCTGTGGGGTGGCTGTGACCACTTGAACAATAGGGGTTTGTGTGGCGGGGATATTTGTTGGAAGGTTGCATGCCATAATTGATAATAGCAAAACACAACTGGTCAGTAGACTGCGCTTATTCATAAAATTCTCCTTTTGTATAATGACTAATTATATGGATAATGTATTTAATAACAATGCCCCATTGGGTAGATGGATTTAAAGTAGTAGTTGGAGATTTTCAGATTTGGCGGCAGGGGTATGCTTTTGTTTAAGCTTTCAAAACGTGCTGTCTGTGATTTGATGAAGATTTTCAAATTGTTCTTTTTATGTGACATTCATCCATTATCAATGACGCTGTATGTGTGTATCATCCAGGTATGGAACCCGCTGCGTACGACCAACTTGTCAATGAAGTGTTACACCATACCCAAATAGACCCGCATAAACGGGCTTCGGGTCTATCAGATTTTATTCTGGGCGCCCAGGATGGGTTGGTTAATGTGCTCGGCGTTGTGCTGGGAATTGCAGCCGCAACTAATGATGCTCGTATTGTTTTAGTGGCTGGGCTTGCCACCACCTTTGCTGAATCCATTTCGATGGGAGCTGTGGCATATACCACCACCCTGGCTGATGCGGATTTGTATCAAAGTGAACGCGAGCGGGAGTATCGTCATTTGGTGGAAACGCCAAATCTCGAAATAAAAGAGATTCGCGATATTTATGCAAATAAGGGATTTAATGGAGAGTTGCTCAACCGAATTGTGGAAACGATCACTGCCAATCAGGATGTTTGGGTAGCGGTCATGATGGCTGAAGAACATCAGCTCGCGCCAATCGACCGTAAAACCGCAGTCCGCGCCGCGCTGGTGGTTGGCTTTGCTGCGATTGCAGGTTCACTGGTGCCGTTATTCCCCTTTATGGTTTGGTCGGTTGCCACAAGTATGTGGTTATCGGTGTTGGTTACCGCATTGGTGTTGTTTGGAATTGGCGCATACAAAGCCCGTGTGACTGTGGGGAAACCGATCAAGAGCGGGCTCGAAATGGCAGTGATCGGAACTGTCAGCGCGCTGGCTGGTTATTTGGTGGGATTCATTCTCAAGGTCCCGCCTGTGCCGTGAAGTTGAATCATATTACTTTGTTGTAGCTATATCTTCGTTCAATCTGTGGCGTCAGGCTTATAAGATAGGTGTTGATGTAGCGTACAAATACCTGCGCCATTTCCTTTTCATTATTATTAAAGGGCGATACGCTGAAACGAGACAATGCCAGCAGTCCAACAATTCCGTTTTGATCTGTGATGGGGATGCCCATCCAGGAGCGTGTGTTTGACGACGCATAGACTCCATTCCAGACGGGAACCATGCGCACATCTTCAATACTGAAGGGCTGGCTCATGGTAAAGACAGAACGGTAAATTTCATTTGCACGCAGGGGATCGTCCAAAAGTTTCACATGCTCATTGCTTTTAAGACTTTCGTACTCAGGGTAATGTTGAATGATAATTTCTGCTTCATGGTAGGGGGTAACGAGCCGCAGGCTTTCGAGGATCAATTCCAACACATTGCGGCCGGGTGAATTGCTGGCTAAAATCATTTCAATATCGTTCAGCGAACTGATGACGCCATTCATATTACTTAATAACTGTGATTGACTTAATAAAAGAACATACATATCCAGCAGGGCATAATTTTCTTCATCATATTCAACCACGATCGGGTCATAGGTGCCGTCTTGTGCGCGGCTGAGGGCAAGCTTGGCGGCAGTGTTGATTGGCAGTTGACTCTTGAGGCTGAATACATCTGTGTGGAGTTCCATCAACAGATCGCCTACGGGTTTGGTGAGGAACAATTCCACTCCGTAGCGGCGACCCAGTCTTTCAAACATCTTGTGGCGTGGAATCACTCCCAGCAATCTTTTTCCCTGGATAATGATTGCTCCCGGGGCGAGAGGATTGTCGCGCAGGTAATTAACCACTTTTTCAGTCGGCGTATCGTAGGTAACGATATAAGTAGAAAGAGGCAAATCTCCAATACACACGGGCACGGGGATTTGACCTGTAGGAAATATACTAAAGTAATGTGGAATTTGATTGACTCTCATAGGCGATGAGAGCATTATAAAGAACCACGCTTAACCCATTTTGAAAGACAGGTTAACAGGACTTAAACGTTTTTCTTGAAGTATAGATTTGTCAGCATTCCCAAAAAGAAAACGAAGAGTATGGCCACGATCACTTCAGCGCCCCAGCCAATAAGGGGCACAAACGTGAGTATTTCCAACGCCGCACTCTGTAAGAGAGTGGAAATACCCCAGATCGTCATCGCTGAATAACCGATTTCCTTGAAACCAAGTTTATACTCATGCACTTTGGCAATATGCACGATCATATAAATTTCCAGCGCGGTCAGGAGCAGAGAGGTGCCCGGAATGGGCGCGGTCAGCGCAGAAATTACACCCGCAATTAAAGTATAGATCAGGATCAGTTTCATATGGCCTGCATTATTTCAGTAGGAAGAAAATCCCAACGACAGCCGCTGCCAGACATACGATCAAAAGCATGCCGACCACGAGCCATATCAACGGGCTGGATTTTCCCTCTTGAATCGCCGGGTTATATTCAGGCGAAACGAGCGGACGCGAAGCCGCCAGAGGCTCCTGTTTAATTTGAGATGCCGCCAGCGGGGAATTTTTTGTCACGATTCCAAGCTCGGATAATTTTTCAAACGCGCCCTGTACTTTCGCACGAATTTCAGGCGGCAACTCATTCATGTCGCTGTAACTTTGTCCGCCGACAATCACTGAGCTGGTAAACGCAGTCATCACATTTTTTGCCATATCGCCTTCGAGAAAATCGGGAATGCCATTGCCGTTTTTATCGACCAGCATATTTGCAATTTGCTCATAGGCCAGCTTCTCATTGGCCGGCATTTCTTCAAGGCTGTTATAGGTCTTGCCATTAAAAAGGATCGTAGACATTTGAATTCTCCTGTCACTCAACTTGACCGCGCATTCGCACAATTTTATATGGATGTAAAACCGCTCGCTTCAATTCTGCCCCGGCAGCTGAATCAGCTTTCAGGGTGATTTGCTCCGCTGATTCAGCTTTGAATCGCTCAAAGGGCGGCATCCTAAAAAAATATTTTACTTGCCTACCACTACCTGATTGCGTCCGTCTTTTTTTGCCTGATAGGCCGCGGTATCGGCGGTCTTGATTAGTGTTTCAGGCGTTGCTCCATGCTGCGGATAGGCCGCCACGCCGATCGAAATTGTTACCCGGCCGATATCCTGTCCATTATGATCCAGCTTCATCAGGGAAACATCATTGCGTAATGCCTCGGCGCGGCGTTCGGCGGTCTCGATCTCTGTGCCCGGCAGAATGATCATAAACTCTTCGCCGCCATAGCGGCATGCAATATCGCTTTCACGAATATTAGAGAGTATCACTTCTGAAATTTTTCTAAGCACAAGGTCGCCCGCATCGTGACCAAATGTATCGTTAAATTTTTTGAAATGATCAATATCAAACATCAGCACGCTCAGCGCCTTTTTGCTGCGCTCGGCGCGATTGATTTCACGCGGCAGGGTTTCATTCAGATAGCGACGATTGAAGAGGCCGGTCAGCGCCTCACGGATCGAGAGGATGTGCAGCTTTTCGCGCAGGCGTAGATTTCCCAGCGCAAGTGCCAGGCTGTTTGCAATATCTTCAATAAATTTTAGCTCTTCGCTCATCACCTGCGAGTCTCGATCTTGTTTCCATGAAATATGTAAATTTCCAAGTCCTTCGTTTTGGGCAGAAAGCGGAATACAGATGGCGCGCGCGGGTTTCTGGTCGCCAAGATGATCGCAGGCAGGAGCCAGCAACCCGTTGCCAAAGTGGTAGGTTTTTCCGCGCCGTAAAGCCCAGCACTCATTTGTTGTAAACAGGACGTTAAGCGATTCCAACTTACCCCAGGTGGCGGCTGGCTCCATGACAGCAGATGAGTTCATCAGATATACCGCGCCATCGCTTTCAGGAAATAATATTTGGAGGTGAGTGGAAATAACCCCGCTGGCTTCATGGGTCGTCCGGCTGGATTGCAGCAAGTCGGTCATATTCGCGATGATTTCACGCCGGCGATTGTATAACTCAAGATGGGCTTTTTCGTAGTTGAGATCATCATTGGCTTTTTGTAATTGCAGGGTGCGCTGTTCCACACGCTCTTCGAGTTCTGCATTTAACTTGAGGATTTCCTGCTCGGCCTGTTTGCGCTCGGTGAGTTCTTTTTGCTGTGCCTGAAATAAACGCGCGTTTTCGATTGCAATGGTGGCTTGAATGGCCACGCCTTCCAGTAGTTCAAGATGCTGCGGGGTATAGGTGTTGAAGCGATAGCTGATCGCCGAAACCACGCCGATTACTTTATCCTGCCTGATTAATGGAGCGTAAATAAGGGAACGATATTGGGTCGAGTAATCGCCCATTAAGGTTCTGTTTGGTATTTTGGAAGCTTCTTCAACTTCTTTTTCGGTAAGATTTACCAGCAGGGGAGTCGCGGTCTTTAATATCTCGTATGATTTCATGTCGGGCACAAGTTCCCGGTCTGGTTCTGTCCAATTTCGTCCGTTATCATAAACCAGCGGAAATGAAACCATGTTTGTTTCAGGCCGATAAAGCAATACCATGAAAGCATCTACAGGCAGGATGCGCTGAACCTGTTCACGGATCATATTCAAGACACTGTCCACATCGATCAAGGTGGTGATCGCGCGGCCTATGTCATTGAGCATCGCGAGTTGATCTGCGGAACGCTGTTTTTTCCCCAGCAATTTGAATATTTTTTGCATGGCTTATTCTCCAAAAGAAAACGATAATACAAAAGGACTTGACGTTATTATAACGTCAAGTCCTTTTGTATCTTGTGGGTCAATTGTCCACGGTTAGCGGTTAGTTCTGCAACCCTTCCCACTCTGTCATGGCTGTTTCCATTTCTTTTTGCACGAGGTCGTAGTCTTTTGCAAGTTTTATAACTTCCCCTTTATCTTTAGGAGGGTGCGCCAGTTTTTCGCTGATCTCGCTGAGTTGTACTTCAAGCGCTGCAATCTTTTTTTCAAGTTCCTGTTTTTTGGCGTTCTTCTTTTTATCTTCCTTGGTATTCGGTGACTTGGCTTTTGGCGCTTCGGCTTTTTTTGATTCGACAACAGCAGTTTCGCGTTCGGCTTGCACGTTTGCGCGGCGGGCCAGGTCTTTTTCGCGTTCTTCCTTCAATTGAGAATAGATACCCTTGAAGATGATTAGATGCGATTCGTCCGTGTCAATTTCCCAGATTTGGGTGGCAATGGCATCTACAAGATAGCGGTCGTGCGTGACGAGTAGAATCGTGCCTTCGTAATCATCCAGCACGGCTTCGAGAATTTCCTGCGAGGGAATATCCAAATGGTTGGTGGGTTCATCTAACAATAGAAGATTCGTATCTTGGAGAGCGAGCTTTGCCAATGCCAAACGTCCGCGCTCGCCACCGGAGAGCATGGATACTTTCTTGAAGGCATCATCACCGGAGAATAGATATTTGCCGAGATACTCGCGCGCTTTTTGCGGCAGCCAGCCAGTGGTGTACGTGATCTCGTCGATTACGCTTTTTTCGGGGTCAAGGCTTTCGTGCGCCTGAGCAAAATACCCAATGTGCAGGCTCTCTCCCAGAGTCACTTCACCCGCTAACGGCGGAATCTGACCGAGGATCGTTTTGAGAAAAGTCGATTTGCCCGCGCCGTTTGGTCCGATTAAGGCGGCACAGTCGCCGCGTCTTAAGTCGATGTTGGGCGATGAGAATAAAAATTTGTCTGAGAATCCAACTTTGAGTTTTTCAGTGCGGATGACCATATCACCCGAGCGTGCGGCTTGCGCGAGGCGCAGATGCAAATTGGGCAGCTGGCGCACAGGTGATTGCAGCGCGTTGATGCGGCGGCCGGCTTCGTCCACGCCGAGGATGGACATGGTGACGGAAATTTCGCCCGCGGTCTCGCTCCACTTTTGTTTGAGCGCGGCTTCCATGCCGATCTGTTCGATGGCTTGAATGATGCGCGAGATGCGTTTGAGTTTGCCTTTGGCCTGCAATACATTTTGTCCCGCCACATTTTTGCGGATGTATTCCATTTCTTTTTGCAGTTTTTCTTTTTCGCTGTCGAAAACTTCCTGACGGCGTGCCATGCGTTCGACGCGTTGTTTTAAATAGGCGCTGTAATTGCCGCGATAATTTTCTGTTGCGCCGGGGAACATTTCCAAAATGGCGTTGCTGGCTTTATCCAAAAAGAAACGATCATGCGAAATGATAATGGCCGCGCCTTCCCATTGAGTCAAGTAGCCTTCGAGCCATTCGACGGCGGCGATGTCTAAGTGGTTGGTGGGTTCATCGAGCAGGAGCAGGTCTGGGTCTTCGAGCAGCAGGCGCGCTAAAAATCCGCGGGTGCGCTGACCGCCGGAGAGATGGTCAAGATCGAGTTCGTAATCGGCTTCGCTGAATCCCAAACCAGTTAAGACGGTGCGGATTTTTGTGGTGTAGGTATAGCCGCCGCGCCGTTCGAATTCTTCCTGCAATTTTCCGTAGCGTTCCATCACTTCTTCAAGTTGATCGGGGTCAGACATCAGCCCTTCAAGGCGATGCAATTCTTCCTGCTCATCTTTGAAATGATCGAAGACGGATTCGCAGGCCGTCCAAATGGTTCCCGACATTTTGAAATCTGCTTCCTGTGACAGATATCCGATCCGGACTCCGCGGGTACGGGATACTGTTCCCGCGGTGGGTTCGTCTACACCGATTAGGATTCGCATGAGCGAGGTCTTGCCGATTCCGTTGGGCCCGACGATGGCCATGCGTGCGCCTTTGACCACTGAGAAAGATACCCCGCTGAAGATATCAGTGGGGCCGTATGATTTTGCGAGTGAGCTTACTGTAATGAGTGACATGTTTTTCCAACTTTTACAAAGTGCCGCATAATTTACCAGAAGAAAAATGAAATTATGCACGAGCAGTAGATTTGAACGCCCCGTATTATAAGCGAAAGAGTCGCGTTATTGCCTTTTGATGTTTATCTCCCCCGGGGATTTTGGCCCGCCCCATCCGATTTTATCTCCTAACGATTTGCGGGTATCCCACTCTTTGGGGACACCCGCGCTGGAGAGTCTGGTGCCCACTTTGTGTCAGGCGGTTTTTTTACCTACAAAACTTTTTGCTATATAAGAAAGAGCGCAAGCCAAGAGAGAATAGCCTGCGCTCACGGGATTTTTACTATTCTGTTTTTCGCCGTTTTTCGATTTCGCTCACAATATCATCAAGGGACTTGTTCGCAAAAATAAATTCCCGCTCTTGAGTGTAATTTCCATAGCCTTGAGTAAATTGTTTGAGAAAACGAACAGCATCAACAACACCCAATTCTTTATAGAGTAGGTTGATTGCTTGCTGATTAATTTCAATTAAGGGTCTGGCGTCTGTAATCATTTTTCAATCTCCTGAACCAAATCAAACAGAATAAATTGAATTATTTTTTTAGATGTTCATCGGTGCTTACCCAAATGGGTTGGAAAACAGTCATGGTTATTTCTCGCAATTTATGGATGTGACTTTTATATGGGCAGAAAGACTTAATGGATTTGACAGCCCAACCATACACTCCCCCTTGCGGGATCATTCCCATGATTATACAGCCAACAACGCGCTATAATTCCAACAATGTCATCCCTCACCTTGCAAAATCAATCAGAACAGCATCCGCATCTGCGCCCGCTCAGCATTTTACGTGACCTGCCCGCAGTTGCAGACCTGATCGAAACCTGTTTCTCGAGCACCATGGATAATGAAGGCAGAAGATACGTGCAGGATATGCGCCGCGCTGGCAATGACAATGCCTTCATCAAATGGGCCAACCGCGCCGCCGAAACCACGTCCCTGCCGCTCAGCGGATACGTGTGGGAAGAAGATGGCAAGATCATCGGCAACGCCAGCCTGGTTCCATTTCGACACAACAAACAGCGCGTCTACCTCATCGCCAATATCGCTGTGCAGCCCGAACACCGCCGCAAAGGTATCGCGCAGGCGCTCACCCAACGCGCCATACAACACGCCCGCGACAAAAAAGTGGATAACATCTGGCTGCATGTCCGCGAAGATAACCCCGGCGCAATAGACCTCTACACCAAACTGGGATTTATCGAACGCGCCCGACGCACCACATGGCAGGCCACTACCGATCGGCTGACCCCGACTCTGCAAACCGACATCACCCTCACAGGCAGACATCCAAACGATTGGCCGACTCAACTCAACTGGCTTACCCGCCTCTACCCCGACCGTTTGGCCTGGCACCGCAACTGGAGCTTTACCTCCCTTCGGCCGGGTTTCTGGAACTGGTTATATTTATTATTTGTCGATATCAATATCCGTCAGTGGTCAGCGCTCAAAAATAATCAACTGCAAGCCGCGCTGGCGTGGATTCCCTATGGGCGTGGCGAATCTCTTTTCGCCGCAACAGGCGAAGGGTCCGATCCCGAAGCGTTGACCGCGCTATTGCTGCAAGCGCGGCGTGAGTTAGTCCAACTGTACCCCAACATCATCTTCGAATTTCCAGCCGGTGAATTTGACGGCGCTATTTATGCCGCGGAATTCAAACCTCTGCGTACCTTGATCTGGATGCAGGCAACTTGACGGCGTTTTTTACGTATCAATAACAAAGGAGTAAAAATGACAAAATTTATTATTCGTTGGGCGATCAACGCGATCGCATTGTATGTGGCGGTTCTGGTTGTGCCGGGCATTGCCCTGCGCGGTACGTGGGTAGATGTGTTATGGCTGGCGCTGATTTTTGGTTTGTTGAATGCGCTTGTGCGCCCGCTGTTAAAGTTTTTGACCTGCCCGCTCATCATCCTGACGCTTGGATTGTTCAGCATTGTGATTAACACAGGCATGCTTTTGCTGACCAGCAAGATCGGGCAAAATTTTGGGTTTGGTCTCACGGTAGATGGCTTCTGGCAGGCGGTGCTCGGCAGCTTGGTCATCAGTATCGTCAGCGTTGTCATGAGCGTTATTTTCCGTGACGAACTCAAAGGCAAAAAAGACTAATCTTTTTTTGACAAGCCGCAAAATATTTTCGAACGCCATGCTTTCATGCATGGCGTTTTGCTATACCGCACTCGGTCACAAATTGCGCTTTTTCAGAGGGTGGAAAGCGCAATTTATGACCGTGGGTATTATATATTCATATTTTATCTGGCAGACCGTTGCTGCGGTCTATTGACAGTCACCTCATTCCAAATACAATGGAATTCGAACCGTATCATTTTCAGCCTTGAAAATAAAAAAAAACAGGACGCCGCCATGAAACGCCAATCTCTCCTGGAAAATATCTCGAATCAACTCCAGCCAATCATATCTACCATTCAACCGCATCTCCTGTTTATTCTTATTCTGGCCGTGGGAATATTTTTCCGCATCTGGGAATTTCGAAGCCTGCCCGCAGGATTAAACCCAGACGAGGCTTCGATTGGGGTTGAAGCCTATAATTTATACAACTATGGAATAGACCGCAATGGAATGTCTTATCCTGTTCATTTAATTTCCTGGGGCAGCGGGCAAAATTCGTTGTATGCTTATCTTATTCTGCCGCTGGTTGCGCTGCGCGGCTTGAATGCCATGTCTATCAGGCTGCCCATGCTGATCGCGGGCATTCTATCCATTCCGCTGATGTATCTGGCCGGCAGAAAAATGCTGGGAGAAAAATTTGGGCTGATCGCCATGTTCTTTCTTGCCATTTCACCCTGGCATATTGTCAACTCACGCTGGGCGGTTGAATCAAATATTTTGCCTTTTCTTTTGCTGGCAGGCTTCACGCTTCTGCTCTTTTCAACGCAAAAAAATCATGGATTCATTCTGGCCTGTGTGTTTTTCGCTTCTTCCTTATACGCCTACGGGACAGCCTATGCGGGCGTGCCGATCTTTCTACTGCTTACAGTTCCTGTTTTAATATATACAAAGCAAATCACCGCCAAACAGGCGATCATGGGTTTGATTGTTTTCTCTGCGCTTGCCCTGCCGATTGCATTATTTGTCATGGTTAACACATTTCAACTTAATACAATGCGTATCGGGCCGGTGACCATTCCCCGTATGCCAGTGCAGGCGCGCTATGAAGCCATGGCGGCAGTTTTCAATACCTCACCCTGGAAAGCGCTGTCAGGGAATATTGGAATCATGTTGAAATTACTTTGGTCACAGGAAGATGCCTTCCCCTGGAATTATGTCAGACCATTCGGGTATTTTTACAAAATCACATTTCCTTTTGCGTTTGTCGGTCTTTTGTGGACGATCCCCTTAAGATCAAATTCTGAAAGAAGAGTGGAACGCTGGCTTTTGCTGTCGTGGATGATCGCAGCCATTGCAATTGGAATTCTTCATCCCACAAACCTGACCCGCCTTAATTTTATTTTCACGCCCATTTTATTTTGCATCGCGCTCTTTGTCTTTGAACTGGATAAACGAGTTAAGTACTCGCTGGTTAGTACAATCCTCGCCCTGTCTATTGGATGCGTTTTATTCACACAAGCGTATCATGGGCAGGAATATCAAAAACGAGCCAGCGCTATATTTAACGCAGGCATCATCCCAGCCGTGGAATTTGCGACCCGCAACAGTGACTCTTCGGTCTGCTTTACCGAATCAATTTATTCTGCTTATATTTATGTGCTGTTCACGCAAAAGATGCATCCATCAGAATATATCAACGACATTGAGTGGCTGTATCCCAGCGACCCCGTTGACCCTTCGAGGACTCCGCGCGAAATCGGCAGATATCATTTCCGCCTGGCAGATTGCAGCGAAGATTCTGACGCGGCCTATATTTTGCTGGTCAAGGAATCCCCGCCTGCTGAAAATATAAAATATACAATTAAGAAATTCGATAAATTTATTGTCTATCTGCCGAAAAAATAAAGAAGTAGTTTTGATTGGTTCTAATTAATGTTTTTGTGAATTTGCCCATTGACCGCAGACCGCGGACGGCGGTCTGCGGTCAATGGGTTGAGAACCTTGTACCGTAGAGAAACACTAATACATATACGGCGAAGAGACATCCATGATCGTGTAAATCAGGGCGGCGTTATTCAAGATCAACAGTGCAAAAAAAGCGATCAAAAGAACCTGAAACCATGTACGCGGTAGAAGGTTCTTCCACGCAAGTCCCATCAGCAAAACGACAGCATAGGTCCAGTTGGGAGAGTAGAGGAATAACTCCTTGCCATATCTGAGGTGTAATAATAAATTAAAAGCGATGCAGCCCAGCAGGGAAAGAGTTAATTTTATATTTTGAGATTTGAAATCTTTCACAAAGAAAATCGCGGCAAGTGCCAGAAGCGAAGCCCACGTCCAGCCTGTGACTGTTTGCAAGGGCGTGCTGTATTCGCTGATCTTATAATCTTCAGCGCGATAGAAGCGAAACTGAGTAAAGGGAATATCCTTATAAGAAAGGAGCGGACTCGGCGCAACGATATTGTTGAAAAGAAATGCGCGAACAAGCGCCTGGGCACGATTCACAGAAACCGCACGGACATTCTGTTCCTCAGCCAGAAAACTGGAAGGCACAAAAAAATAAGGATTGGCGTTGGGGTAAAACAAGTTGCTGACCAGAGTTAATGAAATCACTGAAACAACAACCGTAAACACAAACTTAAAAATAAACTTGAAATTCGGTTTTGCACCGAACAAGGCGATCACGGTCTGCGCAAAGTTTGTGAGCGTCATACCCATGGTCATTACGCCCACCGAAACCAACAGCGGCAGGGAGCGGTTTTCTTTTTGCAGCAGCACAAAAAAGAACAAGGTTGCAGCTGCCAGAAAAATATAAGTCTCGATCAGGGAACCGAATATCAAATGAGATGTTGAAATCCCAAGCAGAAAAGCCATCATCAAAGCAGATACATTGTCTTGAAGAATTTCCTTCATAAACATCCATGCCAGAAAAACGCAGGCGGCTCCTGCGAGTGCGGTAAGCGCAATGGCGGCGAAATGCATATTGCCGTGCAAAAATATGGAAAGCAGTGCAACACCTGGCTTGAGGATCAACAAAGCAAGCGGATGAACTGAACGCCAGTAAAAATCCTGCCAGTGTTCGGTGGTTAATCTGTAGCGCCAGATGAATCCATCCGAGTCGAAAAAGACATCGTCTACATCAAAACCAGGGGAATTCAAAACAGAGCCAATTAAAAAATACAGTCCAAAAAATAAAGAAGCAAGAGTCAATCCTGATAAATTTTCACGAACAAAAACGTCGAATTTATTTTGGAAAAGAAAATGATGAAAAACAGAGTCCTGCATACGATATAAAATCCACGCCAGCCAGGGCAGGGAAATAATACTTGTCAGGGCAAATAAAATGATCTGCCTGCCTTCCAACAGGAAAATATTTGCAGTGAACATTTTTGGAAACCGCAAGCCCATCCAAAAGATCATGCCCTGAAAGACAAGCAACAGCGCGCATAAAGAGAATGCGATCCAAAAATCAGCGGCGCTCTTTTGCATGAAGCTTTGAATTCTGCCGATCATATAAAAGAATAAAACGCCAAGTATCAACTGCGAAAGCACAGCCAGCAAAGCCACCTGATAAAGAGCCGTATAAAAGTTGGAGAGAAAGCCTGTGATAAAAAAAGAGACTGCCGCGGCGCTCAGCCAGCCCAACATCAAACGGAACAGGTCTTTGGTTTTCATTGGCTTTTCAAGAAAAGGCGCAGATGGAAAGAGCAGTATTAAAAGCAAAACGGTCAACGAGACAATATCTGTCATCGATTGCAAAACAGAATCTGCATAGGTTGAGAAGCTCCAAATCGTCGCCGCGGCAAATGCCAACCCAAATAGAATCAGCCGCGAAGAAAAAGAAATCTGCGTCCACTTCTCGCGCGAAAATATATAATACGTGACGAAAGTCAACGCGAACGCAGGAACCGCAACAAGGGAAAATTTATCCAACAGGGTATAGGTCTCATCGCGAAAATATGGAATCGCAAACGAGCAGGCAAATGACAAGCCGATAAATATACTTAAGAAAAATCTCAACAGCATGGAAAAGGAAAGTTTCATGGATTTAATTACCTTGTTTTGGATACGATCAACTTAATCGAAATACATGACACAGTTGCATTTAATAGGTTAAGCGCACGCATCAAACAGACGGGGAAGCTGGTGCATCAGCCCAAACATTCTCTGCGCGAAGGGGATTAATATCAGCCGCCTTGATGAGTGAACGGCGCCACGGTTTGAAAGATAAACTGAAAAAACTGAAATTGGTTATAGGCGAGAAAAATCAAAAAGATAAATAGCCCGCCCTGAAAAAAACGATTTTTCGCCAGGGGCGCCAGAGACAGCGCGACAAAAAATATCAACGCGTATGCCCAGTCTGGTGAATACAGGAAGGGTTCATAGCCATAGTTGAGGTGCAGCGTAAAGTTAAATAGAATGCACAACACAAATACAAATGAAAGATCCATCTTGCGGGTGCGGATTAGATTCCAGAGGAAAAGTACGCCTGCCGTCAACAGCAGAACGGCCCAGGCGATTATAAGAAGATTCGCGCTGCCATGATAGGAACTGTAGGAAAATAGTTCAGGCGTAATTTTGAAAAAATTAAAACGCGGGAATGTGCCGCCTACTTCACTGGTGAACACGTAAGGCTGGGGCGCAATGACGGTATAAAGAAAAATCGTCCGAATCAGCAACAGTACACGCCCGATGGCTTTCCAGGTTGGCTCCTGAAAAATAGAGAAGGCAAATTCTCCTTCTGCCTGTGCATCTGAAAGTAGAAAAAATAATTTACTGGATGGATACCACGCAGCATGAACCAAACTGATCAGAATGCCAAGAGAAAGTGTCAGGCCGGTGAAATGAATAATTTCCCTAAAAAAACCAGCGAATGTTTTCCATGATCGAGGTTTGGTTCGGGCAAAAAGAGTTACAACAAAGCCGATGAAGGTTTGAATAAAATTTGTGAGGGTGATGCCAAAGGTGAGCAGGCTTGCGCTCACTAATGGACCGAGCGTTAAATCTGGTTGAGATTGAAGCAGAAGAACAAAACCGATCAGGGCGGCGGCAGAGAAGATGTAGGTCTCAATGACCGAGCCAAAAAAAATATGCGCGGTACTTAAACCAAGCAGGGCGGCGATCAATAAGGCATAGATGGAATTTTGGAATTGTCTTTTGATAAAAAGCCATGCCATGAAGACGCAGGTCGCGCCCGCCAGTGTATTAAGCAAAATGGCAGAAAGTCCGTAGTTTTGGGTGAATATATTCAGCAGCCAGCCCAGCGGACGAAAGATAAAATATGCGAACGGGTGCGGTCCGCGCATTTCAAAGTTGTATCCATCCGGTGCGGAGATGCGCTGCATCCATGAATAATTATCAGCGTCGAGATAATTGTCCACGGTATCTATGGTTGAGGAATTAAGTTTTAGACCAATGTAGGTGTATAGGGAGAAAAAAAGTAAGGCGAGCAGGATGCCTTGTGCATGTTCCCGAAGAAACAGGGAGATCGCGGCGGCATTGATTTTCTTTTTTGCGGCAGATGTCATTCCCATGCTGTCTGCTGTATGATTTCCCCAAAATGAAAAGGTTAAATATCCGAGTGCGGCTGTTGAAAACGTAATGAGGAGTATTTGATCGATAAGCGGGCGTTCGGATAAGTGCAGGAAAAAAAAGTTAAACGCGAAGGCAACTGTCAACGCGAGCAGGGTGGTGAGGAAAAGTCGAAGGGGCAGATTCATTTTTAGACAGAGGCAGGCATGAGGCTGGGGAAGATGCGCAGCGTCTCATGCCTGTTCTCTTAAAACGTGATTACTTCAAATTGCGGATGAGCTCGAGGAATTCAGTCCATTCTTCTTCGAAGAAATGAACGGTGACATTGTTCAGCTCAACATGATAGGTGGCTTCGCCATCTGGTTCTTCGGCTTTCCAGGCGATGAAGTTTTCGGTCTCGGCGATGGTGGTGGTTTTGGGTTCGTTATTACTCATGAGGTTCTCCTAGGTATGTGTTTGGATTATTAATTAAAGCAGGCGCTGGAGCGTCCGCTGCATTCAAAATGTAACGGGTCGATCATTCTATTTCCTTGCGTTTCAAGCCGAGGGCACGAAAGAAGCGGCGAATTAAAACAAGGATTTTTGATCCGGGCGGCGGTGGCTGATGTTGTTCCTTTTCCGGCCAGGGATCTAAATCCAGCATTTTGCGCAGGGTATATTTCCATAAGAGGGCGGCTGTGGCAAGAATGGGAGCGGCTACGACCACGCCAACAATACCAAATAAATTAGCGGCCACGATGGCTGCCACAAGAACTGCGGCGGGGTGTACTTTAAGCGCATCAGAAAGAATACGCGGTGAAACGATGTTATCGAATATCTGGTCTATGACAAGCGCAATAATCAGTACAAGCAATGTGTAAGAGAAGGGCGAAAGGCCAAACATTTTGAAAACTTGAAAGTATGTGACAAGAACAAGGATGACCCAGTTAATGGCAGGCCCGACATAGGGCACAAAGCGCGCAAGCCCGGCCAGAAAAGCGAGGCTGATGGCGTAATGAACACCGAGAACGCTGAGTACAATGGAGTACACGATAACAGCAAGAAAGAAAATAATGATCTGTCCGCGCAGAAAAGCATTCCATGTGCGGCCAAGTTCGCGGGAGAGGCGTTCAAAATCATGGGCGTAGCCGGGGATATCCAGTGTGACCATACGGCCGCGCAAGCCGCCGCTTTCGGCAAGCACAAAATATGAAACGAGGATTACGAATAAGGTCCAGCCGAGGAAGTTTGCTGCTCCACCAGCGATGGCGCTGACCAATGCTCCGGTGCGGCTTAATAATGGCTGTACCATGCCAAGCACCTGACTGCTAAGCGCTTTTAGATCCAGTGCGCTGAAATCAAATTTGAAGGGGCCGAATTGATAGACCTTGCCTGAAATACTTGCGATGAGTTGCGGCAGGGTTGTAATCGCATCTTGTACGATGGTGACCAGACTCTGCACTTGTTGTATCAGTCCTACTCCGCCTAGTGTGAGTAACCCAAGCAGAAAGATAATGATCGTAAAATAGATGACAGTCACAGAGGCGCCCCAGGAGAAATGTAATTTCTGCTGGAGAAAATTTGCGACAGGATGAAACAGGTAGGAGAGAACAAGTGCGATCAATAATGGTGTAATAATAAACTGGAATTTCACCAATAGTGCGCCCATAATCACAACAATAGTAAGGGCAATGACCAGTTTCGTGGTTGAGCCCCAGACCGGCGAATTGAGTGTTGGGTTTTGTACAATCACGGCGGGCTTGTCTTCTTCTTTAGCCTGCGCCTGTTTTTGGCGCGGCTTGGGTACATCTGCGGGTTTGTCTATTCGCTTTTGAGCCATTATTTCACTCCAGATAATTTTAGTGGATCCGTTAGGATTTATTTTACAACATTAAACAAAAAAACCCCGCGAGTTTGGCTCGCGGGTTTTTTAGCTAAATCGTATGTTTGCAATCCGTTTAGTTACAGACTGATCCTAACATCTGCGCAATAATGCTAAATGGGAATGTACACCAACGCGCGCCAGTTGGGTCGGCATCTACAATTAAGAATGAGGCAATGCATATACAAATGAAAAAAAGCAGGGCAATCCCAATAAAGATGGGGACCATGTTTGTCTTCTTTGCAGGAGCCGGCGGATTTGAATACACGGGGGTTGGTGTAGGTTCGGCATAGGCTGGTGGCTGTTGATAGGCAGGCTGTGCAACAGGCGGCGGAGAAACACGCGCAGACTTGCGCGGCACGGCCATGGTTGCGCCAGGGTCAATATTGATCGCGTCGTACATTAATACGATCTGTTCACCAAGAGACACAACATCGCCGGGTTTAAGCACTACTGGACCGGCAAGGCGCTGTCCATTTACAAAAGTGCCGTTGGTGGAGCCGAGGTCTTCAAGCACATACTTTCCGCCTTGAAATGAAAGGCGCGAGTGTTTACGAGAGACTTCAGCATCGTTGATCGCAACACCATTGGATGCGTCGCGCCCAATGGTGAGTTGATCTCCCTCCAGTGGATAAATCACACCCGGCGTTGGGCCTGACCGCATTACAAATTGAAATTGAGACATCTTCTTCCTCCACAGATACAATAATTAAAGATGGTTTTGCCTAGTGTACAGGTGACAGGCAAAAAAGTCAAATCATTCTTTCTTTTTTTTATTCGGTTTACTATCATCTACTTCTTCGATACGCGGCTGGGTGCGATTGGGTCTTGGCAAAAATACTGAGAACACCGTGCCTACTCCGATCTTACTCTTGACTTCAACGCGCCCGCCGTGGCCTTGGATGATCTGCTTGCAAATGGAAAGTCCCAACCCTGTGCCGGCCACACGTGACTCGTGTTCGCGCACGCGGAAAAATTTCTGGAACAGATGCGGCAGGGATTCGTCGGGGATGCCAACGCCGGTATCTTGAATATAGAGAACCATTTCATTTTCCAGGGCTTCCGCGCGCAGCATAACTGTCCCATTGGGGCGGTTGTATTTGATGGAGTTACTCAACAAATTTAGCAATACCTGTTTTATTTTATCGCGATCTGCTTCGAGCAAGGGAAGCCCTTCAGGTGACTCAACGCGAATTTGAATATTATCATCCGTGGCCTTTGAAGCCATTATATCCTTGCATTCATAGATCAGATCTGCCACGCTGAATACTGTCTTACGGAATTGGACACGGCCTGATTCAAGCCGCGCCAGATCAAGAAAAGAGGAAGCCAGGGCATTAAGACGCATGGTCTCATTATGAATATTATGAATGATCTGATCGCGCTGCTCCTGCGACATTTCAGGACGCAAAAGCAAATAGGTAGCCGTGCTCAATGAAGCCAGCGGCGTGCGTAGTTCATGTACGAACTCTGAAATTAAATCGGATTGTTGGAACAAGCGCGCGTTCTCTATCGCCACTGCCGCCTGTGCGCCCAAAACGAGCAGCATGGATTCATCTGTATCGCTGAACTTGCCCTTGTTCTTATTCAACGCTTCCAGCACACCCACGATCTTGTTCTTGGTCACCAGGGGGATTCCAAGCAACGATTCTGTGGAGAGCCCCGTGGCCTCTTCTACATTTGAAAAAAAGCGCGGATCATCATGCGCGTTGGTAATACGCACGGGTTTGCGGTTGTTCACGATCCAACCTGCAATACTGCCTTCCAATGGGACGATGATGCCGCGCCGCATGGATTCATCCATGTTCGTTGAAACCTGAAAATACAACTGGCGCGATGTATCATCGTACAACAAAATAGACGCAGCTTCAGATCCGCTGATCTCTGCTGCGGCGTGTACAATGCGCGAGAGTAAAATATCAAGATCCAGCGTGGATGCAAGGTCGCGGGCAATATCCACCAGACGGCGATAGCCATCCAAACGTTCAGTTTTTATTTCAGCCATTTAATACTCTTTCTGCAATCGCAGGAATGATGGTTGCAACATCTTCCAGGATTGCCACATCTGCGCGAATATTTAAATAAGTTTGTGTATTATTAATAATGATCAAATGAGCACCACGATCCAATGCCTGCATGGGTAAACCCGCCACAGGTAATACTTCCAAAGATGAACCAGCCACCACCATCAAGTCACAATCGCGGGCGGCGTGCTGGGCTTTAAGCCATGCCGCCTGCGGCAATTGTTCGCCAAAAAGAATCACATCTGGCTTAAGAATTTGCGCACACTGTATGCAATGAGGGATATCCCCTTTTTCGGCAAAGGCCGTCAGATAAGATTCGGCATCCACTTGATGATAACACTGGGTACATGTTAAAGTTTGCATGGTGCCGTGCATTTCAATTACATTCTTTGAGCCAGCCTTTTGGTGAAGAACATCAATATTCTGGGTAATAATGGTATGTAAACGTCCTGCTTGTTCCAATTCTGTTAATGCGCGGTGTGCAGGATTCGGCTGGGCGTAAAAGATTTGGCTTGCCAGCGGACGGAACCACTCATAAAATTTTTCAGGCGCTGTGCGAAAGGTGGTAAGAGAAGCCACTTCCAGCGGCTCATCGTGCGCCCATAGACCTGTCCCAGTGGAGCGAAAATCGGGAATCCCTGAAGGTGTAGAAAGCCCCGCGCCAGTCAATATAACCGCATGTTTTGATTGACGGAACAAATCCGCCGCAAAATCAATACTGGTTTGTATCTGGAGAGAGAACGAACTCATCGAGCTTTTTCGCGCTCAAGAATGGCATCTGCCAGCTTAAGAAATTGTTGAGAGGTAATATTTGTCGGCTGAGAAATCACCACAGGAGCTTGCATGCGTATGGCTTGCAGAAACAACTCCGGAGCGGGGGTAAGGGTAATCGCAATTGAATGATTTAATTGTTCCTGAACCTTTGCCCATGGCATTTGCGCTTCAGAACGCAGGCGGTTATTCAACACCACGTTAATACTCGTGCGCTCTATTTTCATATCCGCAATCTCATCGATCAATAATTTACTGTGCTGAATGGAACTCGGCACGCCCTCTACAACCACAATACGTTCAGTGCAGAGCGGCAGGGTTTTCTGCACAAAGGCAGGCAGACCAGTTCCCAAGTCCAGAATAACGAAGCGCGCGAGCGTCGAAAGACGGACAATAAGCGCCTCATAGTTTTTCACTTGCGAAGTCAACGTCACATCCCGCGGATTTTCAGAAGCGAGCAGGAGCTTTATCCCGGAATTATGCGTAACCAGACATGACTGCACCTTCTCACGAGTTACTTCCACTACACTACCCTGTAAAATTTCGGTCAGTCCTTTTTGACCAGGAACACCAAGGTCTCCGCCCAGCGTGCCCTGCCCCGGAGTAAGTTCGGCGAGGATCACATCAGATTGAGTGCGTGTGTAAATTGCCGCTGCCAAATTGGAAGCCAAGGAAGAAACCCCCAATCCACCGCGCGCAGAAAGTACACCGATCACATACCCATGATGTTCATGCGACTCAGCTACCACTTCACTTGCCTCTTTTGGCACAGAACGCGCCAACAAAGCCTTTACATGCGCCTGTAATTCTGTAGGATGTGTGGGCTTGGTCAGATAATCATCCGCTCCCACTTCAAAACCTGTCACTTTATCATCTAATTGCGTCTTGGCTGTAAACATTAAAATGGGAACGGTAGCAGTCGCCGGATTCTTGCGCAATCGGCGCGTCACCTCAAACCCGTCCATGTCTGGCATCATCACATCCAACAGGATCAAATCCGGCCGTTCTTCAAAAGCCTTGGCCAGCCCTTGCGCCCCATTTGAAGCCGCCACGATCTGATAGCCTTGTCTTTGCAGCATCAACCCAACCAGCCTGAGTGTATCTACATCATCATCAATAATCAAAATTTTTTCAGTCATTTTTCCTCGGCAACTAAATACAGTCTAGCACAAACAATTATAACGGACAAGTTGCTTCATCTCATGCAGCTCGCTATGCTATAATAAAAAAGCATCAGGAAAGTCCTCCTACTATCTGGGGATGATCGGCTTCGACGGGAGAGGCTGGTTCCGGAATGCGAGCCGAGCGCGCGCCGAACTCGTAAAATCAGCGCAAACTTTAAGTGCCAAAAACACTTCATACGCTGCTATGCCCCTCGCCGCTTAAGGTGAGACATAACGGTTAGACATCTTCGGATGTCTCGTCCGCCGGCGCCGAACTCTAGCGGGTGACGGGTCGGGCGAAACAAAGCTAGAGCGCTGCGTATGATTCTGCTAAATACGCCTAAGATCAGCAGATGGTCACAGAGTTACCTGCCCGCTGAGATCTCTGTGATGACTACCTTCAGCAGGCTACGCTCGTAGATTTCCGAGGGCCGAATTTTTCGGACGCGGGTTCAATTCCCGCCATCTCCACACCCGTTCGACCAGCAGGTTATACTGCTGGTCGAATTCGTTTAATATGGAGCACCTATGAAAAAGCTTTTCTTCTTACTTGGATGTCTCATCCTCAGCACTGCCTGCCAACATGCACCTGCCACACCTCAAGCAGAATCCACACCCATAGCAGCGACTCAGACTCCGCCCGCGCCTGCCACAGCCACGATGACAGTTATCCCTACCTCAACCACCGCCCCCACCCTCGTGCCCTTATTCTTCACCGAAGAATTCAACACAGACCTGGCAGCATGGGCATCCTTTCAAACGGGCGGGGCGCAAGCGCCAAGCGTAGATCTCGAAAACAACGTGTTGCGGGTTGACTTTGTATCTCCAAACACTTGGTATTACGCCATTCACAACGCGCACGAATATTCAAATGTATTTGTCAGCGCCAAATTTTCAGGCACGCCATCAGGCTCGATTGGCGTGATCTGTGATTACAGCGAATCCAATGGCTGGTATGAATTCAACCTCGCCAGTGACGGAACGTATAGCGTGCTCTTTGGTCAATGGCTGGCAGATGGCATCGCGCAATATACGCCCATCGCAATTGACACAACCGAATATCTCAAAGCCGAGAATCTCGATTACGAAATCGGGCTGGCCTGCCAGGAAACCATCCTGCTGCTGCACATCAATGGAAAACTCTTCCGTAAATTGGACGTTACCCATTATGGACTCACCCAAGGCAAGATCGGCATCAACGCTTCCTCTTTTGAAGAAACACCCATGATCGCCATTTTTGACTGGGTCAAAGTGAGCGAGCCGAGTCAATAAAATTTTTATGAGTTGTTAACAGAAATCTTGCATATATCGCTTAAGATTTAGATATTGAATTCTATTAGCAAGGAGTAATCTCATGGGAAAAATTATTGGCATTGATCTCGGCACCACCAACAGTGTTGTCGCTGTAATGGAAGGCGGCACACCGACAGTTATTACCACCGCAGAAGGCGGTCGTATTTGTCCTTCTGTTGTTGCGTTCAACAAGAATGGTGAACGCATGGTCGGGCAAACTGCAAAACGACAGGCTGTTATTAATTCAGATAACACTGTCTATTCCATTAAACGTTTTATGGGGCGGCATTTCGCAGAGACCAGCGTCGAACGCGGGATGGTTCCATATCAAGTGATTGAAGGACCGACCAATGATGTGCGCGTCAAACTGCCTGTGACCGGCAAGGAATATTCTCCTCAGGAAATCAGCGCGATGATTTTGGGTAAACTCAAGACCGATGCTGAAGCCTATTTGGGTGAACCCGTTACACAGGCGGTGATTACCGTTCCCGCATATTTTAATGACAGTCAACGTCAGGCTACCAAAGATGCAGGCAAGATTGCAGGCTTGGAAGTCTTGCGTATCATCAATGAACCAACAGCTTCCGCGCTGACCTATGGTCTCGATAAGAAAAAGAACGAAACTATTTTAGTATTCGATCTCGGCGGCGGTACATTTGATGTGTCTGTCCTTGAAGTAGGCGAAGGTGTGATCGAAGTCAAATCTACGAATGGGGATACCCATCTCGGCGGCGATGATTGGGATCAGAAGATCACCAACTGGGCGGCAGATGAATTCAAAAAAGATCAAGGCATTGACCTGCGCGCCGACAAACAGGCGTTACAACGCTTGCGCGAAGCCGCAGAAAAAGCCAAGATCGAGCTTTCCACAGTGATGGAAACTGAGATCAACCTGCCTTATATCACAGCCGATGCAAGCGGACCAAAACACTTACAATTAAAACTCTCCCGCGCCAAATTCGAGCAGATGACAAATGATTTACTGGCTCGTTGCCGCAAGCCGTTTGAAGCCGCGTTGAAAGATGCCGGTCTTTCTGCCGAAAAGCTTGATGAAGTTGTCCTCGTTGGCGGTTCATCTCGTATGCCGATGGTACAGGATTTAGTACGCAGTTTGACAAATGGCAAAGAGCCGAACAAAGGCGTCAACCCCGATGAAGTCGTTGCAATTGGTGCGGCCATTCAAGGCGGCGTGCTGGGCGGCGATGTCAAAGATATTTTGCTGCTTGATGTAACCCCGCTTTCACTCGGCGTGGAAACCATGGGCAGTGTTATGACGGTGATGATCGAACGTAACACCACCATCCCTGTCCGCAAGACTGAAACCTATTCCACTGCCGCAGATAGCCAGACCGCTGTGGATATTCATGTGCTGCAAGGCGAGCGTCCGCTGGCGAATGACAACATGAGCCTCGGCAGATTCCGATTGGATGGAATCCCACCGGCTCCGCGTGGTGTGCCGCAAGTGGAAGTAACCTTCGATATTGATGCGAACGGCATTCTGCATGTGACCGCGAAAGATAAAGCCACTGGCAAGGAACAAAAGGTTGCCATTACCGCCTCTACCAACTTGAATAAAAATGATATTGAGCGCATGGTGCAGGAAGCGCGTCAGAATGAAAGCGCGGATAAACAACGCCGCGAAATAATCGAAGTGAAAAACACTGCTGATAATCTTGTGTACCAAACGGAAAAGGCATTACGCGAACTGGGTGATAAAGTGCCGGCAGCGGAACGCGGCTCCATTGAAACGCAGATCAGTGAATTGAAGCAAGCCGCGCAAGGTGAAGATGTAGCCAATATCAAGAAAAGCACTGAGACCTTGCAAAATTCATTCCATGCGTTGAGCCAGCAGTTATACGCGCAAGGCGAACCGCAAGCACAACCTGAAGGCGGGCCGACCGCCCCACAGGATGGGGATGTGATTGATGGTGAAGTGAAAGAGTAGGGCAAGTAACGAGTAATAAGTGTAAGTGAATGTAAAAAGTGGACAGCCAAATCTCTGGCTGTCCACTTTTTTTTAGGGTGGATAATTTTTCAGGAAAGAGGAGCAGTTATCCCTAAGTCGGACGCGGGGCGGCGGGGGCTTGAGTCGGCTTTTTGTTTTGGGGGAAGAGTTTGTCTATTACGACTGCCAGTATGCGATACGTCAAAAGAAAAAGTAAACTGCCGGCGGAAATCCAATAATAGTTTTGCGCCCAGCCCGCGCTGGTATCTGTGCCGCTGAACAGGCCGTGAAAAATTGCGAGCAGGTACATTCCAAAGCTGCCATAATGCAGGAAGCGCCATGATTTCTGCCCAATAAGCGGGCGGATGTAAAAAGAGAGCGCGAGGATGGCCCAGATATAAAATGCGATCTGACCGAGGCCGACCCAGAATGGACGATAGTCTACGGTGCTGAATGGGATGAGCAACTGCAACAGTGTGAAGTTGATGTAATGATCGCCGAGAATTACGATGGCATGAAATACAGCAAACGCCAAACCCAGCAAACTGACGTATTCATGTAACGCGAATGCAGCGGGCGCGCCAGGCCACAAGCGTGCCATTTTGTTGGAGATGCCAAGACCGAGCGCCATGGAAATCCAGAGCAGGCTTAAGGAAACAAAAGCTGTGCCGCGCGAGAGATACCAATAGGCTTTGGGAGCGTTGCCGCCAAGTGAGAATGACATGTTGGGCAGCCAGGTGGGCAGGATTAAAACGGCAATCAGTAAGCCGACTATCATGGCGACAAGGAAGGTCAAAAATGATTGGATGTTTACGGATGATTCATATTCAACAGGTTCGGATGAGTGTACTGACATGAGGTACTCCTTACAAATATTTTTTGGAATGCGGACTGAAGTCCGCGCTCCATGCGACTTATAAATATTTATGGATGCGCTGGCTGTAGATTGTGAGTCCATTTTCGAGAATGATGATCCCTGCCAGAACGGGGTCTGATTCGATCCACTTTAATCCTTCTTCGCTGCCTACAATTAGAACGGCTTTGGCGGCGGCTTCGGCTTCCATGACGGTTGGGGCGATGATGGTTACGGTCATTACATTTGTTTCGGCGGGCTGGCCTGTGTATGGATTAATAATATGGTGGCGCGCCAATCCGTTTTGACTCCAGTGACGGCGGTCTCTGCCTGAGGTAGCTACACCGCAACGGTGCAATTTTAGTGTTTCAAAATCTGTGTCTTTGATAAATGGATTGCGGATGCCGATCTGCCAGGGTTCTCTGTTTGCAAGTGAATCGCTGATGGCGATATCGCCGGCGGCATTCATCAATGCAGAGCCGTATGCTTTGAGGCGTTCAACAGTTTGATGCGCGGCCCAGCCTTTGGCGACTCCGCCGAAGTCAAGGCGTACGCCTTGCGGCAGGCATATGGTTTGGGATTTTTCGTCCCAGATAATCATTGAAAGTGGATTCGCTGGAGCGAATCCTGAGATTTCATTTTCATATTGATAGCGAGGCAGGTTGTCAAAACTTTGGTTATAGCCTGCTTCGAGCATGGCATCGAATACAGTAGGTGTAACCAGGCCGTGCGTGATCGTTTCTGCTGATAGCGCGTATTGGAACACATCCCAAAGGGTGTCGCTCACTTCAACAGGCTGGTCGAATGTTTGATTAAGCAGAGACAGTTCACTGGCAGGGCGGAAGCGGCTGAGAGTCTGCTCCCAGCCTTCAAACCAGCCTGGGATTTTGTCCATTATGGAAGGAAACTCTGCGTCTTGTTCCATAATGGCGAGCATTTCGCCGCCCATCGCGCGGAATGGCAAACGGTGCAGCATTAGGATGAACTGGTTGAAGTGACAGTGGTACTGCCGGTGTTTCCGCCGCCAGTATTGCCGCCACCACCGCCTCCGCCGACCTGAACAATAATTTGAGTCTGTGGCGCATTGCCGCCCAACAAAATGGGGCCAGTCGGTAGCGTTGAATTTTGCGGAACAGGTTGAGCCTCAATCACGGGCGCGGTTATTTGAGAGGGTTGCGCAGGCGGCAAAGCAGCTTGTTCCTGTGCGTGCTTTAGGGCGGCTTCACGATCTGGCCCTGCAAAAATATTCCAGAAAGCGAGCGTGAATGCCATGCAGGCCGTGGCAATGACGAGCTGTATATCATTCCAATTTCGAGAGGTGGGTTTATTTGCCATGCTGAATGTTCCTGTTGAAGATGCTGATGTTAATCATCCCCGCCTTCATGTTCGTCGTGATCTTCATGCTCTTCTTCGCCGCCAGTCGTGTCTGTTGTGGTGACGACAGTTGTCGTACCAACGCTGGCCGCATCGCCGCCGCCGTTACCGCCCCTTTTTTGTTTAACCACAGTGACAGCCAACTTGGAAATCGATAAAACCTGACCATCCATACTTAAGTAGACCAGATCACCGGATGAAAATGTGACAAGGTACGCATCTGCGCCATTGAATTGTGTAACTTCCACGCTATATAGATCGGTGCGTCCCAATACTTTGCTGGCAATATCTGCAGCGGCTTCGGGCGCAACTACTGCCGCCTGAGTGGGAACAATGGCCGCTACCGGCAGGCTGACCATTTCCACAATTGCAGTTGGCTGTGGCTGCACAGCCGCTGTTTCGGTGGAGCTGACAACGCCTTTATAAGCCGATACCACCCCAAATAAAACGGCCAGTACAAACGTGGTTAAAACTGCTGAAATGAACAAAGTACTTTTTCTCATGATCGTAGTCTCCTTTTTTTGACTGTATAAGGGATATGTCGTTTCAATTTCAAAAGAGTTACTGGCAGAAATATTAGAATACGCTAAGAGAACGTTCAAGGTTCGCGCCTCTGATGCCTTGCTTTCTTATCCAGGGTCTGGCGTAAGCATGTATAATCTTGTTATGAATAGAATTAAAAAAATAAACAAACTTTGGTTGATTCCTGCCATTCTCCTGCTCGGCGTTGGCCTATATTACATTCCACCCATTCATAGCCGGCTCGCGTGGCGCGTTGAGAGCCTGCGCACATCGATCATTTACTATTTCAATCCGCCATCAGAGGTGGTCTTTCAACCCAGCGGACAAACTGCATTAACCATTGAAACCGCCATTATGACGGCTCGCGCTGAATATTTATTAACGCTTACACCCAGAGTGACCACAACTCCCACACCGGGTCCTACGCCCTCACCAACGGTCACTTCCACGCCTTTGCCTGCTTCGGCGATTCTGCCGGGTATCGTTTACGTTGACCAACACGGGGCCTGGAACTATTGCGGCCCTGCAAACCTGACCATGGCTCTTAAATTCTGGGACTGGCAGGGCAACCGTGATGATGTTGCCAAAGTTGTCAAGCCGGGTTCAGGCGACCCAAAAAAGAATTTTATCGAGCAGGGGCTGGCTGATAAGAACGTAATGCCTTACGAACTCGTTGACTTTGTAAATGAAAATACGAACCTGCGTGCTCTCTCACGCTACGGTGGAGACGAACATCTTATCAAGCGCCTGCTGGCCGCAGGGTTTCCTGTTATTGTGGAAAAGGGATACTACGAGCACGATTACACTGGCAAAATTGACTGGCTCGGACATTATCTTTTCACCACCGGCTACGACGATACACGCGGAGGTTTCATTGTTCAGGATGCCTACCTCAAACCGGGAAAAGACCTGCTCAGTGACTATGCCACCTATCAGGATGGCTGGCGTTCGTTTAACTACCTTTTCATGGTGGTTTACCCGCCTGATCGTGAAAAAGAATTAATCGACCTGCTCGGCCCCTGGAAAGATGAAACCTGGTCATCCCAACATGCGCTTGAACTCGCTGAAAAAGACATCCTTTCGCTGAAAGGTAATAATTTATTTTTTGCCTGGTTTAATAAAGGAACAAGCTACGTGGCTCTGCAACAATATGTAGATGCCGCTACAGCCTATGACAAGGCATTTGCACTGTACGAAAAATGGGATGTTAAAGTGCAAAACCGTCCATTCCGTATGATGTGGTATCAGACAGGGCCTTATTTTTCCTACTATTATTCCGCGCGCTATGTGGATGTACTCAATCTTGCAAACACCACCTTGAACGACACCATCTCCACACCAACTCTTGAAGAATCCCTGCTTTGGCGCGGGCGTGCCTATTATCAAATCGGCGACACAGAATCCGCGGTGAATGATTTTCGCGCAGCGTTGAGAGTCCATATCAACTGGCCGCCTGCTGTGCAGGCTTTACAGGATTTGGGATTACAGCCGTAAGTAGTTTGGTAGTTGGCTAGTTCACAGAGGAAACCTTCATGGCGAAAATTGAACGGTTTGAAGATTTACAAAGTTGGCAAAAGGCTCGCCAGCGTACCAACTTGATTTACGACTTAACCGAACGCCCAAAATTTTCAAAGGACTTTCGTTTAAATGGTCAAATTCAGGGCGCGGTTGGTTCGATCATGCACAATATTGCTGAAGGTTTTGACGCTGGAACAAATCCTGAATTCATCCGCTTCCTCAAGATGGCGAGACGTTCCGCCAGCGAAGTACAATCAGAGTTATATCTGGCTCTTGATCAAAAATACATTGACCAAAATGAACTCACTACAGCCTACATCCTCGCAACTGAAAGCAAACGTCTCATAAATGGCATGATTGCATACCTGCGAAAATCCAAACCGCCCACCAACAAATCATCCAACTAACCAAACTACCCAACTACCTAAACTATCCAACTATGAAACTACTTCACTTCGCCGACGCACATATTGACATGGCCAACTATGGCCGCCACGATCCTGAAACAGGACTTCCCCTGCGTGTGCTTGATTTTCTCAAATCACTCGATACGATTGTGGATGCCGCCATCTCTGAAAAAGTAGATATGGTCATCTTTGCGGGGGATGCCTACAAAGACCGTTCGCCCGCGCCGACCTTTCAACGCGAATGGGGCAGGCGCATGATGCGTTTATCGCAGGCGAAGATACCTACTTTATTATTGATCGGCAATCATGATATTTCTCCGTCCATTGGGCGGGCGCACGCGTTACAGGAGTTCAAAACGTTGCAAGTCCCTTTTGTGAAAGTATTGGATCAGCCTTGTTTTCTAAAGCCGGCTGATTTGTGGGATTTGCCGCTTCAAATCATCGCCATGCCGTGGATTGCACGCTCTGGTTTAATGGCTGCAACAGGTGAGACTGATTCAAAAGAGGCATTCTCTCGAATTGAAGAAACTGTCGGGGATTTGATCAAAGATTGGGTTGAAAAATCTGACCTATCTCTGCCAATCATCTTCACCGCGCACGCTTCTATTGAAGGCGCAAAGTTTGGCGGTGAGCGGCTCGTGATGTTGGGCAATGACCTTGTTCTTTCAGGCAGTCTGGTAAAGAATCCAAAATTCAGTTATGTAGCCATGGGACATATCCACAAGCCGCAGGATGTGAATGAAGGCTTTCAGCCGCCGGTCATTTACCCCGGCTCCATTGAGCGCGTGGATTTTGGCGAAGCGAAGGAAGAGCGTTTCTTTGTGATCGTAGAAGTTGAAAAGGGCAAAGATACCGAAGTGGAGTGGATTCAACTAACGGGGGTGAGAAAGTTTATAGATCGCCGAACAGTTCTCAGCTCCAATGAGAACGTGAACGAGGCGCTTAAAGACGCATTGCCCAGTCCGAAGGAAATGTCTGAGGCGATTGTGCGCTTATCGGTTGAATATCCAAGAGAGTGGGATACATTGATCGATGAAACTGCTTTAAGAAAATATACCGAAAGTACATTTGAATTTCATCTGGTGAAACGCCCGCAGAGCGAGGCGCGCGTGCGCATTGGCGAAGGACAGGTGGTCGGCAGTTTGAGTCCGCTGGATCTGCTCTCGCAATATTTCGATGCGTCAAAAACAAAAGACATGGATGAATTACAAAAGCTCGCGCAGGAAATTATTTCGGAAGACACACTTGATTTGTAGCAGACAAGATGATTAGGAATTAGGTGTTAGGCGCACAGAAAACATGTAAAATGCAAGGACAGCAAAATCGCAAATCGCAAATCGAAAATCCAAAACCGAAAGAGGTCATCATGTCCAAAGAGAATTCACGCTATCGCTGGGTTGTCGTCGCTATTTTTTTCTTCTTCATGCTTTTGCATCAAACTGACAAGTTGATGATTGGGTCGCTGCAAGTGCAGATCAGCGAAGATTTTCAACTCAACAATAAACAATGGGGATTGATCAATTCGGGCGCGCTGATCGTCGCCACCATTCTCTATCCGATCTGGGGTTATTTATACGACCGCTTCTCGCGCACAAAATTACTTTCACTCGCATCTTTTATTTGGGGCAGCACAACCTGGCTTAACGCCATCGTACGCAGTTTTGGCGGATTCCTCGTCACGCGCGCATCGACCGGCATTGACGATTCATCCTACCCCGGTTTGTTCACACTGATCGCTGATTACTTCGGCCCGAACCTGCGTGGAAAAATCTATGGCATTCTGCAACTGGCGCAGCCGCTCGGTTATTTAATGGGCATGATCCTCGCGTTGATCGTCGCACCCATGCTTGGCAGTTGGCGTGATGTGTTCTACATCACAGGTTCACTGGGATTGGTGTTGGCGGTGTTGATCTATTTTGGTGTAAAAGAAATGCCGCGCGGACAAGCCGAACCAGAATTTGAGAATATGCCTGAAATGCAGACCTTCAAATTCTCATGGGCTGAAGCCAGAGAAATTTTCAAAAAGAAAACCATGTGGTTTGTGTTTCTACAGGGCTTCGCGGGCGTTTTTCCGTGGAATGTCATTACCTTTTTCTTCTTTGCGTATCTTGAAAAAGAACGCGGCTATGATGCGAATAGTATTCTCTTCACCATGGCGCCCGTGATCCTCATTTTGGCGGCGGGGTATTTCGTAGGCGGCGCGCTCGGGGATCTGGCTTTCAAGTACACCAACAAAGGCCGCATCATTGTTTCCTGCATCGGCGTATTATTTGGCGCGATCTTCATGTATTTTGCCATCACCACGCCGATTGAAGCCGCCAATCAGTTTTTTGTTTTGATGTGCATCACCGCGCTCTTCATGCCGCTTTCATCGGCGAACGTCATCGCTACCGTATATGATGTGACTGTGCCGGAAGTCCGCTCGACGGCGCAGGCGGTGGAATATTTTATCGAAAACGCGGGCGCGGCTTTTGCGCCGATTATCACCGGCGTGATCGCAGATGCCTTCGACCTGAAAACTGCCATCCTGCTCATTTGTACCGCCGCCTGGGGCTTGTGTTTCTTTTTCTATCTCGGCGCAATCTTCACCATCGACAAAGACTCGCACGATCTCCGCAATCAAATGGCAGACCGCGCAAAAGCAATGTAAGCGGCTGTATTTGACGATAGACGATAGACCATTGACCATGATCTATCGTCTATCATTTTGTGGAGCTTGCTTGTTATAATTCGTTGAAATGAACTCCACCTCTGTTGCAAACCAAAATAGAAATACATCGGTAGACACCTTCCGTCTGCTTGCCGCGCTGTGTGTGATCATTCTGCATTTGGAATATCCCGCCCTGCCCGGTGACTTTGCCATCCTGCTGCGCTTATTAAGCCGCTGGGCGATTCCCTTCTTCTTCATCATCAGCGGATATTACTTCGCCATTCAGAACACCGACAATCGTCAACTACAAACTCAAAAAACGGTTGGCCGCTTGATATGGATATTTCTATTATGGTCTATCATTTATATCCCTGTCATCGCGGATCAGCATGATTTCAATACCGTCCTGCAACGCGTCTTTTCTCCAAACTTTATATTTTTTGGCAGTTTTCTGCATCTCTGGTTTATTTCATCGCTTATTTTTGGTTATCTATTTATTGCCTTCTGCGATCAATTCAACCTAAAATATATTCTGATTCTTTCCTCGGTTGCTTTTGTGGTAATTGCTTTAATCAATGGGCCTTATCCAATTTTCAACACCCTTTATCCGCTTGGCTTTGGGTTTTCCAATCACTGGCTTTCCATCCCATTCCTTACTGTTGGATATTATTTCCATAAAAAGGGATATCCATCCTGGTGGCTGTCGTTGATTTTGATCGTAATAGGCGCCGCCGCGCAGGTATGGGAAGTGCGATTTATCTATCATCAATATCGACTTTCAGCCTACCAGCATGAATTTCTGATCGGTACGATTCCTTTTGCGCTCGGCATGACCGGGCTGGCTCTCAACAACCTGCGCTGGCTGCGATGGACTGTCCCCGGCAACTGGGGCAGGGAATATTCACTGGGTATTTACTTGATCCATCCGCTGGTGATTTACATCGTTTCAAAATGGGTGTATTCCTTCGTGCCAAAAATCTCAGAGACAGCGCTTTGGCAGGCGTTATTTCCAGTTATTATGCTTGGCTTATGTATTCTTCTATTAAGTATGATTCAGCGCTGGCTTCCACGGCTGTTTAATTTTCTATTCGGAAAGCATGTCCCTGCCGCGTAGGCGTAACTTGTAATAAAAATTTCAGTTCTTTTGACAGTTAATATTTAATCGTTGACAGGCTACAATTAAACAAAAAACAGACAGGGGAGATACTGCCGTTTGTGTTCAGGCAGGTATCGGCACGCCCGAATCGAATTCAAAGCCACAGACTATCCCCGGTGGTATAATTTTTTCGAATTTAGATCTTGTAAGGAGCCCACATGTCAGGTCATTCAAAATGGTCCACTATCAAACGAAAGAAAGGTGTTGCCGATGCAAAACGCGGCGCCATCTTTACACGGCTGGCCCGTGAAATTGTCATCTCTTCCCGCGAAGGCGGCAGCGATGTCGATTCTAATTTTCGATTACGGCTGGCGATAGATAAAGCCCGCGCAGAAAACATGCCCAAGGATAATATCGAACGCGCCATCAAACGCGGCGCAGGCGAGGATAAAGACGGCACGGTTTTTGAAGAAATCACTTTTGAAGGCTATGGCCCGCACGGCTCGGCGCTGATGGTTACCTGCGTCACCGATAACCGCAACCGCACTGTGCCTGATATGCGCCACGCCTTCACCAAATACGGCGGCAACATGGCCGATGTGGGCGCAGTCGGCTGGCAATTTGACCGCAAATCTTATTTTGCATTTCCCGCGAGTCAGTTATCTTTTGATAAAGCATTTGAACTCGCCATCTCCATCGGCGCGGATGATGTGGTGGACGGCGGCGACACGATCGATATTTACGGCCCTGTTGAGTCTTTCAAAACCATCGCAGATGCGCTTCAGCAAGCCAATGTTCATCCAGATGAAGCGGGTTTGCGCATGATCGCCAAACAGGAAATTGAACTGGATGTAGACTCAACTCTGAAATTCATGAGAATGGTCGAAGCCATCGAAGAGCTCGACGACGTAGCGGATGTTTATCACAACGTCAAAGTTTCAGACGAAGCCCTGGCCGCACTCGAAGCTGCCTAAACATAAATTCTGAATTCAGAGTTCTGAATTCAGAATTTTTTTTCTTATGACTCTCGCCCTCGGAATTGACCCCGGTACCGCCACAACAGGATATGGACTCGTGCGCCTCACCCCGAACGGGGAGCTGGTTCTTGTTTCCTATGGCATTATCTCCACTCCAAAAGACGCAACCCCGCCCGCGCGGCTTGAAATGTTGTTTGATGCTTTAAACAAACTGTTGAAGAAATACAAACCAGACATGGCCGCCGTTGAAAAATTATTTTTCGCAAAGAACGTTACAACCGTGATCGCAGTAGGGCAGGCGCGCGGTGTGATTATGCTCTCTCTGCAAAAAGCGGGACTTGAACCTTTTGAGTACACTCCCAATGAAGTGAAACAAGCCGTGGCTGGTTATGGCGGCGCAGATAAAAGACAGGTGCAGGATATGGTGCGCGCACTGCTGCAACTGGATGAAATCCCCAAACCTGATGACGCCGCCGACGCGCTGGCAATCGCAATTACACATCTGAATACAAAACGATATGATTCAATGTAGCAGTCATATCGTTTACGGTAAAATACAAGCATGATAGCAACCCTTCGTGGAGAAATCTCCCAAATAGAAGAGAACGCCCTGATCGTCGAAGTGGGCGGCGTGGGATTAAGAGTCTTTGTCCCGGCGCCCTTACGTGGACAAGTCAAAGCTGGTGAAGCTATATTTTTGTTCACCCATTTTGTAGTGCGTGAAGATGCGTTCCTCCTTTATGGATTCGAATCTCAAAGCGACCGCGAACTCTTCCACATTTTGCTCGGCGTGGATGGAGTCGGCCCGAAGGTTGCCTTGTCGGTTCTCTCCACCATGACCCTGGATGCGATTCAACGTGCCGTCTTCGCTGAAGAGCCTGATGTGTTGAGCCGCGTGCCCGGGGTCGGGAAAAAGACCGCGCAGAAAATGGCGCTGCATCTCAAAGATAAACTCAAACCTGTCGATGGATTGTCCAAGCTGGCGGCGATGTCAGATACCGATGCTGAAGTGATCGCGGCCTTAACTGCATTGGGCTACTCGGTGGTTGAAGCGCAGGCTGCTCTTCAATCCATTGCAAAAGATGCGCCCGAAGATACAGGTGAAAAATTGAGACTGGCGCTCGGATATTTTCAGTAAACTATTTTTGAGTAAAGATCATATCGGCGGGGTAAAATTGCTCACTATGAAAATCGGCGAAAAAATTCACGTTCAAGCCTGCAAAACGGACGGCACAGTTTACCGAAGCTGGCACACCCTAATCGAGTCTGTTGATGCAGACTCGATTATTACAATATCGCCCGCTGGTTCGATGGTGATCGACACAACCAAGCTCGGCGATCATCCAATCGCACATCATTTGCGTTCCTACTATTGGTTCAAGAAATATTACAACTTGATCGAAGTATTCGATACGAGCGGCTTGTTGGTGGAAATTTACATCAACATCGCTGCTCCGCCAGAATTTGAAAACAGAATCATGAGTTTCAAAGACCACGAGTTGGATGTGTCAAGATATCCGCCCAAAGCTGCTAAGTTGATCGATGAAGATGAATTCGCCGAGGCCGCAGTAAAATATCAATACTCAAAAGAGTTTCAAGCAAAAATGTATGCCGCAGCCAATGAAGCGCTCGAACTAGCCAATCACTGGCAGGCAAAATCTGTCCCGTATTTTCCATAACCATTCACTTTTTCTTTTCTTCATTCATCATTCTTCATTCATCATTTGCCCTAGGAGTTTCCCCATGTTAAATAAAAAAATTGCATTCATCGGCCCCGGTGTGATGGCAGAAGCCATGATCGCAGGTTTATTGCGTCAGAAACTTGCAGACCCAAAAAACATTATGGCTTCCGGTCCGCATGAAGAACGCGGCGGGGAATTAAACAAGAAATATGGCATCCAAGTCACAACGGATAATGTATCCGCTGTGCATGATGCCGATGTAGTGGTGCTCTCTGTCAAACCGCAGCGGCTGAGTGAAGTGATGAAGGGCCTGAAAGGGATTCGCCCGGGCGCGTTGGTACTATCCATTATTGCGGGCGCGACCATCAAAAAGATCGGCGCGGGCTTGAAGCATAAAGCCATCGTGCGTTCGATGCCGAATACACCGGGGCAGATCGGTGAAGGCATCACGGTTTGGGCGGCATCCAAAGATGTAAATGAAGAACAGCAAGATATGGCGCGTTCCATTCTGAGCGCCATGGGCGAGGAAGTTTTTGTGGAAGATGAAAGCTATTTGGATATGGCGACAGCTTTATCAGGTTCCGGCCCCGCCTATGTATTTCTCTTCACCGAAGCCTTGATCGACGCGGGTGTGCATATGGGCTTCCCGCGCCGCATTGCCGAGCAATTGGTCTTACAGACCATCAAAGGTTCGGCCTCCTATTATCAAGGCGCAAGCAGACATCCCGCCACCCTGCGGAATCAAGTCACATCGCCAGGCGGGACTTCTGCCGAAGCGTTATATTATCTTGAGAAGGCAGGCTTCCGCACTGCGATTTCTCGCGCAGTTTGGGCAGCGTATCAACGCTCGCTGGAATTGGGTAAGGAAAAACCCGGGCATATTCCAGATGTATCCGATGAAGATCTGGGAAAATGAAACCGCCTGAAACCATTGAAACTCAACGCCTACTACTCCGCAAACCGCGCATGGACGATGCGCCTGCCGTATTCGCGGGCTGGGCGCAATATCCTGAAGTAACACGATTCCTGACATGGCATCCGCATGAAAATATCGGGCAGACCGAAGCCTTGCTGAAACGATCAATGGATGCATGGGATGGAGACAAAAACTTCCGTTATCTGCTTGAGATCAAAGAGAGCGGCGCGCTGGCCGGCATGATTGAACTGCGCATGGAATCCACCAAGATAAGTTTTGGCTACACCGGCGCAATAGATCAATGGGGCAAAGGCTATATGACCGAAGCCGTGCGCGCCTCCATTGAATGGGCATTTCAACAGCCAGCTATTTATCGGGTCTATGCCACTACCGATCTGGAAAATATCCCATCGCGGCGCGTGATGGAAAAAGCAGGCATGCAATGCGAAGGCATCCTGCGCAAAGAATGTGTTCACCCGAATATTGATTCTGAGCCGCGCGATTGCTATATTTTTGCGATTGTGAAGTAATCTTAGTTACGCTTTGATTTTTTGGACGCGGATCAACGCGGAAAATGCGGACTTTTGAAAAACAAGCTCAAAATAGCCATGAAGCGATTAGTTGAGAACTATCGTAATCCAGAGTTGGATTTTCACCATGCTAATACTATTTGAGCAATGCTATACTTTGGTAATAGTTATAAGGTGTTATACAGGATTCTGTATAACACTAGTTGGGTGCTACTCCTTTTTTGCGCTTGCAGAAATTCAGTTAAATTACAGGAATCGTAAAATCAAAATGTCAGAAACATTAAAGATTATCTTGACTTCAAGTTTCACCATTCTTGGCGGCATAATTGTTTTTGTCGTTGGTCAGATAGTTACAAAATTTATTATTGAGCCGCTCTATGAACAATCAAAACTTATTGGTGAAATTGCCAATTCCCTGATTTATTATGCTAATGCAGGCGCAGGTGTAGAACCATATTATCTTCAGCAAATCCAAAATGTTAGCAAGCAAGATGAACTTGACGAAATAACCAAAGAACTCTTAATTGAAAGATACAGAGAATTAATAAAAAACGAGTGGGCACGCTCAGATGAAGCTAGAATATTTTTACGTCAAAAAGCAAGTCAATTGATGGGAACGACAAACGCAATACCGTTTTACACTTTTTGGGTTGTGATGTCTTTATGGCGATTACCAACAAGAAAGGCAATTATTGAAGCGTCGCAAGAATTAATTGGCTATTCAAACGATACAACCAAAGGCATGGATAGAAGCAGGAAAATAGCAAAGAAGTTGCGGATAAATATTGTTTCCGAAAAAATCGGCAAAGGTTAATCCAAAAATGTGTATCATTCAGCAACCGCACCCAACAAAGCATGCACCCGACGCTGGGGAGTCTGCGCGTTTTACAGGCAGTTTTCTACGCCTTATCATTTTCCACTGGGATGGCGTCCCATCTATCCCAGTGCGGGTCACGCAAACTGTTGGGCGTTTCACGTAAAGTACAAATATAAAAGGGATGGGTAAATTAAGCGCAGGTGATTTACAGAGCATTTCAAGCCAAAAATTTTCTGGCTTGAGTTTTTTGTCCGCGCCGCCTGCCGATACAATGTCAATGTAAATTGTTGTAGGGGTTTGATATACTGTGCCCATGATTATAGAATTGAGCGTCCAAAAATCGGAAAATCTTAAAGTGGGCGATAGGGTCATCATTCATCTCGAAGTTCGTTGAAAACCAGTAACACACGAAATGCCCCGCATACTTTTTATCTTTCGACTGATTCAACCAGCCACTCTTTGGCAGTTTCAAGATCGCCAAATCGTTTAGGAATGTGTTCAATGATGAAGTTGAATGAATCCAGAATAATTCGGCGCGCATTATTTTCTTCAATCACCAGCGCGCTTTTGCAAAAGTAAGGAGCGGCGCGAGGCGCATTGCTCATCAGCGCCATTAAGGTTTTGTTATTCAGGCGTGTGTTACGCAAATCAGCCAGCGCCAAAATTGAATTTTTGGGTTCTTTCTGCGCCAGAGAAACCAATCTTTCCAAATCTGTCTTTAATAAATCGGGATCATTCATCAAATCAGCAGCATTGATAAAGAGAATTTTCTTTCCTTTATAGTCAATCCAGTTTATGCTCATATAATACCCACGGTCACAAATTGCGCTTTCCACCCTCTGAAAAAGCGCAATTTGTGACCGAGTGCGGTATAGTGATGATTATACAGGGTGGAAGAAAAGCTACAAACGCAAGCCTGATTTCGTATCAAAGAAATGCAGGCTTTCAGGGTCAATTTCAACATGGATTAATTGTCCCGCATGAAGTTTCACATCAATCGGGCATTGACCCGAATAGATAAATCGTCCCATGCGGATATGGACAATTTGAATAGGATGCGCAAAATCAGATTCAAACGCTTCCACCTCCGCCCGAAACTGAAGGCCATTCGTGGAATGAGTCTCCGCTGAAACATGCACCGCTTCGCGCCGAACCCCCAGCGTCACCTGCTGTCCATTCGCGACGAGTGGCAGGATGCGCTTTGAGAGTGGGAAATGATATTCGTCCAGAATCAGTTGTCCGCTTGAGATGGAACCGCTGGAAAGCAAATCCATGGGCGGCAAACCCAGAAATCCCGCAACAAAGGTGTTGACAGGCGTCTCCGTCAATTCCTGATAGGTGCCCACCTGTTCAATACGGCCCGAATGCATCACAACAATTTGATTGGCAAGCGCAATGGCTTCCACTTGATCGTGTGTGACATACAAACTGGTGATTCCAAAATGATGCAGCAGGCGGTTAATTTCGGTGCGGGTTTGTACGCGCAATTTTGCATCCAGACTGGAAAGCGGTTCATCGAATAAAAATAATTTCGGCATGCGCACGATGGCACGCGCAATTGCCACGCGCTGTTTCTGCCCACCGGAGAGAGTGCCGGGTTTACGCGGCAACAGTTCCTTAAAATCAATGCCCATTAATTCAGATGTGTACTCAATGCGCTTGCGCGTTTCCTCATCGCTGATTTTATGCAGTTTGAAAAATAAGGAGAGATTGCCTTCGTTGTTGAAGTTTGGGTAAAGCGCGTAACTTTGGAAAACCATGCCGATGTAGCGCTCTCCCGGCGGGACGTTTTGCATGTCTTCGCCATTGTACAGCACCTGCCCGGAATAGTTTGTTTCAATCCCTGATACCACGCGTAAGAGCGTGCTTTTACCACAACCGGATGGCCCTAGAATGGTAAACGTTTGACCATCGGGGATGGTCAAATTTACATGATCCAGCGCAGTCACCCGCTTTGAATTTTCGGCGGGCAGGTCTTCCTGATTACCTTCGCGTTTCATTTCGACGAAGCGATGTGCCGGGCGGTCTTTCATAGGAGCAGAAAAATTAAAACTTACGTCACGCAGTTGAATTTCAGCCATGATGTACCTCTGTGCGAAGATTGTATCACTGCTATATTCGCAGGCTTCTCTGGCTATATCTTAGGCAGTATACTTTGCCGGCTTATTCTGATTTGATATCCATTACAGAAAACTAGATTCAAGCACTAAACTATCCTCATTGTGAAACGGACTTCCCACCTATGAAAAATCATTCCTTGTTTGCCACCTTGTTTAGCCTGCGCGGAAATACGCGTGGATGTGTTTATTTTGAGCCATTGTGGGGAATTCCCTTTAATTTATATTCCCCGTATGTTTCCATTTATATGCTGGCACTGGGCCTGTCTGAAAAAGAGATCGGGCTGATCGTGAGCGTTAGCTGGTTTTTTCAAATATTTTTAGCCTTAATCAGCGGCGTGGTCACAGACAAACTGGGACGCAGGCTGACGACCTTGATCTTTGATATTTTATCCTGGAGTGTGCCAGCGTTAATCTCGGCTGTGGCGCAAAACTTCTGGTATTTCCTTGCGGCAGGCATTATCAACAGTATTTGGCGCATCACACACACTTCGTGGAGCTGCCTGTTAGTGGAGGATGCCGACGAGAGTCAACTGGTTGATATTTACACATGGATCTATATTGCCAATCTGTTTGTTGGATTCATTGCGCCGTTGGCGGGTATGTTGATCGGCATCTTTTCGTTTATACCCACCATGCGCGGATTATACGTATTTGCGGCAGTCATGTTCACCTTGAAGGCTGTGCTTACCTATCAATGGACGGAAGAAACGGCGCACGGCAAAATCCGCTTGCAGGAGACAAAGGATCAAAGTGTTTTTCATGTCTTTAGCGAATACAAAGGGGTGTTAAGCGAGTTACTGCGTTCGCCGCAAACTTTATATACAGCGGGCATCATGCTGGTGATGAGCATCACCTCGCTGATCAGCGGAAGTTTTTGGTCGATTCTTGTCAGTGAAAAATTAAAAGTCCCAACAGAATATTTGGGAAATTTTGCTTTTCTAAAATCTGCGATCATGTTGATTTTTTATTTTACGGTCATGCCTGCCATTGGCAGGATGCATTTCAAATTGCCGATGGTCATTGGTTTTCTGGGCTATCTCGCGAGTCAAATTATGTTGATTACAGCGCCAAAGGGTGATTATACTTTCCTGATCCTGAGTATTTTTTTTGAGGCTTGCAGCATGGCGGCCGTTCTTCCGTTGATCGATCAAATGATCGTGTTGACCGTTAATGCCAGGGAGCGCGCACGTATTCTATCCATCATGTCTGTTGGTATTATTTTGCTCTCTTCTCCGTTCGGAAAAATTGCTGGTGATCTTTCCACACTCAATAAGAATTTCCCATTTATTTTGAATATCATTCTTTTTGTTGCAGGCACGGTTTTGGCGTATCTGGCTGGGCAAGCCGCTCAAAAGAATTCAAATACAGGTCTTGAGCCAAGTTAATCTCTACCGTGCAAACATTATTATTCACCCGCTTGACGCCGTCCACTGTCTGCGGTCGGCGGTCAAGCGGGTGATAATCCTGCTCAC